>Ga0070745_1002228_pt1 | contig 10435 bp, 14 predicted proteins | sample VirMetDEL_Mar_4_FD_77438 | JGI IMG/M metagenome (GOLD analysis project Ga0070745, IMG submission 77438) | Aqueous microbial communities from the Delaware River and Bay under freshwater to marine salinity gradient to study organic matter... | ecosystem: Environmental > Aquatic > Marine > Coastal ...
AAGTGGTGCTGCGATGAATGTGGACTTCCTAAGCAATGGATTCAAGGTCAGGATTGGCAATGCAAACATCAACTCTTCAACTGTTCTGTATTGCGCCTTTGCAGAGAACCCAATCCAGTCGCCGGTAACTGCCCGGTAAATCCCCTCTGCCATGTTCTACCTAGACCCAGCCACTGGTAAGCGGTACTACCTGGGCCGCGCCTTCTCCTATGGCGGCATCAACTACACAACAGCTGGTGCCACTGACGCCACATTCAGAAGCCTTGGTTTCCTGCAGGTCATCGTTAAGCCACGGCCTGACGACACCTATTACATCGTCAGCGGACCAAACAACGACGGCAGTTGGAATGCGACACCGCGTGATCTGCAGCAGCTGAAGGATGGCTTCGTCGCCGAGCAGGTACGCACCGCTCAGGGCCTGCTGCTGGACACTGACTGGGTTTATGCACGCGACTACGAGTCCACGACGACCGGGCACGAGAAGCTATTCGTCACCAACAACGTGCCGGATGGCCTTTACGCCTACCGCCAGGAAGTGCGGGAGGTTGCGCTGAGCAACATCACGGTGATCAGCACCGCTTCAACGCTGGATGAATTGATCGAGCGGATGGAGGCCCCGGCTGAAATTGATGTGATGGTGCCTGGTCAGGACCCAAACCAGCCAGCGGCTTCATCGATGCCGAACCCAGCGCCACACCTCAGGCCCTACCCAACAATTGAAACGAAGGATTTAGAGCAAGATCAAGTCGCATCACTGCTGCTGCCAAGCAAGCGACGTGTGCTTACACCAGAAGAAAAGCTCAACCTCATCGGCCTGACTGTCGATGAACTCCAAACCCTGCTCGGCATCAAGGCGAAGCCATGACTCAGTTCCCTCCCAATCCCCATGACGGCCAGCAGCTCGTCGTCCCCAATGATGAGGGGATTTGCCTTTATTCCTACGACGCCAAAACCAACAGCTGGAATTACAAGATCTATGCGGAAGCAGGCAATGCCCATGTGACCTACACCGACCAGGTGCTGGTGCGTGAGCAGAGCGTTGAGCCTGCGACACAAGCTGATGCCAACAGGTTGATCGTCGAGAAGTATCAGGAGGCTGGCGTCAAGCTCAGCGACCGGATTGAAAACCTTGAGCAAGCAGTCCGCCACTTCGGCGGTGTGTTCTCAACTGGTGTGTACACACTGCCACCCATCCCTGAGTTTGAGCTAAACAGCACTGGCCCCCAGCCCTATGAATTTATGGTTGGTGCCGGTGACTTCATCTGCATGAACCTGGCGGAGGATGTCGCGAAGCTGCTGGTGGCAGAACGTGGTGGCCGAGATGCACGGTTGCATGAGGTGAACAAGCTCGACAAGGTGTTGATTCAGCACATCGGCACCCCATTCAAGGTTGAGTACCAAGTGCAGAACATCACTCCTCGCCCTGCTAGCGGTGGCACTGGCTGGTATGAGTTCGGTGTTGGGGCTGTCAAAGGCGATGGCCCCTTTGCTTATGGCGGTCAGTTCCAGATCAGCTTCTTTCGCTGATGCCTGAGCCGCGGCCATTCCGGCCACGCCTGTTCCTATTCAGGATGCTGGCCGGATTGTTTGTCGCTGAGTTCGCGCTGATGTTCTATTCGATTTGGCATTGCGCCATGGTTGCACGAGAGATGAGCGAGGCAACACCAGTCGATGCCTGCCCCAAGGTGGGCCAACGGGCGCAGGAGCTGTTCACCCTGTCGATCACCACCGTGCTGAGTCTTCTAACCGATACCAACAAGCTGCCATGACCCATGGCAAGGAACCACTGATCGCCCGTGAGCACGCTGCAGTAGTGGCCGCAGTCGCCACTGCTATTGGTGGGTTAATGGCCTACTTGATCGCCGCTGGCGTGGCCCTGGACGGCCGCATAGACAAGCTGGAAGAGAGCATCCACGTGTTGATCGATGCTCAAGGTGCCATTCGCCCCAGCAAGGAGGCGATGAAGACGTTCTTCCATGTCAATGATCTTGACCGCCGGATTGATCGACTGGAAGGGCTGTACGACTCGGGTTCTCGTCCAGCTGATGCTCGTTGATCATCTGCCTAAGCACCGCCCGCTGGTTTTCCATTAGCTCCAGCGTCTTGAGTGTGAGCATTCGCATCTGGTTGATGTCAGCGCAGCTGTAGATCTCCCTCCGGCAGGCTTCGATCATGAACCCAAAGGCGACATCCTGCATGACCTCATTCGCCGAGTACACGGAACGCTCTAGCAGTGAATGCGCGACGGTCTTCGTAACCGTTTGGCAAATACCGGCCATTGACTCGGGCGCCGACCTGATCAACCTCTGGTCTTCCGTTGCAGTAGTCAATCATTTCGTTTGATGACCACCAGAAGCCACTGATTGTCCATGGATACACCTCGCTGGTGTAGGTCTTACCGACAGCCATCACCTTGGGGTCGGACTTGCCCTGAGTGGCGAGGTAATCAGAGAAGCGCTGGTGGTTGTAGCGGCCTGTGACCTGGATCCAGCCGGTCCCTGCGAACTTGACGCCATCACCGGGATGGCTGTTGCCCAGGTCGCTTCTGCCTTCGTAGTTGCTGCCGTCATGGATCTCGACGGGGTAGCGCAGGCCGCAGCTTTCATGGCCACATTGCCCCAGGAAGTAAGCCTGATTGATGCGGTTGAGGCCAAAGGTCTCGACACACCTGGCGTAGTCATCCATCAGTGAGTCGGGGATGGAATCAGGCGGGCAGAGCATGATCTCAGCCATGTGCTCCCGGGTGATGGGCCACGTGGGCGTCTTGAGTTCCGCTTCGATGGTGCCCTGCTCCCGGTAGAGCTCAGTCCAGCTGGCGTTATTAGCCAGGAGGGTTGGGTCAGATTTCTTGATCTGGTCGTAGAGCAGTTCGACGCCAGCCACCTGGGCCTGCTCGCCTTTGAAGTATTGCCAGAAGTCCAGCCATTTCTCCTTGGACATCAGGACCTGCTCGATCGGCATGAAAAAGGGGGCGGTGCTGCCCCCATGCTTACGGCGCCGTAGTTAAGAGACCACCTTGATTGGCGGCATCCATAGCTTCGGCTCGTCGTCATACTCCCCCCGCCTCAGTATGCGTGCGAGACGGGCCTGGGTCAGGGCATAAGTGATGTCATGGCCTGCCTTGAGGTACTGGTTGGCGACAGCTTCCCAGCGGTCCTCGTTGGTTTCGCAGTCCTTGAGCAGTGCTTCCGCCTTGACTGGCCCCACGCCTTTGCAGCCGGGGTAGCCATCGGTTGCATCGCCCGTGAGGGCTTGCATGTAGAAGCGGTGATCGGCTTCATCTTCGGAGATGTCGATCAACCCCTCACCCTCCAGGTGGAGGCCAGGGATGGTCTTGAGGTCCTTGTCGCCGGAGATGATCACGTCCCCGGTGCGGTAGTGCATGCCGATGACATCATCGGTTTCGACATCCTCGATCTGGACACAGAGGAACGACTCCATGGCCCATTGCACCAGCTCGCCATAGCCCCATGGCTTGACCTTCTCCCTGCGGTTGGCCTTGTAATTGGGATAGAGGCCGTAGCGGAAATTGCTGCTGCCCCCCAGGCAAAGCACTGGGGTCAGTGTCTCCAGCGTGTCCTCCACCCAGTCGATGAAGGTCTGGAACTTATCCCGCGCCATGGCGATGTTGGTCATGCCGACACGGTTGTTGTCGTCCCATTTGAAGGTGAAGGTGCTGGCTGCTGCTGCCTTGTACAGGTAGAAGTCGGTGTCGATCAGAGCTCGGCCCTGCCGAGAATCTCCACTGAGGAGGCTGACGGATACCTGTTGATCAAGTAGCGCTCTGCTGCGGCTTTGGTTTCCGCTCGCAGAATCTCCTTCATCTGAGGGTGGTTGCTGAATTGAACGGTTGCTTTCCATAGCGGAGCGTTTGACTTGATTGGGTAGTTGGTGCCCGGCATACGCGGAACACAGTCAACAGACATGTAGTTGACATGGTTATCGCGGATTGCAGCGCGAATCTTCTCGTTCTTCCGCATGGGTGCGTTACTCATTGATTGCCTCGAATAGGTGGCGGAGCGCTAGGAGGTAGCCGCTCCAGTACATCTGGCCGGCCTGGTCGCCTTTGCTTTGGGCGAGCTCAAGCTTGTCGCTGGCAAAGATCGCCAGCCGTTCAAGGTCTTCCATGGTGAGTTCTGCAAGAGGGCCGTTAGAAGGAGTTGGTTGGGTCATCCCACAGCTGGCGGAGTTGCTGGGTGTGCTCTGAAAACTCAAAGGAGCCTGCATAGCCCTGGCGGCCGAGCATCCTGTTCTTCAGGCAGAACGAATGCAGCACATCAGTCCCGCGCTTTCGCGACAGGGCCCAGATGGTGTCGGCCAATTGCACGATCGAGTGGGATCCGCGGATGTCATGGAGTTCCGGCACCCCACCGTCTTCGTGGTTCTTGAACTGGGAACTACTGCGGTTGAGGTGGCTGATGGCAAACACCGAGCAGTTGGTGCTGGCAATGAAACTCCTGATCTTGGTGATCAGTGCATCTAGGTGACGGGTGTCCTGCGCCAGGCCGGAGCCGACGATGGTGAGGTGGTCGAGGTACAGGTGCTTGCACCCCAACGACCGCACCATGTAGGCCATCCGATTAAGGATCACGTCCGCATCAAGGGAGCCGAAGTGGTCAAAGAGCTCCAGGCGCCCGCCGCAGGTGACGAACTTGTCGGCATCGCTGATGTTCTTCAGCTGTTCTTCCGACAGGCCGTTGTAGTTACGACGGGCATGGAGCTGCACTTGGGCAGCCATCCCGACAAAGCGATAGATCGCCTCCTCTGCGGTCTCCTCCAGGCCAATCCAGCCCACCTTGATGCCACGCTCCATGTCGCCCAGGGCCAGGGCACGGGCCACGGTGGTCTTGCCGATACCGGAGCCTGCAATCAGCACATTCAGCTGGTTGTTCCACTGCCCCTGGGTCTTGTCGTTCCAATACTGGAAGGCGTAAGGAGTTACTGCGCGGTCAGGTGGCTGAAGCGCAACTCCCTTGTAGGTGCTGGCACTACGGATTCCATCAGGGCGAAGCTCCTTTGCACCATGGACGCAATCCTTGAGTGCTTGAGAGCCGAGCTCTTCCAGTTCTTCATTAGCGTCCTTGCGCGTGAAGACAATCCGGCGGACCTGCCCGGCCTCGAACAATGAGACCAGGGCACCGGCTGCTGCTTTGCCGGGCTCGTCCATGTCAGTTGCGACGTAGACGATCTTGAACTGGTTGAAGAAGTCGAGGTGCTTCTTGACAAAGTTGGCGGCTGATTGCGCTCCATTGGGAACAGAAATGCCAACAACTTTGCCACCAGTAGCATGAAAAATAGAAGGAGCATCAAACTCTCCTTCGCAAATTGCGATAGCTTCATGTTTCTTGGGTGATGCAAGGTGTGATCCGAAACCTGTTACATCCCGGGGGTTGCCAGTCCATGAGACGCGAGACTTATCTGCGTTCCTGAACTTCTGGGCAATAACCTCGCCGTTCTTGTTTCGGTAGTGAAAGACCGTTTGGTCTTCTGATTGTGCGATGCCGTACTGATCCAGGACACGGCCGGGTATGCCCCGGTAATAATCCTTCCACGGCGTTGAAGCCGTCTGGATCATTGGCTGAAAATGGTACGTGGGGGGAGCTTCTGTAAGCCGTGGCTGCTGGCTGGTCTTCCCGCAGGAGAAGCAGTGCGTGTGGCCATCGCTGTACTCAGCCAGAGCATCAGAGCTCCCGCAAGCGGAGCAAGGGCGATGACGTACAAAACGTGATTCTGCTTCACTCATCACCCTCCAGCTGCACTGGAGTTACGCTCCACTTGTTCTTGCCTGCGTTGAACACAGTCCGCTCATGGGTGCGGAATGTGCAACCACAGTCGCCACAGAACCTGTAGCGCATCACGTAGGTGCCATCTATGACGCGGGTCTCAACGACGCGGGTCTTGATGGATTCGCATTCAGGACATCTCATCTTCAATCCAGCAGACTTTGAGGTAAATGTGGGCATCGGCCTTGGTTGATTTGAACCATCTGGTAACGACGAAGGGCACCACCTTTACGTTGTCGTCCGAGATCACCTGGCCAACCAGGCAGTCAAGAACTGCCTTGAGCTTGTTGTCGAGATCGCCAACTGCCGGGCCATAGAAGTGGCAGCACAGCAGGTTCACATGGTTCAAGGGCTTAAGTAGCCACCACTCCGAGACAAAGGCGCGGAAGTTAGCCTTCCATGCTTTGTATCTGGGATCGTTGTAGGCATTGCCCTTGAACCGTGGACGTGGCGCCGACTTCGGGATCACCGGGATGCAAACGTCGGCGGTCCGCAACATCAGAAGGGAATCCCAGTGCCTTGCGGCTCTGTGATCACGACAGAGGAGCCAGGCATCGGGCAGTTGGCGTCTGCATCAGGGAGCTTGTAACCCGTTTGCTCCACCTGGAAGGGGTCAGCGGATGGTGCGCCGCTGCTGCTGTACTCGACCAGCTCAATGACTTGGACGTGCGTGGGCTGCATGGTGACGCCCTGCCCGCTGGGTGAGCTCCAGGGATAGATCGTGTAACCAATCCGGGCTTTGCTGCCGTTGCCGATGAGCTTGTTGTGCGGCCAGGGCTGCTTGCCGGCATCCATCACGGTGGGGCCAGGGCTTGTGGTGCCGTCTTTGCGGGTGAACTGCGGCATCTTGAACTTGGCCACCAGCTTGGTGCGGTCCTCCTTGTCGGGTCCAATGGCAAGCCAGTTGGCTGACTTCTTGCCCTGGTCGCCGTGGAACTGAGCGAAGTGGTCTTCAGCTGATGCAACCCACTGCATATGCTCGGGGTTCTGTGGATCGATGAGTGCCTCGATTGACCAGCTGGGGCGCTTGGTGGGCTCCCACTTGTTGGGTTCGGGATCACCCACCACTTTTGCCCAGCGGACTTCAAGAACGGGGGTGGCGAAGAGTTCAGCCATGGGGTGCTGTGAATGGCGAACCGAAACTACTCTCCATCCCCGTAGAAGTCCATAGTTTCACGAGAACAGATACGGATTGGATCCAATGTCGCCAGCCCTCAACGTCCCTACATATGGCGGATCGGGCAGGGTGATCTCGGAATAGCCCTCCAGCTCCTCCTTGATTTGCATTAGCCAGTTGGGGCGATACATCGTGCGGAACTCCGACAGCAGTGCAGCGTGGAAAACCTTTGCGTTGCAAGGCTGGACAGCGAAACAGTCGTGGTTGCTGACCACTGGCATGGAGCGGCTGGCGGCCCACTTCACAGCGGCGTGACAGAAGGCTGCATCAAATGAATGGGTGAGGTTGGCGCAGATGCCCTTGTTCGCAAGCACATAGGACAGGGGAGACTCCCAGGGCTGGTCCTGGATGTGACTGCTGATCCGCTTTCCATACAGCCATGTAGATATTGCCTGCTTGGTTGGCGCCCTATCTGCGATGCGCATTGGCCATCCCATGGGGCTGGTCCACACCAGCGGCCAATCCTTCGGCATCAACGCCTTGGTGAGCTTGCGCAGCCATGCCTTCACCTCCAGCACCGGGCCGATCAATCCCTTGAGCTCACTCCAGATGATCGACGCCAGGTACTTGCTGGGGGTTGCAACGCGATAGCCGTATTCATTGAGCGGCACGAAGCCGTAGTGCTCATCCAGCCGGTCCACCAGACCGTCAGCAATTGACATCCAGGAGCCGCCGTACGGGGCTGAAAGCACCGGTCCCTTGCAGATGCTGCGGTCGATGCCGAACTCCAGCCACAGGTGCGACAGGGCCCGCTCACGCTCGCCATCACCGAACTCCAGGTCGTGCTTGAGCCGTTCGACGACAGCTGCAGCCACATCGGAATAGATGTCATGGGGTGTGCTGCCGGTCAGGTTGCAGGCCCGCCCGATGCGTGAGTCACGGGTCAGAGCGGAGAGGATTCCGCAACCACTGGTGGTCTGGTCGAAGCGAACCGGAGCGCCTGTCCTCCCTGTGCGCACCACCTCCGCCAGGCCACGGCAGCACTGCAGGTATTGCCAGGGGTCCTTGGCGCTACGCCACAGCTCAAGCCTGCCCAGTGGGTCCTCGGCCGCGGCGAGCATCTCCTGGCGGTGTTCCTTGCCCCATGCCAGGCGGTCGGCCCATTTGGACCTGCTCATGCCGTGGTGACCGGCCGCGGCCATTAGCAGCTGCTCGATGCCTTCGTCGTTGCATGGCGCTGACTTGAACGACAACATCGCCTTCTCGAACTCCTGCCCCTGGGTGGTGACGAACCTGTTCCCCGTGTAGAGCCGGCCCCTGTAATCAGCGTGGTAGGGCTGGTAGACGGTGCGTCCAGCCAGCTCCTCAGCAGCCTGCAGCGCCCGCTCGATCTTGATGCGACGTGGCCGATGCACCTCCTGATCTCGGTACGCTGCGGCCGCCAGGCGGTTGCGGCTTTTTAAATCATCTTCGCTGGGGTCACTGCCCAGGCGGTCGGGCACCTCCAGGGGCTGCCTGCTGCAGGGGTACAGCCCATCGATGCCGTTATCCCAGGCGGTGCGCTGGAGCTCCACCATCTCGGCGGAGACCACCAGCGGTGTGCCCTGCATGTGGTTGGCCGCGGTGTAGGCCACCCGCAGGTCAGCTGCGTAGTAATGCTGCATTGCCTTGGAGCGGTCGTCGTGATCCCCAATCGGGACGCGAACAAACGGCTCTTCATTGCCCAGGTGGCCACCGTCGTACAAGTCAGTCCATGGCCGCGGCGGGCAGACCATGGCGCTGTGAGCGGTGCGGTAGCTGCGCTCAGGGCAGTGCTTGATGAACTCCAGCGCCTCCTCAGTGGGCAGCACAAACCGGGGTGAGACCTTGCCCTTGCGGTGGCGGGCCACTCGGAACAGCCCTGTCTGGGTCATGTGCTCCACCAGGAACGACCCAACCTGCAGGCGGGTGACATCCGTCCAGGCCGCCACCGGAACTCCCACCTGGCGCATGGTTTCAGTTGCAGCAATCCGGGTGCGACTCCAGCCAGTGCGGGTCAAACGACGGATATGGAGGGGATCGCACTTGCCGAACTTGATCAGCCGGGTCTCTCGCTCAATTGCAAGGCCGATGTTCTGGCAAAACGTGGGGTATCGCTGCTTCCGGCTGAGCTGATCCAACGCTGCTGTCAGCGCCACCGCTGCGATGTGGTCGGGCGATTGGAAGTGATCCAGCAGGGGCAGCACTGCACCGAACTGCCTGGCCTTTTTTTGATCCAGGCATGCCTCCTCCAGGGCCTGGGCGATGGAGATCGCGACAGGTTCCCGGGTGATGTCGAACAACACCTGGCCATAGGGCAGGGCTGACTCCTTACCCGCTTCCTTGAGCCGTCGCTGGGCTGACTTGTGGGCTTCCCTGGCCCGCCGCTTGGCCTTCTCCTCGCGCAGCTGTTGTTCCTCGTATGCGCTGCGAACGGCTTGCATCTTGCTTGCATGTGGCTTGCAAGGGCAAGTTATTCACTACGGCCCCGTATGGCCAGCTAATAACGCCCTGCCTGCCTGCAAATCCATAGGGTTACAGGGTTGTAGGGGTTGGTCGGACGAATTATGAGTTCACAAGAGCCACGGCCAGCGCTGGGATCTGCTTGCAACTGCAAGCGTTTGCACTTGCACTTGCTGCAAGTTGCTTTGGCTGCTCCCGAGCCTGCGAATCAAGCGGATTAAATGGGGGTGGCTGGAGTCGAACCAGCATCAGCCGAATTATGAGTTCGGAGCATTGACCGCATTGCTACACCCCCGGCGCTAGATCAGAGCCAGCTGGCCTGGGGCCTTGTGGTGCCCGGTGGCCTTCTGGATCTGTTTCCAACGCTGCTCATTAAACGACGGCTGCTGCCGATACCACTGCTCAGGGTCGCTGTCGCCCTTGCTGCTGTTGCAGCTGCGGCAGGCCGGCACAAGGTTTGAAGGGGCATGGGTGCCTCCTCTGGCCATTGGGATGAAGTGATCGACGGTCAGTTCATGCTGGGCTCCGCAGTAGGCGCAGGCATGGCCGAACAGCTCGAAGCGCTGGTTGATCACCTCGGCGGTCACCGGCACCAGGCCGTGCTGATCACGCTTGCGGGCGCGGCGGCGCTGGTTGCTGGCCCGGCATTTTTCTGGGTTGGCGTGTTGATAAAGCCGCTGCGTCTCTTGTTTCTTTTCGCGGTTGGCCTTTGCCCAACGGCGATCTCTCTCCCGCTTTTTTTCTGGGTTGGCTTGTTGATAACGCTTAACCCCATTCCGCATTATTTCGAGGTACTTCTCGCGATTGGCCTCCCGCCAACGGCGCTCGTATTCGCGGCATTTTTCTTTATTGGCTTCATTCCAGCGGCGTTTGTACTCCCGCCGTTTCTCAGGATCTTTGTAGGGCATCAGTCTTGATGGATAAGGTTTGCAATCCCGCCAGCGGAGCTGGCCGCTAGTGCTTCGCAGCACCCGTCCAGGGCCGCGGTGTCTAGGTGGACGTAGCGAGCGCTCATGGTGGGGCTGTTGTGGCCCAGCCAGGCGCTGATCTGCAG
>Ga0070745_1002229_pt1 | contig 10434 bp, 11 predicted proteins | sample VirMetDEL_Mar_4_FD_77438 | JGI IMG/M metagenome (GOLD analysis project Ga0070745, IMG submission 77438) | Aqueous microbial communities from the Delaware River and Bay under freshwater to marine salinity gradient to study organic matter... | ecosystem: Environmental > Aquatic > Marine > Coastal ...
CCGCAAGGACGGAAAGATTGTCAGAAAGAATGATGACCTGATGTCCGCAACCCGTTATGCCGTTCAATCTCTTCGGTATGCAACAGTTCGGACCTGGAGACCCAGAGCAGAGGTAGCCGAGGGTTCTATCCGAGACGCATCTTTTGATCCATTTTCCTATTGGAAAGGCCATGAGCATTCTGACTCAGCTTCGGAAACTAGAGAAAGACCTTACTGGGTATAAGACCCAGAGAGAAACAGCACTGAAGTCCTATCAGGACTTGTATCCTGAGTACAAGGCAGCAGTTATGGCAGCAAAAGAAATGGGAACTCAGGTAGCAGGTTCGTACAACACTTATGCAAGGCTATACAATGATTCTCTTCAGTTTCAGCGATTAGTTCAGCAATCAGCCAGAGAAAGGAACGAGTTATCAGGACTCGTACAATCAGCAAGAGACGATTACAAACTTCGCAAAGAAATTCTAGGTGCGTTCAACTTCGGTAGTGGTCCTCCTCAAGAGGTCATTAATGCGTATGTTCAGTCTCAAGAGAATTTAATTCAAATCAGTTCTGATTTAACCAGATACGATGAGCAGACCTACAATCCGACAGTCCAGGCTTATGAGAACTTCGTATCAACCTCCGGGATGGATGCAGCAAAAACCAAATACGAGGAGTTGAATACCAAGTACAAGGACTTGCAGTCGGTGTACAAGGGACTAGAGGAGAATCTATCGGTCTATACTTCTCAAATGGAGGAAGCCACGAAGCAAGCACAGGCATTGGGTCAGCAGATCCCAGGTCTTCAACGGTCTTTGAAAGTAGAACAGGACCCCAGAAAACGGGAAACACGGATTGGGTATGGTCGGTCCTTGATGACATCAGGGACCAAACGTAGATCTTCAGTAAGATAAGGAGCAGCAATGAGTTTAGTTACAGATTGGCTGGAAAAAAACACAGGCATCAAGTTACCGGATCTCCGAGGTAGCAGTTCTATTGGTAGTGGGCTTTTGGGAGGCACTAACTTTTTCAAAAATATCAAAATCAAGCCGATTAAGGTCAATCTTGATCAGTTCAAAGGCTTTAATGTCCCTGAGATCAATATGCCCACGTTGTCAGACAACACTCCGAACTTCAGCCAGTTGCAACCGAATATGAACCAGGATCTATCAAAGATCAGTCTGACAGGATTAGCAGAATCTGCTCAGAAGCAAGGAGGAGAACTCCAGAAGGAACTGGTCAACATTGGGGCAGCAGGGCAGGAAGCCTTGGTCAAAGCAGGGGCAGCAGGACAACAGGCATTGATTGATGCAGGAAGAGCCGGGCAACAGAACTTGATTGACATCGGAGGAATGGTCCAACAAGGGGCCATTGATGCAGGATCAGCAATGCAGACCAATGCTATTGAACTAGCTTCTTTGACAGGGATCAAGAACGAGGCCGCAGAAAAAGAGATTTCCAAAATCACGAAGGGCATTGAAGGCGAGAACCGGAACATTACGAAGGGAGTCGAAGGTTCGATTTCCACAGCAACAAAAGGGTTGGAGTCCACTATTGCGACAGAGACCAAGGGCTTTGAAGACACACTGGCTACAGAAGTCAAGGGATTTGAATCCTCACTCGATATTTCAGTCAAGGGTTTTGAAGGGAGTCTGAACAATGCAGTCAAATCAATTGAAAAACTGCCAGAAATAGACATCCTCGGAGGTCTTGGAGATATTTTTGATTTTTACACTGGGAAAAAAGATTCAAGCGGAGGGAGTGCCGCAACCGTCAAAGATCCAATGCCAGAACTTCCAGAAATCGGAGATGAAGAAGTATTTCCGGAAATAGAACAAGCGACCACGAAGGCAGATAAGTTAACTGAGGAAGAAAGACAGAGAAGAATCCGTAGATTGATGTTGAACAGATATGGTCGAGAAGACACCATCCTGACAGGAACACGGGACATGACCAATCGTAGGCGTTATGCGAGTGCCTTATGAACCTGATTGAAGAATATGAAGCACTCCGGGGAGATCGGGGCAACTGGGAGAACCAGTGGCAAGACATTGCAGAGTTAATGATCCCCCGAAGGGCTGATTTTACGCAACGCTATCGTGCATCTGGAGAACAACGTAGAGATCGAATCTACGAATCAACAGCAGTCAGAGCGTTAGTCCGAGCAGCATCAGGTCTTCACAATACGTTGACATCCAATACTGTTCCTTGGTTTGCATTGGAAACCGAAGACTCTACATTGATGAAAGACCGGGAAGTCCAGGTCTGGCTGGAGGAAGCAACCCGTAGATGTATGTCGGTCTTCAACTCTCCTCAGAGTGGCTTTCACAGTTCGATGCACGAATTCTATCTGGATCTCGTTGCCTTTGGAACCGGGTGCATGATGGTGGTCGATGAACCTCCAATGGGTCCAATCTTTCGATCTTATTTTCTTGGGAACGTCTTCATTGCAGAAGACAAGTTCGGCAAGGTTGATTCCGTCTACAGAACCTTTTTTGACACGGCACGATCTCTCTATCGTCAGTTCGGGAACTCTCTATCCGATGGAGTAAAGAAGGCAGCAGACTCTTCTCCGTTTGATCGTTTTGAAATCCTCCATGTAGTACGCCCAAGGTCCAAATCAGGAGACACAGGCAGCAAACCGTTTCTATCAAATTACTACGAATTAGCCTCAAGGAAGGAAATCAAAAAAGGAGGTTTTGAAGAGAATCCGTATATTGTCAGTCGCTGGCAAAAGAACTCAATGGAAGTGTACGGAAGAGGTCCAGGGATTGAGTCTTTGCCGGATGTCCGGATGATCAATGAGATGGAAAGAGTGGGACTGATTGCGCTTCAAAAGGTTGTCGATCCTCCACTTTTAGTTCCAGACGATGGATTCTTATCACCCGTAGTGACCCGTGCAGGAGGGCTGAACTACTTTAGAGCAGGACTTGGACCCCAAGACCGAATCACTCCGTTGATCACCAATGCCAGAGTAGAACTCAATGAAGCAAAAATGGGCCAAGTCCGTCAAGCCATTGAAAGAGCCTTCTATTTAGATCTTTTTGAAACTCCAGGTCCAGTTGCCCCCGATGGAGACGTACTCCGTTTTTCTGCAACCGAGATAGCAGCCCGTCAGAGAGACCGCCTTTCAGTGCTCGGACCCATTGTGGCCCGTCAGGAGGTCGAATGTCTTGGCCCTTTGGTCTTGAGAACAATGTCGATCATGGTCCGTAACGGATCTTTACCAGAAGCACCACAAGCATTGAGAGAAGCAGAATTCAAGTTAGCGTATTCCAATCCGGTTTCGATTGCCCAACGATCTGGAGAACTAGCTTCCATTAGCCAACTGATTCAGTTTCTTGTACCGTTTGCACAGCTTGATCCCACGGTGATTGAACGTTTTGAAACAGGAAGAGTTGCTGAATTAGCTGCAGAAATACTCAAGGTCTCTCCAAAGGTCTTTAGGACTCAGGCAGAACAGGATCAGAAGAAAGCTGCAGAGCAACAGCAACAACAGATGATGGAACAGATGCAACAGGCTCAAGTAATTGCCCAACAACAAGCGATAATTTCCCAATCGAGACGAGACGAATCGGTAGCAACCTTGAATGAGAGCAAAGCGAATGCTCTTTGAGAAGAAACGTCAGGCTGATTATCGTAGAGTTTTTAATAGTCCCGAAGGCGCAAAAGTCTTGGCAGATCTTTGTCAAAGACACTTTATTTTTCACACAACCCATGTCCCCGGTGATTCGGTAGCTTCTGCATTTCAAGAAGGTCGGAGATCGGTAGTCATGGACTTGATCAAATATCTAAGGACCGATTTAAAATCCTTGGAAAAACAAATGGAACCTCCGTATGACCGAAGAGATGAGCGTTGAAAACACCGAAGCAACCGTTGCCGAAACCTCCATGGCGTTTGATCCCAGATCTTTGCCAGAAGACTTAGCAAATGAACCATCATTACGAAACTTTGATGATGTATCGAAGTTAGCAAAGAGTTATGTACACCTCGTAAAAATGCGAGGAGTCCCAGAAGATCAGTTGATCAAATTACCAAGTGACGGGAACTATTCAGAAGTCTACAACAAACTTGGCAGACCCGAAGATCCGTCTGGATACGAGATTGACATCAGCAATGATTTGAACAAGGACTATGCAGAGAATGCTCACAAACTTGGGCTTTCCAAGGATCAGGCAAGAGAGATCTACAATTGGATTTCAACCAAGCATCAGCAGCAGGAATTACAGCAAAAGGACTTGTACCAAGAGCAGATTCGACAGGGCATTGATTCCTTGAGACGAGAATGGGGAAGTAATTTTGATGCAGAGACCCAGATAGCGAAACAGGCTTTCCTTCAGTTAGCAGATGCCGAGATGGTTCAGACGATGGAAGAGAGTGGACTAGGAAATTCTCCACAGATGATCAAATTGTTCAACCGAGTCGGACAGATTCTCAAGGAAGACGGAATGCTTCAGAACGATGTAGCCTTTGGAGACAGTGGAGGACGAGCATCGATTCAAGACAAACTGGACAAGATCATGGACTCAGGATCTCCGTATTGGGACGGGATGCACCCGGAGCACGACAAGTATGTAGCTGAAGCACTGAAACTCCGGGAAATGCTGTTATGACTGAAGAAGAATCCCTCCGACTAGAATGCTTGCGTCTCGCAGTAGAAAACGGTACAGTGGCCGATATCAGTAACCCCATTGAACTTGCTGATAAGTATTACCAGTGGGTAAAAAAGCCCACAGATTCCCTCATGCAAAATAAGGAACGGAAACGGATAACCAGATCCTGACCCGTACTTCTTCTGCTTCCTAGCCCGGAACCCTGAGACATCAGACATCTGATGTAGGACAACTCCAACAATAGGCATGAGAACCATTCTCATCGAGTTGGATATGTCAAATCAGGTAACAACGGCCTTTGTACAAATGTACTCGGCCAATCTGCAGCATCTCTCGCAGCAGAAAGGATCTCGCCTTCGAGGTCTGGTTAGAAACGAAGCAGTCCGAGGAAAATCCGCTTTCTTCGATCAAATCGGTTCCCAGGTAGCATCCGTTCGGACTACCCGTGGAGCAGATACCATTCTCAACGACACCCCCCACGCACGAAGACGAGTAACTTTGGCAGACTATGAGGTCGCAGATCTCATTGATGACCAGGACAAACTCCGAATGATTGTTGATCCGACTTCTACGTATGCTCAAGCTCAGGCTTTTGCAATCGGAAGAGCAATGGACGATGTCATTATCAGTGCGGCAACCGGAACAGCCAATACTGGAGAAACTGGAGGAACCTCGGTAACGCTATCGGGCTACAACAGTGGTTCTCAGGTGATTGCTGCAGGTGGAACTGCGATGACCATCGCTAAGTTACGAGAAGCCAAGTTCATTCTGGATAACGCAGATGTAGACCCAAGCATTCCCAGAGTGATTGTAGTTTCTCCGAAACAGATCCAGGACTTGTTGGCTACAACAGAAGTCACCAGTTCTGATTTCAACACCGTGAAGGCTCTTTCTCAGGGACAAGTCACTGATTTTCTTGGCTTTACCTTCGTAACCTCTACTCGTTTAGGCTTGTCTGGTTCAACCAGAACTTGTTTTGCGTATGCAGTAGACGGAGTGCTCCTAGCAGTCGGTAAAGATCTTCATGTCAGAATCGATGAAAGACCCGATAAATCCTATGCCACCCAGGTCTATGCTGCGATGTCAATCGGAGCAACCAGAATGGAAGAGGACAAAGTGGTTCAAATCGATTGTGTAGAATCTTAATAACGGAGACTAAATGGCTGTTACTACTCAGAAATCTACGGAATACACCAATGCAACGGCAGATCCCGTAGTAAATAATCAGTCTACTGAAATGCAAGGTAGACTCCGAGTGATGTTTTTCACTCATGATCAGGATGGGGCAGGAGACGCAACGTCTTCGGTAGCCCTTGGGAAACTTCCGGCAGGACGAGTACGAGTTCTGTTGGGTCTTTCTCGGATGTATGTCAACTGGACTACGGCTAGTGCCACACTGGATCTAGGTTGGGATGCTTACACGGATGGAAACGGAGACTCCGTTGCTGCCGATCCTGACGGGATAATCGATGGTCTCAGTGTGGATACTGCAGGGTACTTCAATGTGGAAGCGGACCAGACTGCTACGGGAGGGACCTACGTGTTCCAATCCCAAGGTGGTGTAGTCATTCGGGCCACGTGTCAGGACGTTGCACTAGCCGATGGGGATGATTTGGTCGGTTACATCGTTTACGTAGCTGACTGATGAGTTCAGTAGTTCAGATCTGCAACATTGCGCTCACCAACATCGGTGAGACAAAAATTGCGGCACTGAATGAAGAGAACGAGAGGGCCAGAGTGGTCAATCTTCGCTATGAAGACTGTCGTGACTCGGTCCTCCGGTCTCATCCCTGGAACTGTGCAGTTGCCAGAGTAGAGTTATCAGCAGACGTTACTGCTCCAGCTTGGGGTTATGCCAAACGCTTTGCTCTACCGGCTGATTGCCTTCGGGTGCTTGATATTGAAAACAACTTTGAGAAGTACGAAGTCGAGGGACGGTTTCTGGTAACCGATAGCACTTCAATGAAACTGAAGTACATCAAGAAAGTAACGGACCCTACTGACTTTGATGCTCTACTGACTCATGCAGTAGCCATGAAGTTGGCATCTGAGATAGCGGAAAACCTAACAGGACGAGCAGATCTCCGTGACCGAATGCTTGCGAAATATCTGCAGATCTTGTCTGAGGCCCGTGGTGTAGATTCTCAGGAAACGTCACTTCCCGGTGAATTCATTGCTGATGACTTTATCAATGCTCGTCTAGTCGGCTCTACGTATCGAAGAGCCAAGTTCTCAAGTGAGGTCTAGTTGAGGATTCAAGCACTTCAGTCTTCCTTTGCCGATGGGATGATTTCTCCCAGGATGCAGGGAATGGTCGAGTTGGAGAGTTACAAATCGTCACTAGCACTACTGGAAAACATGGTGGTCCTTCCCCAGGGTTCCGTAACCCGGAGACCAGGGACGTTCTATGCGTATGGGACTCCTTCCAATGCCCAGGTTCGCCTGATTCCGTTTAACCGGGGTCAGGGGACTTCTGTGGTCTTGGAGTTTTCCAATAACAAAATTCGTTTCTACGCAAATGATGGAATCATCGAATCCGGTGGTTCTCCCTACGAAGTCACCACAACGTATACGACTGCTCAGTTAGCAGACATCAGTTTCACTCAATCAGCAGACGTACTCTTCCTAGTCCATCCGACTCATCCTCCGAGAGAACTCAAACGTCTAGACGTTACCTCCTGGACACTGACAGATATTGTTTTCAAGGATGGTCCGTACTTTCCGGTCAATACCGAAGATACGACACTGACGATCTCATTAGCAGATACAGCAAACTGGACAGCATCGTTCACAAATTCGACTCTGGAAGCAGAACAGGTCATTACGGTCACAGCATCCAATGTGGATGATGCCACTGATTCGTTTACTTCTGATAACCATCCTTTTGTCAATGGACAGAAAGTTCGCTTTACTGGAGGAACTTCGATAGTTGGAGTAACAGCAGGAACAGATTACTTCATTGTCCAGGCAACTCAGAACACCTTCAAACTAGCAACTTCTGCTGGCGGAACTCCTGCAGATATTACCACTGCACCCACCACAGATCTGACGTTCTTTCAGGACATCGTTGGCAAAGATGCTTACATCAAGATCGTGGCTTCCGATACAACCGGGATCAACTTAGACCTTGGTTTCCAGAGCACAGACGTAGGACGTTTGATTCGGTTGAACACTCAGGTGGCCCCACAAATCAAGTGGGGATATGCCGAGATCTTGGAACTCGACAGTAGTGCTCCTACCACCACAATCTTAGCAAAAACGAAGGCTGCTCTAGCAACTCCTGGAGCAACAACCGAGTGGCAACTCGGTAGCTTCTCTTCAACTACCGGATACCCCCGAAGTGTACAGATCTATCAGCAACGTCTCGTCTTTGGCGGAACCTCGTCAGAACCTCAAACGGTTTTCTTTTCCAAGACTGCAGACTTCAATAACTTTGCAGCATCAGAACCCCTTGGGCAATCGACAGGCAGAACCGATTCTGCTGGAAAGACGATTATTGGGGAACAGATTTTTGAGGACAATGCGATCTCTCTGACGATCTCTTCTGACACAGTGGATCTAATCGAGTGGCTTAATGAAGACCGGAGACTGACAGTCGGAACTTCTGGTGGAATCTTCCAGATCTTTGGTGCAGAAGACGATGTGACATTGACTCCGTTTAACTTTTCAATCACCAAAGTTAGTGCTTGGGCCACAGACGGAACTTCGCTTCCAGCAAAGATCGGCAACAACCTGCTCTATGTCCAGGTAAACGGAAGAAAGTTAAGAGAATTAGCGTTCGATAAACTCCAGGACCAGTATGCAGCAGCCGATCTGTCTCTACGAGCAGAGTCCCTGACAGAGTCTGGGATTGTGGAAACCTCGTACCAGGATCAGCCGTATTCTGTGCTCTGGTGCAGAAGAACCGATGGGAAGTTAGCAGCAATCACGTATGTAGATCTTCTTCAGATGAGAGCATGGCATCTGCACACAATAGCCGGGGTTCACTACGACAGTACTTATGGGAATCATGCGAAAGTCGAATCCTTATCTGTGATTGCAAGAAGCACCCATGACCAGCTTTGGATGGTAGTCAAGAGACATAGACGGGATGCAGCATTGTCTTCGTGTACCTTCAATCAATCCACCGATACCTTCACCAAGACTTCTCACGGATTATCAAACGGGAACATCGTTGTTTTTGATTCTACTACAATCACCGGATTCACTGCAGATACTCTTTATTATGTGGTCGGTTCAACTACTAATACTTTCCAACTTTCTGAATCATCTGGAGGAAGTGCGGTAACAGTCTCTGGTTCAACCACCGATGTCAGTGTCACTACTCTGAGGAAGTGCAATGAGGTCCGATATGTCGAGTTTCTGGAAAGATATTTTGTCGGTTCTGAAATTCTTCCAACAAATGCTCATTTTGTCGATAGTGGTCTGGAAGAGCCAACGAACCAAACCTCTGCCACTACTGCCGTTACTGGCCTATCGCACCTTGCTGGAGAAACCGTTTCCATCCTCGGAGATGCTGCCGTACAACCGGACCAGACCGTCAATTCCTCCGGAAATGTCACCCTCCAGACAGCAGCAACCAAATACCGAATTGGACTTGGATACAACAGTAACCTCCAGACTCTCCCCCTTGTGGCCGAAACGTCCGCAGGTACATCGGTAGGAAACAAGAAACGAATCCACAAGTTTGTGATCAAGCTTCTCGACAGCATGGGCTTCAAGTACGGCTCAACGCCAACTCTTCTCGATGATGCCACGATTACCTATTTGGAATCTATCGGTGTGATCTTTGGAGCAAACACATCGAACCTAACGGAAGCAGTTTTTAGAACTACGGCTGATGCTATCGGGACCGCTTTGTTGTTTTTTACTGGAGAAAAGGCGTATGCCCTTCGGGATGATTTTGGAACCGAAGCACAACTCTATATCCGTCAGGATCAGCCGTATCCACTGAATGTTCTTCTTTTGGCGATTGACTACGAGACTAACGAATAATGGACCCCGTTACCGCATTCCTGATTTACAAGGGAGTTGAAACTGGTTTCAACCTCTATACGACAGCACAGCAGAACGCACTGACCGCTCAGAACTACGAGCAACAAGCGGCAGAACTGATCAGAGCCGGAGAAGAGAACTATATTTTTTCAATGCAAGAAGCTCAGTTGATCAGACGGGTAGCAGCCGAGAACGCCAGACAAGTGGAATTTGCTGGGATGACAGCACTAGCTCAAGAAGAGATTGCTGGAAAGGCGAGACAGGGAAGAATCCGTTCCAGAGCAGGAGCATCGGGTGCATCGGTCAATGTCGGAACACCAGCTCAGGTTCAGATCTCCCAGGAGTTTCAGAATCAGTACAACCAGAGAATGATCGATTACAACACTCGTTACGAAGCAGCAAGAACACGGCTCCAGGGACAACTCCAGGCAGACATGAAGGTCAAACAGGCAGCAATCAACTGGAGACAAGCCCAGGGCCAAGCAGGAGTTCTACGAGGAGCAGCAGGAGCAACGAGGGGTTCCAGAGATCAATCTCTATTTGGAGCACTGTTCCAGGGGGTCGGTAGTGGAATCTTAGGGTACGGGGCATTGAAATGAGACTACCTTTTGATCAAACGAACTTACGTTCTCCATCACAGAATAGACTCTCTCCTGTTTCGTCTCCGAGAGTTGAACCACTGGATCTCCAAACCTCTGCAAACTACGCCAAACTGGAATCACTGAAGCAACTTGGCAAGGGCATCTTCTCCATCGGTGATGCGATTTTTCAGAATTATTCCAGAGACATTCAAGACGAGAAGAAACGTAAGGATTTGTTGATTCAATATGATCTCAACGAGTTCAG
>Ga0070745_1002232_pt1 | contig 10430 bp, 14 predicted proteins | sample VirMetDEL_Mar_4_FD_77438 | JGI IMG/M metagenome (GOLD analysis project Ga0070745, IMG submission 77438) | Aqueous microbial communities from the Delaware River and Bay under freshwater to marine salinity gradient to study organic matter... | ecosystem: Environmental > Aquatic > Marine > Coastal ...
ATCATCACACGCAATACGAATGCAAAACAACCCACTCAACAACGCAATAGTTGCCGACTGGTGCAACACATTCAACGTACCCCTGGAATCAACTCACACGCTCATCTGCAGCGACTGCAACTTTACTCACACGGGCGACAAACAAGTCACCTACATCACCTGTCTTCAGTGCTACGCACGCAAAGCCATCAATCTAACCAAGTAACCATGGCACACACCAAAAACCTCAGCTTCGGCTACACGTCAACTCTCTTCCGCTTGCATCACCAAGTCGACCTCCACATTGACGACGACACCATCGTCAGCATCTACCCTCACGAAGACGACCCCAACGACAAGAACGTCGGTCGCTTCGACGTCGAGGTCACTCGCAACGGCGTCGTCCACCGCGAGTACGCCGACCTCACCTACCCCGAAGTCCTCTCCAAGATCGAGGCGTACTACGACATCGGCTGACATGCAATTCCACAATCCAGCAAACAAGCGCAAATCCAACAAGTGGATGGACGAGGCCGTCGAGGCCTACATGGCTTGCACAGACCTGCCGAACGCCGACATAAAACCCATCCTCGGGCTCATGTCGCTTCTCGGCACACTCAACACACTCGGGTATCCGTTCGAAATCAGCATCAACGACGGCGAGACCATCACAGTAGACAGCCTAGACGACATACGCATAAGGCCACACAAAGCCGAAGTGCTCTGCCAAGACGAGCCACTCAATTTCGCACGCCTCGGCTACATCATCACGCTCGCCGACCGTCTTGCACACGCATACGCGGGCCACATCGACAAAAAAGACTTCATCGACATGACCATCACCACGGTCATGCAGTCGGTCTTCCTCGCTCTCAACATCCTCCCGTCTGAGTCAGTCGACCAGCAGGAACTCTCCAAACTTATCCGCCAACGACTCGAAGACCACCATGAGTAAGGTCCTCTACGAAACCTATGTCTACGGCTTCGGCATCCGCGTAGTCCGCAACGACGACCACATCGTTGTCGAACAGCAGTCGTCCGACGCTCTCGGTAAGCAAATCTGGATCTCCATCGCCCGCCCCAAGTTCGAGCCGCAGCGCTCAGGCTGGGACGCACTCAAAGACGCTCTCATCGAAACCACCAATGGACTTTCATAACCTCACCGCGCATGGCACATCACTGCCATTCGTACCGCACGACTTTGCTCAGGAGTACACAACCTTCAACTCAGAGCGCCTCAGCGCCATCGTTCTAACTCTCAACGAGCACATGCCGTCCGTATGTGACGCTCTAAAAGCAGCTCCAACACCGCACTCACACATCGTCTGCTGGAGCTACCTCAAGCCGGACTCAGACAAGGTTGCGCAACACACGCTCCTTACCATGACTCCGACCAACGCAGAACTGCAACGTGCTTCAGTAGCTGCCCACATCATCTCAGCCAAAGAAAAAGCAACCGACTTCCTTGGCTGCACATGGCTCACACGCTTCAGCGACGACTACTGGTCAGCCGTGCTCATCGACCCTGGTTCGGTGTACACAGTCATCCGGTTCCAACTCGACGAAGAGAACGCCATAGACGACGTCCGCTGCGTGCGCAGCAGGCTGCCTTATCATCTTTCGGCTACATGGCACAGCCTCATGTACGCCCAACACATCGACTGCGGTGCAGCAGAAAAACTGCCCCCGCAACTCATATGAACGGACGCTGGCTATTCGCCGTCTCAGCTAAGTCAGACATCCCCATCACCCCTGCGCAGCTCCGGCGGTTCGCAAACCGCACCTGCCAACCTGATCTAGTCTCACTCGCTGTCGCAGACAGCATCGAGTCAGACAATCTAGTGCACCTATACCGCACCAACGACGAATGGGCTCAACGCCTCAACGCAGCCGTAGCAGCAATCGCACTCCTAAAGATCGAACGCAAGTTCAACATCCAACCTTCTAGTCTCAACATCACCGCTCAGTACATCACCGAGCACGACACTACCATCTCATGACCGACATCAACCGCCCTGAAGGGCACTCCGCAGTCGTCGAAGCTGCAAACCAAGTCACCCGCACCGCACTCGCCATCGACTCTGCCGTCAACCACGACGGCAAGCCTGGAGCTGGCATCACGGTCCCCAAGACCATGACGCTGCGCAACGCCGTACGCAAACTCGAAGAGTATGCAGACGCTGAGGCCAGCAAGACCAAGATCCGCCACTGCATCGAGTCGATGCACGCGCTTCCAGCCGCACTCGCATTCCGCAAGGTCCTCGCCGACAAGTACGGCGTCGACTTCGCCAAGCCTGTGCCCGGCTTCTTCGGCGTCAGCTACCCCGTTGACATCACGGTCCCCGTCGCGCCCAACACAATCGAGCGCATTACACTCGGCCAGTTCACTCTCGACGGCATGGACGTCGAGACCAACATGGGCATCAAGGACGGCGTGCCGCGCCTCATGATCACCATCACAACGACCAACGCCAACAAGGCAGCGGCCGACGCGCTCATCAATCACACGTTCGGTATGCGTGACGCTTGGCAAGGCCAATGCCTCGTCTTCGACACCAGCAACGACGAGGTGCGCACACCCAACATCGTCGAGCCCAAATTCACGCTCGACAACATCGCGCTCAACCCCGCAGAAGAGGCAGCGCTCACGATGTTCGTCAACCAGATTCGTCACCACGACAACCTGGCGCGCAACCACAACATCCCCTTCAAGCGTGGCGTCCTCATGTACGGTCCCTACGGCACCGGCAAGACTCTCGCCGCAGCAGTCAGCATGGCCGAAGCCCGCGCAGCCGGCATCACCGTCATTCAAGAACGCCAGTGGAGCAATCTCCACAACACCATGCGTCTCGCCCGCGACATGCAGCCCTGCCTCGTCTTCTGCGAGGACATCGACAGGCTCGACAGTCGCTCCCTGACCAACATCCTCGACGACGCAACGCTCAAGCACTGCGCCGTCTCTCTGGTCGTCACGACCAACTACCCCGAGAAGCTCGACCCCGCACTCACGCGCACCGGACGTCTCGACATCAGCATCGGCTTCGAGCTTCCTGAGCGCGAGACCCGTGCCCACATCCTGGCCATCAACGACGCGCCGTATTTCAACGACGACATCGCCAACGCCACCGACAACTTCACCGGCTCCGACCTCGCAGAAGTCGCCAAGCGAGCCACAATCAACGCAGTTGCTGCCAACCGCGGCATCGACTCAACAGATGTCCTCGGCGCTGCCCACTCCATGCGTCGCCCGCCGGCATACGTTGAGCCCGATAGCATCGGCAAAGCACTCTCCAAAGTCGCCGACGCACTAGGCATCAGCGCAGTCCAAAGCACCGTCGACGACATCGACTCCACCGTCGACAGAATCGCCGACAACATGTAGCACCATGGCGCCGCTCCCATCTCGGGGGCGGCGCCTATCTTTTTGTCCTACCAAACATGTGGCATCCAAACCTACACACACCCGCACGCATCCACCCCGACAGCACATGTCGTCCTGTCAGCATCAGCCTCAGTGCGCACCACCTCGCACGTCTAGACGCGCTCGCAGCCAGCGTCGGCGTCAGTCGTAGCCAAGCCGTTCGTCTTCTTATCGAACAACCTACAACTTATCATCACACGCGCTACGCCCAGCTTGCTCGAAGCCACAAACTAGCCAAAGCAAACTCTAGAGCTCCAGCAACCCCCCCCGGGGGGTGTGTCACTCCGCCATTGCCGCGACAATCTCCCAACCTTCTTCGGTCAGGTGCAGCGTGGCCAACAACACCTTTCTGCTGGGGTCTCGATCGCGCACGATTTGCACCCAACCACGATCGGCCCACGCCTTCGCCGTAATGCGGCTCAACACGCGCTCAGTACCTTCCACACGGTACATGTGCGGACTGTAGGCAATACTCTGCAGATCAACTACACGCTCCGGCCTGTCGTACCAGAACGTGTGCAACTTAGTCATCAGTCCGGCTGTCCTGTCCTGCGTCATCGTCTCCTCCCACCAACTCATCAAATCTCAACAGCAGGTCGCAGTCCCACGTGCATGTCACCACGCAGACCTGACCACACCATTCGTCATGCCAATTCTGCTCATCAGGCGTCAGCTTGCGAGCACTCGGCGGCTTCTCACCGTCCTTAATCTCCAGCAAGTAGTTGAACCCGCCGTACCCCACCAAGACGTCAGGGCAGCCACGCCCAACCGTGTGCAACGGTTGCACTGTGGCTCCCATCTTTCTCAAGTGTTCGACGATTTCTTGTTGGTTCCGATCAACCCTGGCTGCACGTCGCATCGCTCCAAGATGAGCTTGCGATCAGCCTCTGTCAACTCGGCCAGCGGACCGGGGTCTGGCAGGCCTGCATGCACCGCCTGCACCCGATCGACGGCGTTCGGACCCAGCCTCTGCCTCGTGGTCCGCAGCATCTCCAATATCTTCTTCGGCTGGGGCCAAAACTCGCTGCTCTCGAACAGCCGTTTTGACACCTCGCGAAGCTCGTGTGGGTAGTACTCGCCAAGCACAGCGTGGTACGCATTCCAATGCTCAGGGGTCATTCTGTCGGCACCGGGCAGCACCGTCAGCGGGGCCAAAATCTTGGCCAACTCCATCTTGCTAGTACGGTAAGTCTTCGCCATTAATCCACTCCTGCACCGTGTCCAGTGCTCTGTTGCCGTGCTTCTTCTGCACGGTCTTCTTCTTGGGGTGGACGCTCGCCCAGCCGCTGCGCGCCGCCACGCGATACGCTTCCTCCCACTCCTCGAACGTGTAACTCGCGTCCAGGTTGGCCAGCCACTGGTCCTTCGACCAGACGCCTTTCTTGCCCTCCCTGCGCGCCTCCTTGTACATAGCCATGGCGTCCAGCAGCGACGACGGCAACGGCGTGCCCTCGTCCTCCATCTGCTTCACGGCTGCACCAAACTCAAAGTCAGCGTCCTTGCGCTTGATCTTCGGCTTGCCCTTCTGCTTGTGCTTGTCCCAGCGGGCCTTGGCTGAGTTGCGCGCGCCCTCGACCTTCTGCTGTGCGGTCTCGCGGTCGATCGCCAGCCTTGGGTTGCGCAGCATTCCGTCCTCGCATTTCGGGAAGGCTCGCTTCCACGGACGACGGGACAGCATCTCGATGACGGCAGCGTCATCCAGGCCCAGGATCAGGCCGACATCCTCAGGGTCGACGCACCCGTCCTCCCACTGCACACACAGCAGCCTCAGGTAGGCCCCCTGCTCCAGCAGGCTCATGCCCAGCACAGTCGGAGAACGCAGCCACTCCCCCGGGTAGAACGGGAAGTAGGGCAGCGACTTCATTTGCTCGTCAGGTCTGCGGCCGCAAAGCGGGGGTATAGCGTATGCAGTAGATACGCAGCGGTCTTGGGCACACGGCCCTTACGCATCCAGTGGCGCACGGCAGACTCGGTAACGCCGCACACAGCAGCGACTTGCGTCACACCGCCTAGCTCTTGGACAAGCTCGGACAGCACAGGGTTCTTGGGCTCAGTCATGCCGTGAGCCTAGCCGCGCGAAAAACCTGGCGCAACCCTTGACCTCGTAAAAAGCTGCGCTACTATGACGGCATGTCAGATCTACCCACCAACGAGCCCGGCGTGTGGAAGCACCTGCCGTTCAAGGACTACTTGGCGCTGCCCGGGGTCAGCAAGCACGAGCTAGACCTCGTGTCCAAGTCGCCCGCTCACTACCAGGAAAGCAAGGTCAACCCCCCCGAGACCACGCCAGCCATGGCCTTTGGCACAGCAGCCCACGCGTGGATCCTGGAGCCCGACACAGCCGCAGAGCAGGTAGTCGTCGCCCCGTCATGCGACCGACGCACCAAGGCTGGCAAGGAGGCATGGGCCGAGTTCCAAACCATCGCTGGCAACAAGACCGTGGTGTCGCAAGAAGACGCCGACCACTTGGCCAAGATGTCCGCATCCGTCAACGCGCACCCGATTGCCCGCACCCTACTCAACGCGGCAACCGGAACCGAGGTGTCCGTGCAGTGGCAAGACGAGCGCACCGAGTCGCTCTGCCGCTGCCGCCCCGACCTGATGACGCCTGACTTCATCGTCGACCTCAAGACTACCTACGACGCCAGCGAGGAGGCCTTCTCCAAGACCGTGTACAAGTACCGGTACCACGTGCAGGCTGCCTACTACCTGGACGGCTGCAAGAGCCACAACCTTGTTAGCCCTGACGCCACCTTCCTGTTCGTCGCCGTCGAGCGCAAGCCACCGTACGGCGTCGCCATCTACGCACTCCCGAAAGACGACCTAGACCGAGGCCGCTACCAGTACGAGCGCGACCTGACACGCTACGCACACTGCATGAAAACCGGACACTGGTTCGGCTACACAGAAACCATCAACTACATCCAGCTTCCGACCTACGCCCGCAACCACATCGACCAACTGACCGGCAATGAGTGACATCCAGCCCCTCGACCGCGGCAAAGAGCTTTGGAACTTTGCCTCCGCGCTGTCCCGCAGCACCATCATCCCCAAGGCCTTCCAAGGTCAACCGGCCAACTGCTTTGTGGCCCTGGACATGGCTAATCGACTCGGCGCCAGCCCCATGGAGATCATGCAGAACGTCTACGTCGTGCATGGCACCCCTGGCTTCAGCGCCAAGTACGCCATCGGCATGGCCAACAAGTCGGGCGTGTTCAAAGGCCCCATCTGCTTCGAAGAGACTGGCAAGGGCGACAACCTCAGCGTCACTGCCTACGCCATCGTGCGTGAGACAGAGCAGCGCGTGGAGTTCACCTGCGACATGGCCATGGCCCGTGCCGAGAAGTGGACGACCAACCCGAAGTACAAGACGATGCCCGGGCTCATGCTGCGCTATCGCGCCGCTACACTACTCATCCGCACCTCCTGCCCTGAAGTACTGCTCGGCATGCACACCGCTGACGAGCTTGAAGACGTGCGCTACGCAAGGGCTGCGCCGGCAATGATGGACGACCCCGTCGCCAAGCTCAACGCCACCATCGAGGAGGAGGAGGAGCCCGGAGAGGCTGACCAGCCAGAGCCCGAAGAGGAACTGCCGCCCGCCAAGCAGTCAGAACTGCCTGAGCTACAGGTAGACGACATCCCCTTCTGACAAAAACAGAAGCCCCCTCTGCTCTACCCAGCAGTGGGGGCTTCTGGCTCACTGCGCCGCACAACGCAGGAGCTTGGTGGGAGGTTGCTCAGAGTGTAGCGGTCGGCATTAGAGCCTTCAAGATCGCCATCAGCATTTGCCCAATAACTGACAGGGCAGCTGCGGCAGCCCACTGCTTCGTACGCTTGACGTCGTAGCGGAACTCCTCTAACTGCGCGACCTTTGACTTCAGCAACTCAAACTCCGTAAACAGGCCTTTGCGGCCGTTGCCGCGGAGTGCCGTGTCGATTTTCTGCAGCCGGTCTTCAATGCTGCCCAGGCTCGTCTTGCATGCCTGAAGCTCCTGCTGCATGTCGCTCACGGCTCCGCGCCCTCTTCTGCCTGCACCTTAACGTGAGCGCCTTTCTCTTCAAGCTCTGCGACTTGCTTGGTTTGCGCGCTAGTGTGGGCAGCGCCAACAGCTTTAAGTAGGTACCCGCCAAGCTCTGCGAGGTTACCCTTAGCCAGCCCCTTAAGCCCATTTAGCGCGTGCTTGCGGCTGCGCTTGCTAAGCAGCACGACCACCAAGCTAGAGGCAATAGGCACCAGAGGCTGCAGCGGAATGGGCACCAGCGGATCAAGCAGACCCAGAACGCCGCGCACAGGCATGTCGACCTGCTGCTTGAGGATGGCGTCAGCCTGATCCTTGACGTCGTTGTACTCCTTGACCAGTTGACCGTACTGCTTCTGCTTCAGGTCAAGCTCAACAAGAGCAAGGCGCGCGCCCTCTAGGTTGCCGTCTGACGCCTGCTGCTTGACCTGCTTAGCCAGTTCAACGATGGCGTCCTCCTGATCTGCAATGCGCACCTCCTGCTCTTCAGCAGCGCGCAGCCACGCGTCGTAGGCCTCAGCGTTGACCGTGCTAAGCCGGTCTTCCAGGTAGGTGTCTAGCTGTCCACATCCAACCAGCATCAGGCCGGTCAGACTCACAATCGCGATGTGCTTTTTCATTTGACGTACGTCTTTCCGTACTTGGTGCCAGTCAGTTCCATAAGCATGTCGAACCCATCCTTCTGGCCCAGGATGTACTCGACAACACCCCGCACCTGAAGCGGAGTGAACTTGAAGACCTGCGTCCACAGGTAGCCGCCACCCAGGATCTGCTCTAGCTCAACCGGGCCTGTCTTGACGCTGAACTTGCTGAGCCTACCAGCGTACTTGCCGGACTTGCTCTCGCCCGCGTACTTGACCGTGCCGTCTGCCAGCGTGGTCTTGCGCTGGTATTCGCCGGCATCGTAGTCCATGCCGAGTATCTCGCGCAGGGTTGTAAACCGGCGCCCGCTGTAATCGCTGCCAGTAATGGCCTCGACGATAGCGCGCATAGCCACCGATCCCTTGCGGTCGATAGGTGCCAGAGGACCGTCGTTAATGATGTCCGCCGTCCACTTCAGCGGGTCGCCGAAGTGCCCAAAGATGCTGATGAACTTCTTGCTCTCCGTCGGGCTCAGCATGCTCGCGTTGACGTCGAGCCAGCGGAACTTCAGGAAGCTCGGAGTGTCGTCACTCTTCTTGCCGTAGAACCCAGCCTCCTCGTACATGTCGTACATGTCGCGGTCAGGGTCCAGGCCAGCAAGCAGCAGGTTTATCATAAACTGGATCGCCAGCGCACGGCTGCCAACGCGCAGCCACATGTGCCTAAACATGTTCTGCTTGGCACGCTGCATAGCCTCTGTCGAGCCGCTGATGTCCTCGCGCTTCATCGCAGCCAAGACCGTGTAGAGGTTCGACTCCGTCCAGTCAGGCGCCAGGATCAGAGCGCGCAACGCCATCTGCACGCGGGGATCACGCGGCCCGCCCTTACCGAACAAGTCGGTAACCTTGCCGCCACGCGCACGCAGGTTCAGGCCACCGAAGTCGCCGTTGACCTTGTCAGCTGCCATCTTAGCTAGCCGCCTCAGCGTGCCCTCCGGGTCAGCCCGCATCTCGGCCGCGTACTGCACCTCCAGTTCAGCCAGCGCGCTCAGGGCTGCCGCCGCTTTGAGGTTGGCCCCCATGCTGTTGAACAGCCACTGGGCAGTCTCCTTCTGCGCCGTCCTAAAGTTGCGGATCCAGTCGTATGCACGCTCCTGCGCCGCCTCGCCGAGGCCAAGCTTGCCGACGCCCTCGATGGTCTTCTTGATCCAGGCGTCGAACTCCTGCTCATCCTCAATGTCGTACAGGGCCCCGGCAGGGTTGCCGATGATCTCGTTGCCGCGCTGGATCGTCAGGCCCTCTTCGACCAGCAGGTGCAAGCGCGGCTCTGTGCCTTCAGCAGTCTTAGCGCCCACAGCGTACGGCGTGAACTTCGATGCGACTCGCTCCAGCTTCTCCCTGCTGACCATCCCTGCCGCATAGCCGTACGACAATGCCCAGGCCGGGATCATGGACAGCGCGCCTTTCAGGCCGCCAGCGCCCCACGTGTCCTGACTGCGCACCGTAAACAGGTAGCTGCGCATGAACGCCTGATGGTGGAAGAAGCCAAACATCAGCATCATGTGCTTGGCAGCGATCGTCAGGCGCATGTACCCGCGATAGAACCCGTTCTCAATGTCGCGTATGCCGTACTGCGTCATTGCCGAGTTCAGGTACCTGGCAATCCACTCGGGAGCCTGGTAGCCCTGCAGCTTGTTGACCTTCAGAGCCGCATGCCCGGCAAGCACGCCGCCACGGCCGCGCATGTCTTTGATGACGCCGACGATCTTCATCGCCTCGATGAAGTTGCGGTTGTAGATACCCTCGTAGACCGTCTTAGTCGAGTTGTGCCATGCGTTGATCGCGTCCGGCCTCTGCAGCTTCAAGCCAGCTGCAACGCCGTGCACAATCCCGTACAGCTTGCGCTCCAGCGCACGCTTGCCAACGTCGGTGCGCACGGGACCACCGGCAGCTCCGATCTCCTGGTAGCCGTATTGGTCAGGCTGGAAGCGACCCTCCTTGTCGTCTTTAACCCAGGCCAGCTGGATGTAGATGTCCTGCGTCTTCTGGATCAACTTCGCGTCAGACGCCAGCTGAGTTGTCTGAGCAGCAGCGAAGACGATGTCCTCAGCCAGCCCCAGCCCGTCGTTGTACTCGCCGAAGCCGAGAGCAGCCCACTTGCCTTTGCCATCGAAGATTTGCTTAGCGATAGCCAGCAGCTCCTTCATCCTGGCCAATTGCTTAGCGGTAGCGCCGGGCGCGGCCTCGTCCTCTACGGTGCTGGCCGCCATCTCTAGCGCGATCTCTACGTACTCGTCGAACGTGGTAGCGATGCGCCCGACACCAAGCTTCTTAGCCTTGGCCTGACCCCCTGCCGTAAGCCAACCCTTGATGTTGATGGCGTACAGCATGGCCTCACGGATGTCCTGCATCCGAGTCCACTTCTTG
>Ga0070745_1002235_pt1 | contig 10422 bp, 10 predicted proteins | sample VirMetDEL_Mar_4_FD_77438 | JGI IMG/M metagenome (GOLD analysis project Ga0070745, IMG submission 77438) | Aqueous microbial communities from the Delaware River and Bay under freshwater to marine salinity gradient to study organic matter... | ecosystem: Environmental > Aquatic > Marine > Coastal ...
GTACTGTATCGTGATAATGGTAAAGCGTTAAAAGAGAAAAGAAGAGATAGCATCTTAGGGATGATGAAAGAAAAATAGAGACGGTATTATTTTGTAAATTTGTAGTTCGTTTTTTTTACTAACCCTTACATATAAAATTATGAGCGACAGTTTCGCAGATTTCGTCAACGAATTAGAAACAGCAGAACAACCAACCTGTTCAATGGAGAACCCTGAAGAATGCGAAGCTTGTGGTAGTTAAAGAATTGTGATATGAAAGCCAAAAAGTCTAAAGTAAACGAAGCGGGAAACTATACAAAGCCTGGAATGCGTAAGCGTATATTCAATAGAATAAAGGCGGGTAGCAAAGGTGGAAACCCTGGGCAATGGTCTGCTAGAAAGGCACAGATGTTAGCGAAGGCTTACAAGACCGCTGGAGGCGGATATAAAGACTAATGGCAATCAAGAAATCACAAGAGTCTCTAAGAAGTTGGACTAAGCAAAAGTGGAGAACCTCTGATGGAAGTAAATCAGAAGGTAAGAAACGTTATCTCCCAGATGCAGCATGGAAGGCATTGAGTCCAGCAGAAAGAGCAGCTACCAATAGAGCAAAAGCAAAGGGTAACAAAAAAGGTAAGCAGTTTGTGGCACAGCCTAAAAAGATTGCTTCAAAAGTAAAAGGGTATAGGTCATACGAAGAGGGTGGTATTGTTACTGACCCTCCTCGTAGACCAAGTACTGCTTCAAAGTCAGATACGATAAACACATTACAAGGTCCAGGATCACAAGAGATTCTACGTAGACAGCAGTTTAAAGAATCAACCTTTAATCCTAAAGCAGTATCTCCTGCGGGTGCTAAGGGTCTAGGTCAAATTATGCCTAGTGTAAAACGTGATGCTGTTAAAGCGGGTATCATTAAAGAAACTGATAATCTTTTTGATCCTGAAGTAAACAAGAAGGTACAAGAGTGGTACATGGAAGATTTATATAATGCGTCTTTCATTAATAAGCCTAATCAAGACAATAAGGTACGTCTAGCTAAGACTCTTGCAGCATATAATTGGGGTCGTGGAAATATGTCTAATTACCTTAACAAGGTAAAATCACAAGGTGGCGACATCTACAAATCATTAGATTGGATAGAGGGATTACCGCTAGAGACCCGTGACTATGTACAGAAAATACTATTAAAAGAAAATCGTAAATTTGAAGATCAACTAAAAGATGCATCTAAATGAAAGCAGTAAAGAAATATGAAGCTGGGGGCGCAGGTCCAGGTAAAAAGCGCGGAGCAGTAAAGTCGGCAACTTCCGCTGCTTATAAGTCTAAAAAAGAGAAAGTACGCAAGGAAAAAGAAGAAGAAGCGTTACGTTTAAAACGTGCGGGACGTGAGAAACGTGCAATGAAAGCTGAAAAAGCTGGAGACACAGAACGTGCAAGACGTATTCGCTCTCAAGGCGAAACTCAAAAAGATAAAGAAACGCAAAAACGTTTTTAATAAAAAAGAGGGGCGCTAGCCCCTCTCTTTATTTAGTGTAGATGGTCACTCTCTTAAAACCAAACCCTCTACTACTAACGTATTCGTAGATATCGTCTTCACGTACAACGAAGAGCAAAGTACCCTCTCGGTCTACTTCAACAACTTTTAATTTGTTTATTCTTCTTTTTAAAGTGTTGTAGTCGTCTTCTACAATAAACACTTCAAACAAGTCCCCATCTTCTGTGGGGATTTCGGTTCTATCGTAATCCAAGTCTTGGATAACTTCTGGAACACCTTGAGCAAAAGCTTGACTCCCCAAGCTCAATGCTAATACAATCATTAATTTTCTCATAGTAATTGGTTATTTGTTTGATGACAAGTAACGATATCAACACGATACACACAAATAAAAGTGTTACGTTTTTTATACTATTTTTGTAACATACTTAAATTCAATTAATTATGAGCGATTTAGAAAGAGCTGCAAGAGATTTAGGGATTGACATTAGTGACGACCCTAGTACTTTTGACTCAACGCAATCGGAAGAACCTACTCAAGAAGTAGAAGAAACCGTACAACAGGACGTACAAGAACCTGTTATGGAAGATACTGCTGCCGAACCTCAGCAAGAAGATGTTCAAGAAACATTTGAGCCAGAGGAGCAGGAGCAAAGTTCTTTAGATACTGAAAATGATGTTTCAGATCAAGAGCTTAATGAGATGGCTATTAGTATGGTAAGCGAAATGCTAGGATACGAAGACCTGACAATTGAGCAATTATCTGAGATTGTTAATAGAGAGCCAGAAGAGCCTCAATTGCAAATTGACGAGCGGTTACAACCGATTCTTGATTTTGTAGAAAAGACTGGGCGTTCACCAGAAGATTGGTTTAGATACCAGCAGTTGAACCCATCCGAAATGGATGATTTATCAGCAGTGCAGTTATCTGTCCAAACTGAATACCCTGAATTGACACCTCAAGAAGTTAGCCGTTTAATGAATCGCAAGTACAAGTTAGATCCTGAGAGATTTGACGAAGACGAGATTGCTGATTCAAACCTTCAATTAAAGATTGATGCTAGTAAAGCTCGCAAGGATATTTCTTCCCTACGTGATGGTTTCACTTTACCCGTGGAGTCAGCTACAACCCAGGGGGAGATTGAAAGTCCTTTTGATGAGAGTTGGTACTCATCTATGGAATCCGAAACAAAGGCACTTGAAGGTATCAATTTTGAACTACCTAATGGTAAGCCTTTTCAATACGGAATCAAAGATGACTATCGCCAACAACTCGTTGATAAAAACTCACGACTTGAAGAGTTTTTTGACCAATATGTGCAAGAAAGCGGTTCGTGGGATATTGACAAGTTGAACATGCATCAAACAGTTGTAGACAACATAGACGAAATTGTCAAGAATGTTTACCAACAAGGTTTGAGTGATGGACAACGTAAGGTTGTGACTAATGCGTCTAACGTACAGGCACAGTCTCCGTCAAATACCCCGCAAGAAGGCGGTCAAGATGCACAAATGGAAAGACTACTTAGAGAGTTGGGCGGTGGCACAAATGTTATGAATATTAAAGGTTAAAATAATAAAAAATGGCTTTTACATCCACTCCTTCGGATTTTAGCCCAAGCTCAATTAAGAAGCTTGATCCGGCTAAATACACATCTTTGTCAGATTACATTGACGAAGTAAACAAACCAGATAACCGCGACTCTTTAGTAAAGACTTACGGTAATCAAGGTATTACTGGTTTCCTACAATTAGTAGGTGCGGTAAAATCAAGCGGTACTGCTGACGAAGTACAGTACTGGGAAGAAGCTCGCCTTCACGCACGTCAAACTTACACTATCTCTGGTAGCGCCGTAACTGCTGCAAAAAGCGTTGTACTAACTTTCGGTTCTAATGCCGTTGTAGTTCGTGTAAACGATGTAGTTCTTTTGAATGGTGATGAGCGTGGTGTTGTTACAGCGGTAACAGGTACTACTTCTTTTGCTGTTGCTAACTTGGCTGACGCTAACTTTAGCGGAACAGACTTAGCAGTAGGTACTCACACTGTATCTATCATCGGTAACTTGTACGGACAGGGAACTGACCAACCAGGTGAATACTTGGAGAGCAACGTTGTAAAGCGTACAAACCCTTACATGATTGTTAAGGAAATCTTCAAAGTAACTGGTTCTCAAGCTACCAACATTGGTTGGATTAACTTGGGTAACGGTGACTACCGTTGGTACGTAAAAGGTGAGCAAGATACTCGTCAGCGTTTCATGGACAAGCGTGAAATGATGATGCTTCTAGGTCAGAAAGTAGCAAACACTTCTAACGTAGCTGACGCTACATTCGGTGGTGGTTCAGAAGGTTACTTCTCTGCTATTGAAGATCGTGGTATGGTTCACAATGGTCTTATTGACACATTAGGTGAGTTAGACCTTATCGTTAAAGAATTTGACAAGCAAGGTGCTGGTTCTGAGTACGCATTGTACGTAAACCGTGACCAAGACTTGGCAATTGACGATATGTTAGCTGCGGGATTATCTGGTTCTTCTATTACTGCTGGTGCAACTTCTCAGTTTGGTGCATTCAACAACAGTCGTGATATGGCTATTGAACTAGGTTTCAAATCATTCTCTCGTGGTGGTTACACTTTCCACAAGCATGATTGGAAATTATTGAACGACCCAACGTTGTTGGCAGGTTCTGACTTCAAAGGTGTTGCAATCCCGATGTCAACTGTAGTTGACCCACAAAGCGGAGATCGTAACCCATCTTTGGAAATGAACTTCAAGAACACTAACGGTTACTCTCGTGAAATGGAACACTGGATTACAGGTTCATTCATGGGTGCAACTAACGACACTAAAGATATTGCTCAGTTCAACTACCGTTCTGAATTAGCTTTGGTTACTCGTGCTGCAAACCGTCACATGCTTATCAAGTAATTGATGCACACTTTGGAGGGGGCTTTGTCCCCCTCCTTTTTTTTAATTCTATTTAATATTTAATAAAATGGCTACACAGCAAAGAAAAGTGGCTAGTGCAAAATCTGCACCCGCCCCTAAAACACCTACTGCTCCTAAGAAAGCAGAATACACTCCGAAGCGCAAGACTACAGAAGAGACTAAAGGACGTAAGGAGCAAATCTATTCGGTAATGAAAGGTTCTGGTATTTGGTATAAACTAAAGCAGAACGGAATTACCATCTATGACCCTGAAACAGATAAAGTACGTGAGATTCGCTATTGTGAAAACGAGCCTTCAGTATATACTGATGAGCAGTCTTCTAATGCCATTCGTTCTCAGATTGTATTTAAAGAGGGTATTTTAATTGTACCACCTGTTAAGGCTAACCTACAAGATTATTTGGCATTACATCCATCTAACAAAGCAAACGGAGGTAGTACTTTCACAATCATCAACAAAGAAGCGAAAGCGACAGTTGAACTTGACCAAGAATTCTTATTACTAGATGCGGTTAGTATTGTACGTGACAAGTCTATTGACGAGTTGCTACCTATTTGTATGTATTTAAACATTGACGTTAACCAACGCAATAACGAAATCCGTAGAGAATTACTGCTAGAGGCTAAAGGAAATCCAAAGAACTTTATTGAGTTGATGGACAATCCTTATGTTCGTAGTATGTCTGCGGTTAAACAAGCTGTTGATTACAACATCCTTAAATCCAAGGACGATGGAATGTACTGGATGGATAGCGGTAGACTTATTGTTACTACCCCTGTAGGTCAAGATACTATAACTGTAATGACCCGATTCTGTATGACGGAGAAAGGCGCTTCAGTATACGATGAGATTGTAAGTCGTCTTGAAAAGATAGATTAACATCTAACTATTTGATTATGAGGGGGTCGCAAATTGTGACCCCTTCTTTTTTGGTATATTTGTATAAAATAAATAACTACCATGGCAAGTGTAGAATCGGTATATTTTGCTTTAAAGGACTTAGCTAACAAAGATCAGCGAGGGTTTATCACACCGACTACCTTCAATCGCTTTGCACAAGTAGCGCAACTAAACATCTTCAATCGTCTTTTTGTAGACGCTCGTAAGGATAAAGTTGCACGACTAAGAAACATTGAAGGGGCGAGACCTCTAGCAAGTAAAAAACAAGTAAAAGAGGATTTATCCTTTTTTAGTAAGGAACAATTATTGACGCAGTCTAATGGAGTGTTTTCTAAGCCAGATGATTTGGCTCGTATAATTTCATTACGTACTGACGGAAACTTTTTATACGGGGGTAGCACATCCACTGTTATAGATATAGTATACGATGAAGAGAAATTGTATTACATCTTAAACAGTTCTTTGTCTGTTCCCACCACTAGTAAGCCAGTAGCAGTATTGGGGGATGACATTGAGGTGTTCCCTACAAACATTAAAAAGGTAAGGCTTCGTTACTACAAGTACCCCGAGGGAAAGTTGGCTACTACTGGAGCAAGAACTGCTGCCACTCCAAAGTTTGGGTATACTGTAAGTAATGGTGTTGAATCTTATAGCGCAGCAAATAGTGTTGACTTTGAGTTACCCGATCACTATGAGTCAGAGTTAATCATGGAGATATCTAAGTTGATTGGCGTAAACCTAAAAGACTCTGATGTATATAACTATGCCGTTACAGAACAACAAAGAAAAATGACTGAATAATGGCAAGAAACCTAGTACCTATATCAGACGTTGTAAACGACTTTATTTTAAGTGTAACAGACGATGACTACTCTAACGAGGTAAGCGACACCTTGGTGCATAATTATGCGTTACGTGGCTTGCGTGAGATGGGCTTTGATACACTTCAAGTAGTAAAAAGCTTAAAACTAACAGTAAATCAAACTTTAGGGACAGTTGAACTACCCGATGACTTTGTTGATTTAGTTAAGGTTGGTATCGTAGGGTCAGATGGGCTTGTATATGTCTTTGGTCAAAACAAGAACATCAATTACAGCCAAAAGTATAAAACAGATACTGCTGGAAACAACATAGATTCCAATAGCGATGGAGTATTTGATAGAGTAAACGCAAAAGAAAAGCCTGAGCTTATCGCTGCTTATAGAGGATATTCTTCTTATGTGTTTCAAAACTATTTAGACCAAAACACTTACGGAGCATTATATGGTATCGGTGGTGGTCATTACACTGGTGAATATCGTATGAACTACGAGCAAAACAGATTAGAGATAGCCTCTTCTGATAATTACACAGAGGTTATTGTAGAATATATTGCTGACGAAGCTCGTTCAGCCAACCCTAGTATTCATGTATATGCGGAGAATGCATTGCGTTCTTACATCTACTATCGTGTGATTGAGCGTAAGAGTAGCGTTCCTTATAACGAAAAGATGAGAGCAAGACAAGAATACTACAATGAGCGTAGACTAGCTAACGCGCGTCTTAAATCGTTTAGCAAAGACGAGGCTCTCAAAACTATTAGAAAGAACTTTAAGCTATCTCCTAAGCACTAACGCATGGCTATAGATAAACTAACTCCACGTCAACTAAATAAGGATGAGGACTACCTCTTGGTGAAATCCACCGAAATGGTAGATGCTCTTAATGTCCGTATGACTGAAGATGACGATGGTAATAGAGGTGTACTTAAAAACATAAAAGGTAATACGGAGATATCCCTATCGGGAGCTAACGCATTACCTAGCGGTACTAATCGTGTTATAGGAACATGTTCTTTTAATCAAAAGGACTTAATATTCTATTTCATATGGAATTCTAATAATGACCATACAATCTATCAAATAGATACTAGCGGCACTGCTATTAAGGTTGTTACAGGTTCTTACTTGGAGTTTAGCTCTACATACGTTATACACTCTAACGCTATTGAAGATGCCAACAAGGATATTTTAATATACTGGACCGATGGTGTAAACGAGCCTAAAAAGATAAACATATCTAAATGTATAGATAGTAACGTTACGTATCCCGCAGGATCAAACGATGCTGAAAAACTTTTAGAAATAACTATAGCTAAAAAACCTCCGACTAGCCCTATATCGTATGAATATAGAATGGACGAAACTATAAACTCTAATAGCGTGTATGAGCAGACTTTTCAGTTTGCTTATCAATACATTTATCGTGATGGTGAGATTAGTGCATTGTCGCCATATAGCACAATGGCTTACAATCCATGGATGGCGAATAGAGCTAATGCAAAGCCACCATACTCAAATACTCAAAACTACATTAGACTCACCATGGAAACCTCTACTGCTGCGGTAGAGAAGGTTCGTTTACTAGTGCGTAACAATAATATAGACACATTTGCTTTAGTTAAAGATATAGACGTAACAACACCAGGTAGCAATCAAGTTTTTGATTTTTACAATGACGGATTATATCCTTTAATTGCAACAAACGAGTCTGACAAGACTTACGATGCTGTTCCTAAGAATGCTCAATCAATGACCTTGAGTAATAATAGGTTGTTTATGGGGAACTATACCGAAGGGTTTGACCATTATGTACCCGCTAATGTTTCTTTAAAATCAGATTATTTAGATACGCCTTTTGTAATTCAAGCAGTAGTAAGTCAAGAACTTGACAGTAATGATGACGCTGTAGAAGAACATATAGAAATTGATTTCTCAGGTCTACCAAATGTCATATATGGGAAAAGAACATTGTTTATTAAACTTGTTTATCAATACTCCCAGGTAACAGTAGCATCCCCTGCTAATGCATCGCTTGATGTATTAACAGCTGTAAATTCAAGTGGTCAAACTAAAAATTACCCTATAGTTGTGGTAAGAGTAGTTCCTAATAGTTTTGAATTTACTAAAGAACTGTATCTACCAAACGACAAATACAATAAAAATTCTCTAGCTGCGTTAGTAGAAACCGCTATAGATGGATTTTCGGACGTAGAAGTGTCAGCATCATACAATACTACTAGTTCGCTTAGAAGTGGCTGGGCTATTAGAAATGGAGGCGTTATCGTTCAATCTGGTTCGTTAGACCTTGAAGGAAATGTAACTTTTGGTGTTTATTCTACTACTTATGATAGTACTACTAAAAAACTAAATGTTGAAGTTGGCGTTAAAGACCTTGATCTTAGTGTAGTAAAACTTGACGATGCTTCTTTTCCTTTTGAGACTATAGAGGATTTTAGCAAAACATACACTGCTAATCCCGATGGATTAACGGGTGGTATATCCCCATCACTAACTTATGTTACTAGTCCTATAGATTCTGATTTAATATCTACGTTTAAATCTAATGCTGACCATAGCTTTGGATTAGTTTACTACGATGATAGAGGTAGAGCTAGTGGGGTTAGAGATATAGGATCTGTAAACATAGCACCGTGGGGTGCAAGTGAGCGTAATAGTAAAAATGGTACTGCACGAGTTATTGTAGATATACCTTCGGATGCGCCTCCTACTGCTTCATCATACTCCATAGTTTACGCTAAGAATAATAGATATTCAAATTACCAGCAGTATTCTGTTATGGAGGCTTTAAAGGCTACAAATGTTGAATCTGATAAGGTAGGCGATGCGAATGGCAACGACAATATATATTTGTCTTTATCCGCCTCTCAGGGCAAGGAAGATTCATACAGCTCTTCTAAGGCTTCTGGATTTAAACTACAAGCCTCCCCTGGAGATAAAGTAAGAATTGTACGATACTATGACAGAGCGCTTGGTAGTTATATTTATCCGCAAAATCATGAGTTTGAAGTTGTGGGAATTAATACATATACACTAGATAACACTCCTTTCCATCACAATGATAGTAATTCTAATAATGGCGACATGAAAAAGAAGCATTATCGGATTACAGGTGATTTTTTAGTGTTGCGTAACGAGGCGTATGATAATTTTTCTTTTAGTGATTTAACAGATGTAGAAACAACATCTACTGATTTATGGCACTCAGCAGTTACAATTGAACTATATACCCCATTAAAATCTACTGATACTAAGCTGTACTATGAGATGGGATATAATTTCCCTGTAAACTCTAGTAGAAAGCATGTTGGGGGAGAAGTTACAAAAGGAGATGTTGTTGGATTAACAATAGTTAGTCAAACCACAAACACATTAACCGTGTCGGGTAATAATCCGTTATCTGTAGTCCCAGGTGAATATATTAGGTTTGCTAGTGATCCTGATTCTCAAACTTATCAAGTAGCCAACATACAATATTTAGAAACTCAAACAGTTTTTTATTTTATAGCAAATATACCTGCAAGTCAAAGCACTGTATATTGGACTTCTAGTGTATCTAGAACTATAGTGAAAAACGGAGATACTTATCTAGTTCCTAGAGAATTAAGATACCACAGCAGAACAACAGGTATAGACTTACAGGCATTTGTAAATAAAGTGTTTGAAAGCGCCTATGTGGAATCTAATGCCATAAGCGATTATTTTGATTCTGAGGTCTTTTCTTATGGAAAACCATACGCTATCATAGACAATGAAAAAGAAGTCACTAGAAAGGCTTCTGTGACCTATAGCGACCCTTACAACCAGTCCTCTAAGCGATTGACTTTATCAAACTTCACACCCGCTAACATTCCGTTCTACGACTTTGACGTAAGTAAAGGTGGTATATATGGATTAGTAGATATGAAGAACTACATCATGGGTCTACAAGAAGATTCTGTTATGAAGATTCCTGTAGGTGCTAACATTTTAGATTCAGCGAGTGGCGATAATATTCCTACAATTTCTACTAATGTACTCGCCCGTCCTATTGAGTATCAAGGTGTATTTGGCATCAACACTCAACGTGATGCGTTTATATCTTTTGAAGGTGCGGTATTCTTGGCTGACATCTATAGAGGCAAGATGTGGAAAGTAACTAGTCAAAGCGTTGCGGAGATTAGTTCTAACGGCATGTCATCATATTTTAACTCTAAGTTCTCAGATCTAAAGGCTTATGAAAGCGCTACGAATAAAGTGTTATTAAAGCTTGGA
>Ga0070745_1002237_pt1 | contig 10419 bp, 10 predicted proteins | sample VirMetDEL_Mar_4_FD_77438 | JGI IMG/M metagenome (GOLD analysis project Ga0070745, IMG submission 77438) | Aqueous microbial communities from the Delaware River and Bay under freshwater to marine salinity gradient to study organic matter... | ecosystem: Environmental > Aquatic > Marine > Coastal ...
GACTATGACGTGGTGGGGCATTACGCCCGGCCGGATGTTTTCGAGCTGGTGGTCGATGAGCGGGCCAAGCCGGGCGTGCGCTACATCACGGACTGAGCGCGGTAAAACCGGTGGGAGTCAGCCCACTCCCACCGGTTGATGTCTATCGCTTGAAAGAGCGGCGATCCAGCCACTCTTCACGGGTCATTTCCCAGATGTCCCGTGGAAAAATACCCTCGACAAACTCACCTTCGTCTGTCCTGATCAGACGCATGCCCGTGCGTTCTGAAATCCGCCGCGACTTCAGGTTGGGCGCAGCTTTCGGCACGCGCAGCACGGGCCGCTCAAGCACCTCGAACCAATAGGCGGTCACCGCCTCGTTCGCTTCGGACATCAACCCCTGGCCCTGCCATCGCGGCCCCAACCAGAACCCACGGTTATTATCGGGTTCGTCCATCAGGCTGATATTGCCGATCAATTGCTCCGGCGCGCTTTGCAGGCGGATCGCCCAATGCCATTCCTCGCCCCGGGCCATGGCGGGCAACGCGATGTGTTCCAGGTAGTGACGCGCGCCGTCAGCCGGGTAGGGCCACGGCACCAGCGCATTGAGATAACGCACCACTTCCCAATGGGGGAACTGTTGCTGGATGCCCTCGGCATCGTCGAGTGTCAGTGGGCGCAGAATCAGGCGTTGGGTGACCAAGGTCGGTTGCATGGGGGGTTACCAAGTGGCGGTATTCGGCAGGTCCAGTGTCCCACGATCGACAAACCGCATGGTGCCGAACAGCCCGCCGGCCAATTTGCCGCGCAATACGTAGGGCAGGTTGTTCAAACTCTGGGTCTGGCTCAGGCCGAGGGTTTGCCGTAACACGGAAAATGCTGAAACGCTGACCGGCACCATCAGAACCGTCTCGGAAAAGCGTGGGATGCTTCCGCGCTGATCACTCACCCCCGATGCCAGCGGCCGGCCATTGACCTCCAGGTCCAGGGCCACGCCGTTGTAGTCGATCGCCGTTTCATTGGGGTTCTGCACCCGCAGTTTCACGGCGAAGCGCACTTCCAGGTCCTGGCTTTGCAGCGGCTCGATGCCCACCACGTTGATAGTGACCGGGTCGCGATTGGGGAACAGGGCGCAAGCGCTCAAGGTCAGCAGCAGTATCGATAGAACCATGAGCTTGCGCATACGAAGGTGCTCCTAGTGCGTGACGTCCGGGTCTTGCATCACTTTGAGGGTTGAGGACTCCGGATCAAATTCATCTTCTTCCAGTTCTAAGAACTCTTCCGGCAGGAAAATGTTCAGCAGGATTGCACAGAACGCGCCTACGGTGATCGGCGATTCGAAGATGTTGTGCAGCGCCTTGGGCAGGTCGCGCAACACTTCCGGCACAGCGGCGACACCCAGGCCCATGCCCAGGGAGATCGCCACGATCAGCATATTGCGGCGGTGCAGACCGGCTTCGGCGAGGATCTTGATCCCCGCCACGGCGACGGTGCCGAACATGATCAGCGTCGCGCCCCCCAATACCGGCTTGGGCATCAGTTGCAGCACCGCGCCGATCATCGGGAACAGCCCCAGCAGCACCAGCAGCCCGGCAATGAAGTACGCCACATAACGGCTGGCTACGCCGGTGAGTTGGATCACGCCGTTGTTCTGGGCGAACGTCACCATCGGCAGGCTGTTGAAGGTCGCGGCCATCGCCGAGTTGAGGCCGTCCGCCAGCAGGCCGGACTTGATGCGCTTGATGTACAGCGGGCCCTTGACCGGCTGTTGGGAAATCATCGAGTTGGCCGTCAGATCACCGGCGGCCTCCAGGGGCGAAATCAGGAAAATCACCGCCACCGGGATAAACGCCACCCAGTCGAACGAGAAGCCGTACTTGAACGGCACCGGCACGCTGATCAACGGTACCTGGGGCAAGGCCGCCATATCCACACGGCCCAGCCACCAGGCCACGATGAAGCCCAGGGTCAGGCCGATCACGATCGAACCCAGGCGCAGGAACGGGTTGTTGAAGCGGTTGAGTACCACGATGGTGAGCAGCACCAGCGCGGCCAGCCCCATATTGCTCGCGGCGCCGAGGTTGTCGGCGCCGAAGCCACCGGCCATGTCGGTGACTGCCACCTTGATCAGCGACAGGCCCATCAGGGTGATGATGGTGCCGGTCACCACCGGGGTGATCAGCTTGCGCAACTTGCCGATGAACTGGCTGAGCACGACTTCGATAAACGCCGCAAAAAAACAGATGCCGAAGATCGTCGAGAGAATCTCATCGGTGCCGCCACCCCGGGCCTTGACCATGAACCCGGCACTGAGAATCACGCTGATAAACGAAAAACTGGTGCCCTGCAGGCACAACAACCCCGAACCGATCGGGCCGAACGTGCGCGCCTGCACAAAAGTGCCGAGCCCCGACACGAACAAGGCCATGCTCACCAGGTACGGCACCTCGCTTTCCAGGCCCAGCACGCCGCCGACGATCAGCGTAGGGGTGATGATGCCGACAAAGCTCGCCAACACATGCTGCAAGGCGGCAAACATTGCGGCAGAGAAGTGCGGACGGTCTTCCAGGCCGTAGATCAGGTCGGATTTATAGCGCGGGCGCGGGGCTTGAGCGTCAGACAAAATGCGGGCTCTGGACAGAAAATGGAGGCGCAGGATGCCAGAAACCGCTGATCGTCAGAAGTGTAAAAAAATATTTATGGAGGCCCTGCGAAAACCGCTGGGCCTGCCGATATCTTTCATAGGCCCACCCAACAATGACAACAAGTGGTGACCAAGGTCAGAGCAGCGTGTTGACGCCAACTGATCATTCCGCTGCAGGGATGCGCGCAGACACTCCTTCTTGAGAATACCTCTATGTCTCTTCGTCATCTGAATATTGCCCCTCGAGCGTCTCTCGGTTTCGCATTCATTGCGTTGTTGGTGGTTGTATTGGGAGTGTTTGCAGTCAACCGCATGACGCTGATCCGTCAGGCGTCGGTGGATATGAGCAGCAACCAACTGCCCAGCGTGGCCTACTTGGGCAGCCTCACGGAAAACGTGTTGCGCATGCGTATCTTGTCGTTCCGCGTATTGGTCAACCGTGAACCGGCCGCGTTGCAAGAGGCGCAAACGCGCATCGCCGCGCTGATTGACAAGGTCAGAGCCGCCCAGGCCGGTTACTCAGCGTTACCTTCCGTGCCTGAGGAAGCGGCCCTGTACAAGACGTTTGTCGGCACCTTGGACAACTACCTGACGGCCCAGGCCGAGATGCTGGCGCTGTCCCAGCAAAACAAGGTCGATGAGATGCGCGCCTTGATCAATACCCGGATCAAGAACGGCACCGATCAGATGGGCGAGCAGTTGAACAAGCTGATCGCCCTCAACTCCGCTGGCGCCAAGCAGGCCAACGAGCAGGCCGGACGCAGCTATGACAGCGCGATCAGCGGGATCGTCGTGGTGGCCATGGCCGCCGCCTTGCTCACGGTACTGTTGGCCTGGTTGCTGACCCGCAGCATCGTCACGCCGCTGCGCAAAGCCGTGGAAGTGGCGCAAACCATTGCCGGCGGCGACTTGAGCAAAGTCATTGAAGACGATGGCAAGGATGAACCGGCGCGTTTGATCAGTGCGTTGTCGGCCATGCAAACCAACTTGCGCCAGACCATCCAGCACATCGCCGGTTCGGCCACGCAATTGGCCTCGGCGGCGGAAGAGTTGAGCGCCGTCACCGAAGAAGCCTCCAAAGGCTTGCAGCAACAAAACAACGAAATCGACCAGGCCGCCACGGCCGTCAATGAGATGACGGCTGCCGTGGAAGAGGTGGCGCGGAACGCCGTGTCCACCTCCGAAGCCTCCACGCAGTCCAACCAGGCGGCACGGGAAGGCCGCGACCGGGTGGTTGAGACCGTCGGCGCGATCCAGACCATGACCCAGGATGTGCAAAACACCTCGTTGCTGATCGAAGGTCTGGCCACTCAGGGGCGCGACATCGGTAAGGTCCTCGACGTGATCCGGGCGATTGCCGAGCAGACCAACCTGCTGGCGCTCAACGCGGCGATCGAAGCCGCCCGCGCCGGTGAAGCCGGGCGCGGCTTCGCGGTGGTGGCCGACGAGGTGCGGGCCCTGGCCCATCGCACCGCGCAGTCGACCCAGGAAATCGAGAAAATGGTCGCCGGTATCCAGAACGGCACCGGTGAAGCCGTGCAATCCATGCAACAGAGCAACCAGCGCACCCATAACACCCTGGAAATGGCCCGCGCGGCCGGCGTGGCACTGGAGCAGATCACCCAGTCGATCAGCCTGATCAACGAGCGCAACCTGGTGATCGCCAGCGCCTCGGAAGAACAGGCCCAGGTGTCCCGTGAAGTAGACCGCAACCTGGTCAACATCCGCGACCTGGCGACCCAGTCGGCGGCGGGCGCCAACCAGACCAGCGCGGCCAGCCATGAGCTGTCGCGCCTGGCGGTGGATTTGAATGCGATGGTGGCCAGGTTCGTTATCTGAGCCACTTTGCAATGCAATCCCAATGTGGGAGGGAGCTTGCTCCCGATAGCAATGGGTCAGTCAACTCATCTACTGACTGATCCAGCGCCATCGGGAGCAAGCTCCCTCCCACATTTGCTCTGTGTGGTGTCAGAAGCTATTGCATCCAGGCGCCTGGATTCACCAGGTTTTTCGGCTTCTGACCGGCGAGCGCCGCGAGCAGATTATCCACCGCGCACTCGGCCATCGCTTCCCGCGTCTCATGGGTCGCCGAGCCGATATGCGGCGTGGCCACCACATTGTTCAAGCGCAGCAACGGCGAGTCGTGGGGCAGCGGCTCGCGCTCGAACACATCCAGCCCCGCCGCGCGAATCGTGCGCTGCTGCAAGGCCTCGACCAGCGCGGCTTCATCCACCACCTTGCCGCGGGAGATATTGATAAAGATCGTCTCCGGGCCCATCAGGGCGAATTCTTGCGCGCCGATCAACCGCTCGGTTTCGGCGGTGAGCGGCAGTGTCAGGCAGACGAAGTCTGCTTGTTGCAGCAAGTCGTTCAGGCGACGGTACTGCGCGCCGAACCGTTCTTCCACCTGTGGCTTGGGCGAGTGACTGTGGTAGAGCACCGGCATACCGAAGCCGAAATGCCCGCGCTGGGCCAGCGCTTCACCAATGCGGCCCATGCCGATGATGCCCAGGGTCTTGCCATGCACGTCGCTGCCGAAATGCGCCGGGCCGATGTTCTTGTGCCACTGGCCAGCACGCACCATGTCGGCCAGTTCGACCACCCGGCGTGCGGTGGCGAGGATCAGCGCGAAACCGGTGTCGGCGGTGGTTTCGGTGAGCACATCGGGTGTGTTGCTGAGCAGGATGCCGCGCCGGGTCAGGTACTCGATGTCGTAGTTGTCGACGCCGACGGACACGCTGGCCACCGCCTCCAGTTGCGGTGCCAGGTCCAGCAACGCGGCGTCCAGGCGCAGGCTCGCGCCCAGCAACCCATGGGCGCCGGGGAGGGCGTCGCGCAGCTTGGCCAGGCCGGGCGGGTCGAGCGCGTCGATCAGCGTGACCTCGGCGTGCTCATGCAGCCGGGCCATCAGCGGCGCGGAGAGTTTTTTGTACAGAACGACAGACTTTTTCATCAGGTCTTCACCTTTAATTCGAGGGACTGCAACGGCGCGCGCTCGCGGTCGCTGGCGCCGGGCTTGAGGAAAATCGTCAGCACCACCGAGACCATCAACGCGCCGCTCATCAGCAGGTAAGAGGCGCCGGGGGAACCGGTGCTGCTATTGAGGTAACCCACCAGGTACGAACCGCCGAACGAACCGAGCGCGCCCATGCTGTTGATCAACGCCATGGCGCCGCCGGCGACGTTGGCCGGCAGGATCTCCGGGACAATCGCGAAAAACGGTCCATAGGGCGCGTACATGCACGCGCCGGCAATCACCAGCAGGGTGTAGGACCACCAGAAATGTTCGGCGCCGAGCACGTAGGACGCATAGAAAGCGATAGAGGCGATCAACAACGGCGGCCACACAAACCGCTTACGTTTTTGCAGCTTGTCCGAACCCCACGACACCACCAGCATGCCGATCACCGCCGCCAGGTACGGCAGCGCCGACAACCAGCCGGCCTCGACCATGTCCATCTGCAAACCGGCCTTGAGGATCGACGGCAGCCACAGCACAAAGCCGTACACGCCGATGCTCCAGCAGAAGAACTGCAGCGCGAGGATGATCACCTTGGGCGAGCGAAACGCTTCGGCGTAGTTCTTCACCGCTTTGATCCCCACCTGTTCGGCGGCGAGGGCGGTTTCCAACTGGTGCTTTTCGCTGTCGCTCAACCACCGGGCATCCTTGGGCCGCTCATCGGCCAGGCGCCACCAGATAAACGCCCACAGCACCGCCGGCAGGCCTTCGACGATGAACATCCAACGCCAGCTGAAATGCTGCACCAGGTAGCCGGACACCACCGACATCCACAGCATGGTCACCGGGTTGCCGAGGATCAGGAACGTATTGGCCCGCGAGCGTTCGGCACGGGTGAACCAGTGGCACAGGTACACCAGCATCGCCGGCATCACCGCCGCTTCGACCACGCCGAGCATGAAGCGAATGGCGATCAGCATGTAGGCGTTGGACACCACGCCGGTCAGGGTGGCCAGGCCGCCCCAGAGGATCAGGCTGACGAAAATCAACTTCTTCACGCTGCGCTTTTGCGCGTAGATCGCGCCCGGCACTTGGAAGAAAAAGTAACCGAGGAAGAACAGTGCGCCGAGCAGGGACGACATGCCGGGTGTGATCATCAGGTCTTCAGCCATGCCGCTGGCGGCGGCGAAACCGTAGTTGGCGCGGTCCAGGTACGCCAGGCTGTAGGTGATAAAGACGATGGGCATGATGTACCACCAACGGCGGGTGGCGAGTTTCAAGGTATCCATGGGGTTGCTCCTGAGCTTGTTGTAGTTGTGGCAACAGGGAGTGGGTCAAGCAACGGATCGGGTCGGCAGCTCCGTGCGTGTGGGTAAGCCTTCCATATCGCCGCGGCTCTGCACGGCACGGCTGCCGATCCAGTTGCCGCGGTGTACCGCCTCGGGGAAGCTGAGGTTTTCCAGCAGGGCGCTGATCATGCCGACGGCAAAGCCATCACCGGCGCCGACGGTGTCGACCACTTTGTCCACGCTCACGGCGGCGACAAAGCCTTGGTCCAGTTGGGTGCGGTAATACGCGCCGTCCGGGCCGAGCTTGATGGCCACGGCTTCGGCGCCCTGGTCCAGGTAAAACGCGGCGATGTCCGCCGGGTCGTCGAAACCGGTAAGCAGGCGACCTTCGCTCAAGCCCGGCAAGACCCAATCGGCCAAGCCTGCGAGGGCGTTGATCTCGCGGATCATCTGCTGCTGGCTGGGCCACAGCGCCGGGCGCAGGTTCGGGTCGAACGACACGCTGCGCCCGGCCTTGCGCATTTGCGTCATCAGCTCGCGGGACAACTCGCCGGTGGCCTCGGACAAGGCCGGCGGGATGCCGGTGGCGTGCAGGTGGCGCGCCTGCAGCAGCGCCGGGCTGATGGCCGCGATGGATAAGTGGCTGGCCGCCGAGCCCTTGCGGAAGTACTCGACTTGGGGATCATCGCCGGCTTCTTCGCGGGACTTGAGCTGAAAACCGGTGGGGTGCAGCGGGTCGACCGCCACGTGCCGGCAATCCAGGCCTTGTTGCTTGAGCGTGTCGAGCACAAAGCGGCCCAGGGAGTCGTTGCCCACCCGGCTCAGCCAGGCGACGTTGAAGCCCAGGCGCGACAGGCCGATGGCGACATTGCTGTCGGCCCCGGCGATGCGTTTGTGGAAGTGGCCCACCTGGGCCAGGTCGCCGCTCTGTTCGGCGACAAACATCGCCATGGTTTCGCCGAACGACAGGATATCGATCTCAGACATGGGCGTACTCCGCACGGGGTTGGCCAAGCAGGGCGAGGGTGGCGACCTGCCGGGCGGTGACTTCGACCAGGTCATCGCCTTGCAGCGGGAATTCCACCGCCCGGGTAATACCTTGAGTCATGTGGCCCAGCAGTTGTTCCCACAGATGCAGGTCGGTGGCGCCGGGCGGCAGCGCCACCAGCTTGCCGTCCGCACGACGCGCCACGGCCTTGCAGTGCAGGTAGTCGACATGCCGGCCGAGCAGGCGCGCGGCGGTGAGCGCGGACTGGTCCTGCCAGTGCCAGTTACCGATATCGAACGTCATCTTCACCGGCAGGCCAAGGCGCTCGACTTCGCTGAAGAAACGTTGCAGCGGTTCGATGCGGCCGCCATGCAGGGTCTGGTCGTTTTCCACCAGCAACTTGACCGGGTGGCGGTTGAGCAGGGCGTGCAGGCTGTGCAGGTCGTTGGTGTCGGTGAAGTAGCCGAGGGAGACTTTCAGCCAGCGCGCACCAAAGGCCTGGGCGCGATCAAGGGTCGCGGCGAGCTCGGCATTCGGCTGGGCGCGGCCGGCGACCCACAGTTCCAGCGGCGAAGAGAACACGCACTCCAGGCCTTGTTCGGCCGCCGCCCGTGCCAGTTGTGCGGGTTGTTCAATGGTCAGCAGCTCTTCGCGCCACTCGATGCGCCGGGCACCGGCCGCCGCCAGCAGGGCGACAAAACTCAATTGGCCCTGCTGGCGGACGAGGTCGGCGCCGTAGCTGGAAAGGCTGATGGAGACGGGGTATTCATGCATGATTGTGTACCTCTGAAACCGGTTTCATTTTTCTGCGCAACCTATTGAATTGACGCCCGCGAGGGCTCGACAGCGGCTACGAGGTGGGTTGGGTGGAACCGCGAACGATCAGTTCGGGCAGGAAATCCAGGGTGCGGGCCGGCGCCGTATCGCCGCGCAGGCGCTTGAGCAGGCAGTCGAAGGCACTCGCGCCAATCGCCTGCGTCGGTTGGGCGAGGGCGGTGATGCCGGTGCCCACCAGCGGGTACCAGTCCAGGTCATCCAGGGCGATCAGGCCGACGTCCGCGAACAGGTCGCACTCCAGCGCCTTGAGCGCGCGGGTGCAAGCGAGGGCGGCGATGCCGTTGGCGCAGAACACGGCTTTGGCGCCGGGCTTGGCCAGAAAGGCGCGCAGGCGCTTTTCCAGCGCGCCGTCCAGTTCCAGCACCGTGCCGCTCAACGCCGGGCGGCGGGCAATCTCGGCGGTGAAACTGTCAAGGCGCTCCAGGCGCGAACTGGTGCCATCGGTGGCCTCGCTGACCAGCACTATCTCGCGGTAGCCCTGTTGCTCAAGGTGTTCCAGCGCCATGCGTACCGCGGCCGGGTTATCCAAACCCACCAGGTCGCTGCGCAACGGTGCGACCTTGCGGTCCACCAGCACCAGGGGCATTTCCCGTTGCAGTTCCAGCAGTTGTTCGAGGTGGTGGCCGAGGGTGTTCACGATCAGCCCTTCGATGTTGTACGAACGCAGCGCCGCCAGGTGCTGGCGTTCCTGCTCGTCATCGCGGTCGGTGTTGCACACCACCAGGCTGTAGCCGTGCTGGCGGCAGGCGGTTTCGACACCGTGCATCACGGCAATGGAATAGGGGTTGCGGATATCGGCCACCAGCATACCGATCAGGCGCGTGCGCCCGCGTTTTAAGCCACGGGCCATCTGGTTGGGGCGGTAGCCGAGTTCGGCGATGGCGTGCTCGATGCGCAGGGCGATGGCGTCGGAGAGCAGGGTGCGGTCGTCGCCGATGAAGCGCGACACGCTGGCTTTGGACACGCCGGCGCGCTGGGCGACGTCGAGCATGGTCACGCGGCTGCGCTGGGCGGCAGAGAAACTGTTCACGGTCATCGACCTTCTATTTTTATTGGAATGACTGAAACCGGTTTCAGGAAACCACTAAAGTACGAAAGCCGTCAAGAAGTTGTAGGACAAAGCCAGATAGCCGGTGTGTTCAGGCCAGCACACTTAACCAAGCCGCCGCCAACAGCAGCACGGCCATACCGCGGTTGAAACGCTGCATGGCGCTGGTCGAACGCAACACCCGTGCGGACCCGGCACCCAACAGCGCCCAGGTGCCCAGGCAGGGGATCGATATCAGGAAAAACGCCAGGGAGAGGTACACCACCTGGCTTTGGCGCTCCGCACCATTGCCGGTAAAAACGCTGACTACCGCCAGTGCCATCATCCAGCTTTTCGGGTTGATCAATTGCAGGCTGGCGGCGCCGATCGGGCTCAGGGGTTTTTGGCGTGTATCCGCTTCGATGGCCCGGGTGGGGGCGCTGAAAATCTGCCAGGCCAGGTAATTCAGCCAGGCAATGCCGATCCATTGCATGGCGGTTTGTACCTTGGGTAGCTGCACCAAGGACTGGCCAAACCCCGAGCCCACCACCAGCACGAGCAGCGCCGCGCCGGCGCAGGCGCCCAGGATGATTGGCAGCGTGGCCCTGAAACCGAAACGGGCGCTGTTGCTCAGTACCAGGATATTGGTCGGGCCGGGGGTAATTGAGGCGACGAAGGCAAACAGCATGAAAGGCA
>Ga0070745_1002238_pt1 | contig 10418 bp, 23 predicted proteins | sample VirMetDEL_Mar_4_FD_77438 | JGI IMG/M metagenome (GOLD analysis project Ga0070745, IMG submission 77438) | Aqueous microbial communities from the Delaware River and Bay under freshwater to marine salinity gradient to study organic matter... | ecosystem: Environmental > Aquatic > Marine > Coastal ...
AGTGTCCGTAGGCTCATCTCAATGGTTGCTGTTGACCACTGACCGCCTTTCGGTTTCCTGACGATGCGTTGCAGGTCGGCAACGGAGTAACTACCTTTTGTCAGCATTTCGCGTATGGCTTGGGTTCGTTGAATCATTGTGTTTGGTTTGGTTTGAATGTTCAATTTCCTCTTTGGTCATTTCTGATTTAACCCTCGGCCTGTCGTTGGCGTAGTCCCACACCCACTCCACACCGTTAATTACGATTGAGCCGTACTGCTTGCAAATGTGCCGTAGTCCGCTCATCACTCAAAAACGTCAGTATTCTCTTTGAAAATCTGCTCGGCAATGTCGATGCTTACCTGCATCCATAGGAACAGGTCTTCGTTTTGCCGTGCCAATGTGCTTACTGCAAACTCCCAGTGTGCGGGGTGGCTCATTCTTTCCTCTCGGTAAATCACCGTCCAATGCAGACCGCGTTCACTCTCGAACAGATTAAGCACATCCATAAAAGACTTCGTGCATGGCTGCCGCGCAATGCTCTCGTTGCAATTCAGCCTGTCTACCCATGCCTTGAACGCCAGCGGCAGAATCTGCCTGTAAAAGTCGCACCTGTCCTTATTGGTGGATGTGCGGTTGAATTTCTTGTGTGCCATTATTCTGCCTGCTTTAAGTCTTGTTCACTGATGTACTTCCTTTTCCCCGTCTCTTCATTCCGCAGTATGTAACCCTCCTCATCCCGTCCGATAATCCGCCACGTCCTGCCGTTGTGAGTGAACGGCTTGTCAACCGCGTACGTCCCGAAACGGGGATGCGTTATGTCGCGGAGGGTGGGCATTACCATACACTTAACTCCGTCCTGTCCATTCTGCACTGTTGGCAAATACGCCTCCGAGGTGTACCCTCCCACGCCTGAATATCATGGTCACATTCGTTAGGGTTGTTTATCCGTGTCCGTGCAACCGTAGCGAATGAAACTTCATGCGTATTAGATGACATAGTGCTAACTCCCTTCACAACGCACATCTGTTTTACAACCTTTCCGGTCAATAATGAACGGGTCTCCGTAAAGTCAACTACCTCAAACACGTGAGGGCTGTTTCGGTCTTTGTATTTGTCACCGATTGTTACGTTTCTGATTTTCATCGTATCGCTGTGTTTGTTCGTTAGTGAGTGCAAATATACAACCGTCTTCTATTCCCGCAAGCGTTCGCGAAAAATTATTTTTGACCTCCTTGGAATTTCGTTAGTTCCCATTCGGCCCGCAGGTTGGCAATCTTCTGCTTCACCGCGTCCGTGTAGGCCGCAATCGTTCGCCTCTGTAATTGCAGCTTGTTCAGGTATGCTTCATAGTGTGCCAGCTTGTCACGCTGTTCGGACAGTTCAATAATCGCCTCCCGTTCGGCCTTTGCAACGCTACCTTCATAGGCCACAACCTTAGCCGCCTCCGCTTGTTTGTACGCTTCTTTGGCTATTAGCAGTGCCTCGTTAGTCCGCCCCTCCACGCTTGCGAAGTGAACAACAATCTGCGACAACTCAAGGTTGTAGTTAATTAACGTGCTGATGTCGCTGCAATGGCGGCAAGCCTCGATAAGTTCCCTTGCGCGTTTGGCGTTGTCGGTGTCTGTGTTCATGGCTGAATGATTCGGGCGATGTCGCCCATGATTTGAGTTAGTTTGTGGTGCGTGTGAGTGTAGCGGAGTACCCGCCAGCCGTGAACGGTGGCCGCGTTGTACTTTCCCATGTCCTCAATGCTTCCCAGTGCGCGGTTGTGACGGCCACCTGCAAAACCTCCACCCTCAAATTCAACCGCTATCATGTATTCAGGTATGGCAAGGTCGAACCGCCAATTCTTCACCCCGTGCGCCTTTAGCCTTTCAGGTAGTCCTTTGCCAGCACCGCCTGCGATTTCAGCCCCGAAACGATGCTCTAAAACAGGCGTGACCATGAACACCTCCGCGATCATGGCGGCAAGTTCAGCAGCGGCCCGTTGCCCCTTTGATATGCCGCGTTTCGTGCGTACGCTGTTAGAACGGGATGTCATCTTCTTCTTCATAATTGATTTCGTCAAGTGAGTATGTCGGTTCATCAAATGCAACGTTCGGGCGCATTGCCGTTTCTACCTTCTCCGCAAGCTGTGGCAGTACCTGTTCGCTCATTGGCCGTGTCATATCCCACAGCGGCGGGTTGCCCCCCCTCGGATAGTATCTACCCGTTGGAATATCGTATTCAAATTCGCAGTCGGCCCCGATGTCACCCTGAAAGCTGTGTTTCGTTTTCAGGTTCACGAATGTAGTGAAGCTCTGTCCCTCGATGTTGCTGAAATGCCTGTAAATCGTGTAGCCGTCATGCGTTTGATTTCGGAAGTCAGCCGAACCACTTACATCGTAAAGCGTGGGCATGTCGTACTGCCCTGTCTTTTCGTTCTTCTTCATCTTGGTCGGGTGCGCAACAAGGAAGATAATCACATCGTTTGCCTGTGCAAATGCCGTTAGCCGTGTCAACACCGCACCGATTTCATCTATCTTGTTGCCCCGTGGCAAGGATAGCTTGTTGAACGCATCAATCACAAAGATGTCGATTCCGTAGGCGTACATCTGTTCTTTGAACTTTTCGAGCAGCCAGTCCCACGTTGGCGTTTCGCCTTTCTCTGCTCCCGTAAGGTATATTTTTTGGTCAGCCCATTGACGGTATCTGTCAAGATCTTCGGGTGTTGCACGTGGGACGTCCTGATAATCCTTCCAAAAGTTGCGACCGATGGCCCGTTGTGCAAAGTTGGTCTGATGCAACGACATAGGCGAATGTTCGGGGCTGAAAAAAGATGCCTTCATGTTGTGGTCATGAACCAAATTCAGCACGTGCCATTCGCTGAATGCCGACTTGCCGTGCGAAGGTATCCCAGTTACAGTTACCAAATGCCCACGCATTACGCTGAATATCTTGTTCATGGCCGCAAAACTGTCGTGCATTGGCTTTACGGTCTTTGGCAGGCCATGTGCGTAAAGGTTCATCATGTCATCGAACATGTCCGAAACGGTGAACGTTCCGCTGATGCTGAATGTCTTTACGTTGGCGATGTCATCCTCTATGCACCCCTCGATCAGTGACCCGTTAGCGTCTTTGTGCGTCCAGTCGATATAGCTGCATCTGTACCGTCCTAACCGTTGCGCTATGCGATCACGTAGGGCAATGCCTTTTTCGTCCGTGTCCGTGGCAATGATGAAACGTTTGATGTCCTTTAGGTACGGCTCAGAGTTGATCCAGTAGTCATCATGGTCGTTTGCACCGTTCGGAACACTGACCACGTTTTTGATTCCGTGCGTGTGCATTGCCAAAACGTCAAACTCACCTTCGACAATGTAGCACGTTTCTTCGCCCACTATCGCGTTCACGTTGTACATGATCGCTTTGCCGTTCTTGGTCTGCGCGAAGTTCTTAAGTGCGTCACGGTACTTCTTGTTCACCACCTTGTCACCCTCGAAGTAATTGAAAGTCATGCAATTCACCTCTTTACCAAGCGCGGGAACGTAGGCCATCTCTTCCGTAATCCCCAAATCAATAAGCGTTGACTGCCGCACCTTGCGTTCACCCTCGCACCACTTGACCAACTTTTCGGATAGTGTCGTGTAGTTCTGCCAATTCTGTGGCGGCAGGGTGTACGGCTTGGCAGTCACTTCGGGTTGATCGCGGAATGACAACGCCTCGCAATGCCAGCACTTCGCCTTTCCCGTCTCGAAGTTCACGGATAGGCACGGGTCTTTTTTCTTCTTGCGCGTTTCACTGCAAACGGGGCAAGTCGTTTTTCTGCTGCCAGTTTCCCGACCTCGTACCTCAATCAAATTCCAGTCAAAGAACGTGTGCATTACAGTATCGGGTTTGAGAAAACAAGCTTCGGCGATGTCATTCCGTTTCTTGCCTGTGTCGGTGTCTTTTGTTCTGCCTTGGCGGACTGCAAATATCCCTCGAACTTAGTTCCGAACAAGGTAGATGGCCGTATGTATTCGCTCATTTTCGGGTCATCCTTCCACGCCTGCCACCTGCCAATAATCACCATTTGAAAATCGGGCCACTTGTAACCCTCTCGCACCCTTGCCGCAATAAGACGCTGCGTTGCTTTGCTGTCTGCCTTAAAAGCAGTACCCGCCACTTTGTTGAGAAAAGGCACGACCGTCTCGTTAGCCTTGGCAATCCTTTCAGAAAGTAAAGGTGTGGCGTTGCCCGATTTTTCGGGCGACACTTTAGTTAAACTCTTTTCACTCTCATTTACACTTACACTAACATTAACACTATCATTTACACTTACAGTTGAAAGTGTTGCGTCTTGTTCAACACTTTCAACACTTGTTGAATTTGTTGAATCCTGTTCAGCAGCTTGCCTACGTGCCTCAGCACTTGCCAAACCAGCAATTCTTCGCTTTTCTTTGATGTCGTCCCATTTGGAAAGGTCACGTTTCAATGCTGCCTTTATAGGCTCGAAAGCCAACTCGGTCACGAAGTCAGGCGCGGTTGGGTTCTCATCATTAACGTAAGCAATTACGTGCTTTATGAGACGGCCCGCCTGTTCGTCACTTAGCTTTTCCCACAGACCTTTTTGGTCGCAGTACAGTATGAAGGACTTTTTGTTTTCAGCCATCACTCAATCAGTACCACGGGAGGCCGTGTAGCCGCACGGAGCAAAGAAGCGCACACGCACACGCGGCTCTCTTTGCTACTTCCTCCCGTAGATGATTGTTGTGAGTTGCTGTTCATTGTGCGTGAATTATCGTTCGAGGGCTAATCGAACGCCACAAAGTTAATCATTCCCCGCGAATACGCAAGGGTTATTTTTCGGGGTCGGTGGCCCGTGTCTTGCAATCGTTGATCAGTCGCTTAAAGTCATTCACCGCCATAATAGTCAGTGTGGCCTGTTTGCCGCCTCTTTGAATGTCAGACTCCAATCGTTTCATACCTTCATAGTAATCCAGTAGCATATTGCAAATGCTCTTATCGGGTTCTTCCATGTGAGTAATTGCCTGTCTAATGTTGCTCATCATTCTTGTGTGTCATGCCTTTCGGCTGTTAGTGATTCCACTCCTCTTTAATCCATTGCGGTAACTTCCCGTGTTTCGCCTGCCAGTCCGCACATTCCCAATCGGGTTCTACCGCAGGTAGACAACACTCGCAGACAACGCCAATGGACTCGGGTTGGAGTGTCGGTTGTGTCGGTTCGGGCGCGGTGTACCACGGTAGCCACACGCAGCAGGTGAGGACGTAGGTGTAAGCGTATTTCATCGTCACAGATTTTACCAGTTATGTGACGCGATGATGTACGTGCAATCGTACTCGTAGCATTCACAATAGTCATCGCCAACGGTGAACGCTGCAACCTTTGAACCTTTGCCGTAGTTGGCGTAGTACGTGTCGCCATCTACGTACAGCTCATTATCTTGTAGCCTGTCGAGCAGCGCACGGCCAGCATCTTCCAAAGTGCCTTCAATGGTATCCACTACGGTTGCAGTGGATAGCCCTTGGCGGTTCAACTTTTTGGCTAATCCGTAGCCTGTCTCGTGCTTAATGATGTGGTAAGTGTTCATTGTGTTTGGTTTATGGTTAATTACAGCGTGTGAGCAAATTTGTTTATTTCATCAATACCGATGATTTGAAAACGTCCCATACAGTAACTGTAATGCCTAATTCCCCTCTTTGTTTTTTGAGAGTAAATAGAAAGGATGTTTCCGTTAGGGTACTTAATGTACTGCCCTGTGAAAGTTTTGTTTTCCGCGTTCATGGTGTGTTTGTGTTTGTTTGTGTGGGTGCAAATATACAACCCCTTTTTATATCTACAACACCTTGGCAAAAAAAAATACCCCGACCATACTTAGATGGTCGGGGCATCATGTGCGGCATCATGTGCGGCATTATGTGCGGTCAGAAAGGAAGATCACCGTCCGCATCGGGTGCGGCCACTGGTGCGGGTGCTGCCTGTGTTTCGGCATCAATCTTCCACGCTTGCAGGCTAACGTAGTATTTGCCGTTGTACTCATTGCCTCGGATGTTGAACGAGACGGTCACGGACTGGCCTGCCTTATGCCTGTCCAGCAGGTCGCACTTGTCCTTTACCACCTCGAATTTCAAGTCCTGCGGGTATTGCTCCTTGGTGGTGATGACGAACTCGCGCTTCTGAAAGCCGCTTGCGAAAGTCTGTGTTTGGTCAATCAGTTTGATTGTTCCTGTTACTGTGTTGCTCATTGGTTTGGATTGGTTAAAGTTTCACTTTCTCGAAAATCTTCGGGTTCTTGTCTAAGAAGTCATCGCTCCATGAGTTCTTGGCGTTCACCCCGTACAGACCATATTTACCCAAGTTCGGGAGCATGGTCAGTTCTGTTCCTGCTGGCAGGCTTAGAACGCCATCTTTTAGCGGGAGTAAGCTGCTGGGAAACCGTTGCAATAGTACGTACTTTTTCATTCGTTCTGAATTGTTGGTAAGTGGTTGTAAGGTAAGCGTAAAGGTCGGGTGTTAGGCGGGTCATTTGATTTGCAGGTTAAAACGTTCCTCGATGCGATACCCTTCCACCTCTCGGCCTTCTTCAATGGCGGCTTTAATTGCGATTAGGTCGGGCTTGCGCTGCTCAGGAATGACCCGTGCGAACTCATCGGGTATCGGTGCATTCTCATCGGCAACAACCGCTTTCGACTTTCGGAATGACAACCGAACAAGCGGGGTTCTTACCTCATGTACCCCAAACATCTTCATAGCGTTGTCAATGGCAGAACGTAGCCTGTCTGCCTTGCCTTGTTCGGACTTTAGCAAACTTTGCAGCCGTGCAATCTCGTCTTTGATGACCTTGATGTTAGCCTCGGACTCTTGAATGATGTGAGCGTAGCCCACGGCCTTTGTTTGCAGTGCCTGTTCAGTTATGGCAAGTTGCTGTTCGATTTCGGGCGTTACCTCGCCTTGCTCCAGTGCGGAGGCAAGGGCGAGATATTCGCTTTGGATGTTGTACAGTGATTGTTTCATGACTCTGATTCGTTAGCTGCGTACTCTTCAATTTCCCGTAAATCCAACCCCTCAAACTTTTGTTGAGCAATGGCCCTGTCCAGTTCGTATTTAAGAAGATTGTTTGATTGCTTTAGCAGGTTGGCCTGTGCCTTTGCCTCTTCGGTATTGATAGCCTTTGCTTTTAATAGCATCATGGTATCAAACGCGTGTCTCAGCAGTTCCTTGGTGTTCACGTTTTTTGTGCTTTTCATTAGTGCAGTCCTTTTTGGTTTGTGATTAGTTTGTAAAGTGATTCGATTTGGTAATGTTCGCAGTCTAACTTATCAATGTCGATTCTGTTTCTCCTCATTAACGCATCCTTCAATTCGTTATAGTTTTTCAGTTTTTGCCTGTTTGATTTTGACATTGAAAAGAACGCCTCCCATGTTATTGTGACGTAGGCAGCATGATACATACCGTGCAGAAATATGCAACAATCAATCCCGTCCCTGTCATAATCCGCCCTTCGGTACTTATCATTGTACGAGTAAAGAACGTATGACGGCAACAACTTTTCTCTATTTGCGTGTGATAGCGCATTCATCCAATCACTTCGTGACCCGTAAGAAAACCGCTTTTCATCAAATTCAACTACGAGGGGGGCATCATTGAATAATTCAAACTCTTCAAAGACAAATACGCTCATTCTTGCAGGTCTTTAGCGAGGTTCAACATGGCTTCGTGATGACTACTCAGGGTGTAGTGTGCGCGTATCTTCTCGATGGTCGTGCTGCCATTTGACAGTGCTGCTATTGCCTTGCTCCAGTTGGTTTCATCTTCGGGCGTGAGCGCGGGTTTGACTTTAGGTGCAGCAGGCTTTGTTGCGGCCTTTGGCGCAACGGTTGCCGCTGGCTTTGGTGCGCTTGCCGCGTCTGTGTCCTTATCCGTCACCAGTCCCAGCATGGCCGACAACTGATAACGCCTCATGTAGGTAATTGCCGACCCTAACACCTGATATGCGTTCATTCCTTTCAGATCTACGTTCATTGGTATGTCAGCCGCTGCCGTTATCTGCTCACCGCTTTCGGTGTGAAATACGGTCGTGGTCAGCTTAGTACCGTCAACGGACTGCGTGAACCCCAGCTTGTGTTTTTGCATTAGCGGGTTAATCACCTCGAAGATGGCGGGTAGGTCTGCATACGAATAGCCGTAGCCTTGACTGCCTTTGTGAATTACGGGCACTTCCTGCTGAAAGGCCGCAAGTGATTTGAGTAAATGTTTCATCTGTGTTTGGTTTTGGTTAGTATTTCTCAACTTCTGTAATCTCTTCCCACCTCACCCATCGCGTCTGTGCTGTGTTAAGGCGGATGCAGACGAGACGGTCTATCAGGTTGTGACCGATGTGGCTATACCATGTGCCGCATTCGAGGCGAACAAGGATAGTATCCGCGCCTGTGAGGTTGTTTATCATTGCCTCCCGTTGTTTCTGCTTTTGCCGTGGGGTCATAACGTCTCGCGTATAAGTGATTCAACTTCCTGCGTCTTGCCGCAAGCCTCGATGAGGTCGGTGACGGTTATGCCATTCCAGTCGATGCTCTCAACCTCTACCTCAATCGGGTCGGCTGGTTGCATGTGATCGCCTTTGAATTTGCCACCTGTGACGGTGAACGTGCAGTCGAGGTCAATGCCTCCGAGTGTAATTGTTTTCTCTGCCATTGTGTTTGTGTTTGTGGTTACGGGTGCAAATATACAACCACTATCTACACCCACAACACCCGATGCAAAAAAAAACTCTAATTCAGAATGATTCTAAATAATGTCATCGCAAGCCGACCCATACGGCAATGACAACGGCCTCCGCAGCGGCAACACCTGCCAGCAGCCACGCAAGCCGCGCCCTTCGTTTTGCCACCTTGCCCGACTTGGCAACGGCATCTTCCAGTTCCCGTTCTCTCAATTCGCAGCGGTCAACCTGTACTACCGTCTCAAATAGTCGGGCCTCGGTCAGTTCCTGCAACGCCTCGGCTTGTGATAGTGCGTCACGGTGCGCGGCAAGTTCTAGACTGTCCAGTGCTGCGTTGTACCGCAACGCTTCAACCTCGTTAGTGCAATCGTTCAGGCGGTCATTCAGCAATACGACCGACCTCCCCCCTAACGGTGTCAGGAAGATTTGAGCGGAGGATTTCGAGGGCCATGACAGCAGACATGCTATCGCTAAGATTCCAGTTGTAGCGTTTTGTTTCATCGTTAGGTACGTGTTGAATGCGTGGTAATGCCCGTAAGCTGTCAGCGGTTCGATTTGCCGCGCTCAATTCCTTCTTTAGCACCTCCGATTCCAACGCCATAAGATGCAACCTCTCAGCGGCTCTAATGCGTTCGGGGTCAATCGGTGGCAACGGGTCGGGCTGCACGGTCAAGAGGACGATGGCAGAAGCTGCGAGGATTAGACCTGTGATTATGCAAATGCAGCGATCGGTCATTGCTTTTTCATGTGTTCGTTCATTGCTTCGATGGCAAATTCCTTTGCCTGATTTCCGTTCTTGGCCCACTTATCGTCTGTCCACGGATCCGACTGAGTGCGGTCAGGACGATAGCAGCACCACCACCAGCAGCCCTTGTCCATCATCTCCGCGCGGAGAATGTACCCGTGGCTTACTGCCGTGTAGTCACCGCGACTGCCTGTCCATTTGATGGTGGTCATTACGTGTCTGTGTTTTGCTTAAAGCTGCAAGTATACAACGGTTCGCCACACCTGCAACACCCTGCGCTAATTCAGAATGATTCTAAATAGTCGCGTACTCTGTTCCAGCATCAAAGGACGGACACGCCTTGCCCTTATCAAACTCATTGTGGCCGTGAATGGTGGCGTTGGGGTATGCCGTCCGTAGTTCCCGCAATAAACACAACAGCGCGGCCTTTTGCGCATCGGTGCGCGTGTCCTTTGGCTTCATCGCAGCATCACACCCACCAACGTAAACCACGCCAATGCTGTCAGCGTTGTGGCCTCGAACGTGTGCGCCTGCCGTTTCTATCGGTCGGCCTGTTTCGCGTGTGCCGTCAATCTGAATTAGGTAGTGGTAGCCTATATCCCGCCACCCATTCCCCTTAACGTGCCACTGACGCACCTCCGCAGCGGTGTGATGCCGCCCTTCGGGAGTAGCTGTGCAGTGTATAATGATGCGGTTGATGGGTCTCATCTTATTTGTACAATATCGGTCTGTACGGATTAAACGCCTGATGCTTCTTCTGCTTTCTTTCAAGTTCATCAACCTTGCCCTTCAACGCTATAATCTCGTCTCTGTTCTCTCTGACGATTTCGGCAAGTTGTGCCGTTAGCTCGGATAGTTGTTTAAGTTGGCTCATGTCCCAAAGGTAGAAAGAACCCCCGACAACTTGCGCTATCGGGGTTAATTGCTCCTGACAATCAGAGACTTTTGAAAGCAAAAAATCCTGTGGGGACGGGACGATGAGGCTTTCTGAA
>Ga0070745_1002243_pt1 | contig 10399 bp, 10 predicted proteins | sample VirMetDEL_Mar_4_FD_77438 | JGI IMG/M metagenome (GOLD analysis project Ga0070745, IMG submission 77438) | Aqueous microbial communities from the Delaware River and Bay under freshwater to marine salinity gradient to study organic matter... | ecosystem: Environmental > Aquatic > Marine > Coastal ...
AAGGACAACCAGCTAAAGTACCTTGATGGTACCCATTAGTAAGAACACCTCCTCCAAAGTCATATTCTCCTGCTATGAACTGCCAACCGTCTGTTAAACTAGGTACTGGTCCTGGAGCTGGAGTAGGAGTTGGGGTTGGTGTAGGTGTAGGTGTTGGAACAGGTGCAGGAGTTGGTGAAGGAGTGGGTATTGGTGTGATACCTCCACAATCTAAACTCTCACTAACAATTAAACAACCTGCACCAGGGTACTCTTCTGCACGTATGCGATAAGCACTTCCAGTAGGTATACCATTGGTAATGTTAAAACTAGCCCACCATCCAGTATTTTCTTTAGTACACTCTAAACAAGTTGGGAACACCACACTGTCGTTATCAAAAATTCTAGTGTTAACTCTTAGATAAGGCATACCAGGGGTGAAATAGTTTGCATCACTAGCCACAATACCACCATCTCCTACATCTGGGAATGTATTATTTTCTGATATCCAAGCACAAGCACCAGATAAAGTAGCAAATGAACTAGTACTCCAACTATGGGTGAGACACACATTAGAACCAGTGGGACAAGTCTCTACATAACTACCTGAAACTGTAAAGTCACAATCTGGTAATACATTAGGTGTAATAAAAGCTGGGTATAGTTTAGTCAGTGTAACCGTAACTACGTCATCTGAGTTAAGGTTGTATCCTGATATTTTTTCTATTTTATACTGTGTATCTTTAACAAAGATATGATCGTTTAGCCTAATATCCTTATATTCTTTAGGACTAAACTTAACATCCATGGTAACTTTACGTTGATCTTCCCAATAAATACTATCTGTTAATAACTTCCAGTACGAATCATAGTTAGAAGTACCTGCATTTAAGTTAAGAGCTTGTGAAGAAAATATTCCGTACGTATTATTAAAGTGTAAATCCTTAGTTGTACCTGTTACTGGTAAACTACTTACGTTACTAATAGTAGTATAATTGTCAAATTGTTGAGGGTTTTGTCCCCCTACTCCAAAATACCAGGTACTTCCAGAAGGCATTTGGTTGGTTACCTTATACCCAACTCTAGGTTTAAACTTAAATGAACTTATTCTATTGTTTTCAAACTTGTATAAATGAGGTACTGCTACTCTACTATTAAGATCTACGTTATAAGTTGGGTTACCTTCATCATCTACACTACCAGATAAAAAAGAAGAAGCTAAGATTACTGGTGCAAAACCAGATTCTATTGTTTTCTTACCTTGAGAAATATTGTTATCTGCTAATAATCTTAAAGTACCGTATTGATCACCAGGTTCGTTTTCTATTGTTACCTTTGAAAATCTATCTACGTCATTAGATTGTTTGAAAATTAACTCTCTTTGTATCTCATCTACTGTGTGGTTAATAGATATTCTTTCAGCTTGATTAAACTTATCAGTCCAGTCTTTATTACTACCAGAAATCATCCAGTTATCAAAAGTATCAACTATAATAGTATTTTCTTGAACACCATCTGGAGTAAATACTAAGTTAAACTGTCTTATTAAAGAATTAACTACATCTATACTTCTTAAATCAGAAGGCCACTGTAAAGACATATCAACAGTTGACCCTTCGTAGTTAGTTGGTGCTAAAGTACATCTAAAGTAACCTGCTGTAGGTGTCATCCTTTGTGTGGTTATAGTACCACTATTAACAGTAGCACTTACCCATATCCAACATTCAGTACCTGGATTACTATTGTAATGATCTGCTCCTAAATTTATTACAAAAGAGTTAAAACCAAAAGCATTATTTAATGTTACGGTTTGACTATCAATTACTGAACCTGCTCCTATGTATCCATTTGAAGCTTTAGGAGCTGTACCGACCATTAAGTCATATTTAAGCTCTACTTCTATTGAACTACCAAACCAAAATGGATTGAAAGAAGACCAGTATGCTGATAATTCATAAGTACCAACATCATTCATTGTATAGTATGAATCTGTAGGATCGTAAACATTAAGTGGGTCTGATACTTCGGTTTTATACGGTACAACCTCAAAGCCACTAACAGCATCTGCTAAAGCTATTTGTGTAAAATCAACTTGTGCAAAAAAAGTAGCTGTTTCACCAGGTTGTGCAACAAATCCTACTCCATCGTTTGCTTTAGGTAATACATATAGATCTTCAAATTCAGTACTATTGAAAAAACTACCTGTAGGTCTAAAACCTACTTGAGTAATAATAGTTTCAAGAACATCTCTAACCCTAATAGCAGGAATTAACTGCTGAGGTAATAAAGGTGTGCTAGACTTATCAAAGTATCTACCTGGTAATCCGTAAGATAAACCTATTCTAGTAAGAGAAGTATCTTCATCTTCATCCCCATACTCTGCGACAGGATAATACACTGAGCCACTAAGTAAATTGCCATCCCATGAATCAATTATACTTGCACTTGAAATAGTATGGTTATAAGCCGACCAATCGGCATTAGCAATAAACTGATTTGCTAAATTATCTTTTAACTGTACTACTGAATCTGTTATCTGACAGTTATAGACAGTAAAACCATCTCTATCAGTAGTTATATCCAGTAACATAAACTGACCTTTTAATAAAGTCTCTCCTTGGTAAATAACATAACCAGGAATAGTATTATAAAAGGCAGGAACATTACTTGCACCTAATTCATAGGCATGTTTAAAGAATTTATTATTTTTTTTAGTCCCTGGAAGAGTAAATGTTTGAGAACCTACACCAAATATGTTACCTATCTCTCCTACCTCAGTAGCAGAAACGTTTAACCTTAGAGGCAAATCATCTAAGATGTCTAAATCATAGGTAACGTTTTCGTAAATTACTCTAACAATAGTTGCTGCCATGTTTTATCTTCCTGCTGGGTTATTACTTAATTCAAAGTCAAAGTTAAATTGGAAAAGCTTTTGACCTCTTGAATTTGTATTTCGTACAAATGAACTGTTTCTTAATGTTACAGCCATAGGTTGTGCTGCATACACATCATTATTGTTTAGTCCTTCTGGGTAAAGAAGTCTTATTTTAGGACTAGTAAAGATTTGTTCAACAAAGTGTGCTTGTTTTTGTGAAAGGTAAGGAGTTGTAAATGATATTACTTTTGTAGTGGATGTATTATAAGAAGTAGTACCTCCTCTTCTTGGGTTAAATGTACTTGATATACCTGAACTATAATCAACAAAAGGTTTTTCATAGTTATCTCTTTCTACATTTACACTTTGTCTGGATGGTAAACTAAATGCGTAGTAATCCCAAGCACCTAACTCATTTATAAACTGAATACCTACTCTATTGTAGTTACAATCTTCATTATCTTTAAAAATGTTAAAAATATCGTAAATTAGTGTAACATTGTTAGTTACAATTACTCTAAATCTTTCTATTTCATTAAACTGTGCCAGTGACCAACCTTGCTGTATAGGTGATATCGGTACTGTTATCATTGCAGGAAAATCAAGACCTGATAATACTACTCTATCACCTGCTATTGAAGTACCATTGCTACGAAATCCTGTTGTATCTATTTCTACATCACTACCAAGTGACCCGTTTATAATTATTTGTATAAACCCATTATCACCATAGGCAATAGCCATACTATCGTCAGTTCTTACAATACTATCTATCTCAGGTTGGTAGGTTAAAAATTTATTGTACCCAAATGTCATAAGTTCACCAGTACTTTCTGTTCTACTACCAGTAAAGAAGTTGTACCCAATTCCTGTAGTAGCTTGCCAGTAATCGTTGTAATCTACTTGTGCTGGAAAAATTTGGTAAGGGTCGTTAGAAGAAACTACTGCTGGGTTACCTATAGTATCAGTACCGGTATATAAAGTTACAGAAGATGAAATACTACTTCCGTACTCTTCTCCAAATTTTACACTAAAGATTTTTAATTGTTCATTAGCTACAGCATTATCTGTAGTTAACTGATCTATATCTGTTATTTGTGAGTAATCAACATCTTGATACTCTAAGTAATCCTGTATAATATTTGAAGGATCAAATACTGCATCACCGGCAGGGTTAGGATATTGTCTAATACGTGAAAGAACTGTACTACCAGAAACAACATCCATTACATACTGAAATTGAGGCTGATTGTAAAGGTTGGAAGATACAGTAAATACTAGATTAGTATATGATGCATTTAATTTATTTGGTGATTGGGTTACGGTTATTGCCATTACTTAAATGTTTTATCGAATAGTACACCTATCTGTTCAAAAGCTGCATCTGATATTTCATCACCTGCTTGTTCTGCTGCTGTGTCAAAAGATCTGTCTATAAAAGGTTGAGCAGATTGGTATCTTGTACCTTGATCTACATAAATACCATATAGGTTCATTTTAATTAAAGGTTCTGGACCTTCAACTACTTGAATACTTTTATTTAATGGGTCAGGGTAAAGCTGTTTTGCTGAATTACTTCTAGGACGTTTACCAACAGGTGCATTTTTAGCCATTGTAGTGGCCCACTTACGTGCAAATGCATTTATTTGTTTAACTAAACTCATTATTGTAGACAAGTTCTTTGGTTATCTTCACAAGACCATATTTCCTGAATATATATTGACCCTGATGGTTCTTCTTCTCTATGGTACATATGTAAGTTATAGCTTGAAGATACACTTGAGGTAGTATCTGCAATCATTAACCAATCACTACCTGTAGGAATACTTCCAGAAGCATCTAATGCACCAGACCATAATAAAGTACCTCCATCATCAGTATATAAGAAAGAATCTTCTATATCACAAGGATAAACCTTGCCTGGTTTTTTATGATAGTAAAGGCTACTGGTAAAGTTACTTCCTGTATAAGCACATCCATCTAAAGGATCAGCTTAAGCAGAGAAGTTAGTATATATTACTCCTATTTCAGGACATTCACTTACACTACCGGATATCATCCATTGACTACCAGATAAAGATCCTGAAGGCCAACCTGAACCAGTACTAATATAAACAGCATGAGTTCTTGAACCTGTTTGTGATCCACTTATAATACTAAACATACTGCCGGTAGGTACACTGTCATTAGACATTGAGAAAGGCATTGTAGCTCCTGAATCGAAATATAGAGCTGAACCTGAGATATTGTCTGGGAAAGAAATACTCGAAGTTACAATAGCATACGCTAAGACACTACCTGACTCATCATTTGTTCCATTATAGCAAGATGCTGAAGAAATTGAACCTGAATAATCACTAATTCTTAAAGCAAATGAACTAGTTACTACCGGTACAGGAACCGGAGTGGGAGTAGGTGTAGGTGTTGGAACAGGTACAGGTGTGGGAGTAATTTGTGGGTAATCACAATAATCCCATTTAAATGGTGTTAATACATCTATAGTAGCCACCCACCCAAATACTCTGTCTTGAAAAGCTTCATTAACAGGAGCAATACTTGTTATATCTACCTGATAATAAGTTTGGTAGTTACCTACATTAAAATAAGCCAATAAATCGTAGATATACATCTCAGTATTGGACAATACCTTTACTGGTGACTCATCAGATAGTTTAGGTACATCCATTGAGTATAACTCAAAGGTTAGTCCTCTTACTTTATCTACTACACCGGTTGATGTTAAAGGTCGTAAATAAACATAAGGGTATTTTTTATTAACAGCATTGGCGTCTAGGTAATCTAACGTACCGGTATCAAACTGATTAATAGCCAGATGGTCATTACAAGCATTCTCAAACTGGTCTATTATTTGACTATACGTAAGATTATGTCTACGTCCTTGTGAGGTATTTGCCATTATTTAGTTTGTTCTACGATTGATTTTAGAATCATCAGCCTTGCAGCTATTCTATTGTCGTCAAACCCTTTCTCTCTTAAGTCTAAGATTGTATCTCTCAAAGGTGTAGCCTCTACCTTTATAGTTGGAGTTGGTATGGGTTTATCCTCTGTTAGAGAAGGTGTTTGTATTGGTTGTGGTGTATCTAATTTTTTTCTTTTAGCCATAATCATCTATATCTTGATTGAAGTCTTTGCTGTTGTAAGGCTCGTTTTTCTGCCTTGTGTACTTCTTCGTTATAGTCCTTATCTATTTCTAAATAGTTTAAAGCATTAATAAAGTTAACATCGGTTAGTGAGGTATCTCCTGTGATCGAAAGGATATTGGACTTAGAAAGAGTGTATAGGGTTCCGTACCAACCCCAATGGTCTGAGAAAGACTTTGCAGAATTTTTTTCTCTTGGGTCATCTTGGTTCGATGGCTCGTTTGTTTTGAAAAGAGAATACTGTTCAAATATAAGCTTGCGCTGCCTAAAAAAAAACTTAAAGCTCCTAAGAACACATGAGCAGGAAACTTTTCAAATACTTTTTGTCTATCCTTTCTCTTTTCACTATCATAACTTTCTATACTATAGTAGTCAAAAGGATTAGGTACGTTGTTTTTTACAGACTTTACTTTTTGTTTAACATGAAAGTCTAAAGAATCAAACCTATGGTTTACAACTGGACGGTATAGAATAGCACAAATGGCTGCCATATTACCGTTTATATCTTTGGATAGGTTTTCTAGGTCGATGTATTCACCTAATGTTACTTGTTTCATATGAGCATACCCATAAAGTACGTCATCAAACTCTACAATTGCATGAAAAGTATCCTTGGGTAGCGCTAATTCTGATATATCATCAGAGATATCCTTTAACGTACTTATCGGCCAGCTTTTTACTTCATCAACATCTTTGTTGATTATCTTGGCTACAGCATGTATTAGCTTTTCTGCCTGGCCGGTACCTTGGAAATTTACTATATCCTGGTACATCTGTACACCTAAATAGTCGGGTAAATCGAGTGTTATTTGTTTTTTCTTCATGGTAATAAATATTTTTACTGAGTAAAATACTTTACTATAACGTTTATCTATAATAATTAGTTAGTTAATAACAAAAAAATATAAAAATAATTGGTATATTATAAATTTTTTACCTAAATTATAACTATATATAATAAACAAATGAGAAGAATAATAATTATATTACTAATTTTACTTGGATTATCTAGGTGTACCAAACAAGATTACTGCGGTATTGTAAGTGGCGGTAGATCTTTCATAACTACCACCGGTGTACCTATCTTTATTCTTGAGGTAGACGGTAAAGATGAACATGTGGATGAAAAGACTTACTTAAGCTTTTTTGTTGGTGATGTAATTTGTTTACAATTTTAATATGAAGATAGCAATAACAGGAGCACAGTCAACAGGAAAGTCAACGTTACTACACAGTATAAAAAATAGTAAGTTAAGAGATACAGTACTACCCAATTATGTGTTTAACGACGAGTTAACAAGAAAGATCAATCAGAAGGGTGTAACCATTAATGAACAAGGTAATAATCTTACCCAGCTTCTAACCATCAACGTCCACGTAAGTAATATCATACAAGATAAATTTGTATCAGATAGATGTATAATAGATGCGTGTTGTTACACCCACTGGTTGTATCAAAATGGTAAAGTGGATGAATGGGTGATGGATTACTCAACCAAGGTACTACAACAGATAATCTTCTCTTACGATTATATCTTTTATCTCCCTAACGAACTACCTCTACAAGATGATGGGGTAAGGAGTGCAAATAAATCGTTTAGAGACGAAATTGTACACTTATTTGAATACTATATCGACACATATAACCTTCCTGTAGTTACACTAACAGGTACTGTGGAACAAAGAACCAATAAATTTTTTAATACATTATGCAATTAGATACATTAAAGTACTTCAATGACGCAAACGAGTACTGGAAGCAAAACAATTATGATACGGCCGATAACTGTTCAGTTATAAACCACAAAGACAAAGGATGGATGTGGATAAGAGAAACAAATGAACATAATCATGTACATCTTTCAAGATTTGTAGTAGATGAAAAACGTACCGGAGTAGGTACCAAGATGATAAACATTTTAAAGGATGGTTATACTTCTATATCGGCATGGGTGAAGCCTGATTTATTTCCTTTCTATATTAACAACGGTTTTGAAGTACAGTATGATAGCGTAAATGAATACGGGTACTATTATTTGACTTACGATAGATTATCTAGGTAGTTTACCAAAAGAAGGTTTAACAGTAGTACTACGTCCTGGTCTGATATTTAAACTTTTACGTTTAATAAACTGTACCCTACTGTAATTGGCAAGCATCAGACTATCTACATAATCATCATGAGCACCATTAATGTGTCCAAAAGACAGCTTACCGGTAGGTGATAACTTATAAGTATACGTACCAAACTCTTTGTGTAGTTCCGGAATAAGATCTATGGTAGGTAATTCAATATTAACGTTTTCAATATCATTAATTAATTTACGTACCATTTCAGTTTTATTGTCCTGGGTAGTATTAAAAGGTCTTATACTCCTGTATTGAGGTGAGATTAAGTCATACATAGCTCTACCTATGCCGTTTGTTTCAATGTATCCTCCTACCACATTAAAGTTACCCATCAGTGACATAAACTTTTCTGCTATATCTTGTATGGTACGGTTATTTATTCCTTCCATCCATCTTACTCTACCGGTAGGATCAATTAATGTAAGGACGGACATATCATCTGTTAGTCCGGTATCTATACCTACATATACGTCTACTCTTACTTGGCTGGAAAACATGTTAACGGTTGATACTTTGTCTATGCCAATAAATACATCGTTTGAACTATCTACAAACTCTGCTAAAAACTCTTGTCTAAAAATGTCAGGAGGTAGAGACTTACGAGACTCTTCTACTAAGGTTTTACTAACATAGGGACATTCAGTTAAAGGGAAAGACATTGATACGACGTCCTCTTTATTAAACCAATTAAAGAAGTGATTCTTGCCTCTTGGTGTTGATATAAGTAAACATTTCTTACCTAACGGGTTTAATGTAGGTAGTATAGCAGTACCTATAGATGTTTCTTTTATAAACGCAGCTTCATCAAGTATTAGATGGGTAAACCTAAACCCTCGAATATTGTCTGGACTATCACTACTTAAGAACTTTAAAGTACTACCATTAATAAATGTTATAGTACCTTCCATCCTATTACTTCCTTCTATGGTGTCACCTGCCTTATTAACTATTTGATCCATTACAGACTTAGACTGTCCATAGACAGGAGCTATCCATCCTCCTTTACGGTTAGGTTTTTGTAATAACCAATAAAGCATTAGGTTTATTGCAAGTAGTGTCTTTCCGGAACCACGTGGTGCACTTACTACACCAAATAGATCGTCGGTATCGGCAAACTTCTTTATAAAGTCTTTCTGTTTCTTATAAGGGGTAAAAAGAGTTATATTCATGATAATGTACCTTATACGTTAATTTAGTACTTTATTCTTACTTGTAGGTATATACATTGGGTACGGTATTAGTACTAAATCTTTTATTCCTCTCCGAATCCTATAGATATGTTTTCTATTTGTGCCTTTACTAGATGCTTCTGTATGTCGTATCCTGACATCTTATATATCTGGTCTATTGCTCTTTGCTTTATCAATGGGTTGTCTGAGTGTAGTAGTTCAGTTAACTCTTGCATTGCTGGTTCTAATAGTCCTTCCAGCCTTCCTTTCCAACCTTCTTCATATTGTTCTTTAGCAGACATCCAATAGTTTAGGTATTGAGGCTTACTTTTATCTCCATAATGCTTTGAACAATACTCCAACCATTCACGCTGGAGGATGGGTTTATCTGCCTTATATCTAAGATCTATACAAGTATCTACCCTTCTTTGTACTTCTACAAGGGTTAATCTCTCTCGATTCGAGTGTGTGGTGGGGGAGCCCTCTTTAATTATTGTATCTCCCTTTCTTTCCTTAGTTCTCTCCATAGTTAATATAATCGCTATATAGTATATTACTTACCCATAAATAGTATAGAGAGACAAAAGGTTTACTACCTACCTAGATAATAAGAAAGGGGGGTATCGGTTAAGCTATGTAAAACTTTTTACCAATCTTTGACAGAGATGTGAATTACCCCCCTATGTTGTTTTGTTTATATTTCCAGATATACCCTCCAGCAGTATGTTGTCTACCTCTTACACAATCACTTATGTAAGTTTTACGTACGTTAGTTTGTTTACTAGCATTAGCTATACTATCAAAACATTTAATAAACGTTCCTTGTAAATTGTATTGAACTACTGGTTTCTTATTACTTTCATTATAACGTCTGAAGTGATCATAATACTTTTTACGCTTTGGTGCACCTTTTTCGTGTATAGCTTTATAATCGTGATTAAGAGTTCTTTTTTTAACTACTTTAGGGTCTCTAGCTAACTCAACAAGTTTTAGTTGTTTAAAATAACTATTGCCATCAATGCCGTATCCTTTCTCTAGTTGTAACTCTCTTTCTCTCTTTCAAGCTTCTTCTATAGTGGTATACT
>Ga0070745_1002245_pt1 | contig 10390 bp, 24 predicted proteins | sample VirMetDEL_Mar_4_FD_77438 | JGI IMG/M metagenome (GOLD analysis project Ga0070745, IMG submission 77438) | Aqueous microbial communities from the Delaware River and Bay under freshwater to marine salinity gradient to study organic matter... | ecosystem: Environmental > Aquatic > Marine > Coastal ...
TTCTCGTTTAGGATTCCCTCTGCTTGATTAATCAGTTTAGCAATCATTTATTTCTGTTTTAGTTAATAATAGTAAATATAAGAGAAAATCCTGAATTATAATAATAATATACCACTTTTTTCCCAATCTATTAAGAGCGAGCCCGGCATTCTGGATGTCCGCAGATGTCTTCTTCCTCCTCGCCCAGGGCTGGACCAAAAAAGAAGGGCCGACCTGGAGCCGACCCTTTCCCTAACTATTTTTATTTTTGTTTTATTTTAAAGATAATGAATATTCATTATTTACCTTCTTAATAACTTCCTTTAGACTTTTTAAAGGATTATCGAGCATCATTAATTCAGAATCAGTAGAATCTAATGCAGCGTCGTCTTCATCAACCCCTATTATAGAGGCCATATATTCATTAGGGTCTAACATAGTTTCTCCTATAGAAATATAAATATCATTATCTTTGTCTATCCAATAAAATCTAATATTCTTTAAGCTCTGATAATATTCTTTATATAAGTTATATTCCTTTTTAGAAAATTCAGTTATATTTCTATCCGACAGATATTTATTAACTAAATCTTTTCGGTTTAGATTTACACTTTCGTTTATAAATGCTTTCATGATATAATTTTTATTTTTGATTTATCCAATGTTTGTTAATAATAGTAAATATACGAATTATTTGGGAAAAGTAAAAATATTATTGCAGATATTTCTAAACTTTATCGGAGCGAGCCGGGCTCCGGAAGGAGGGGAGCTCAGTCGCTCCTGGCATTGGAGAATAAAAAACCCTTACCTGAGTAAGGGTTTTGTGATCCGGCTAGGATTCGAACCTAGGACCTACTGCTTAGAAGGCAGTTGCTCTATCCAGCTGAGCTACCGGACCCTGTATTTTATAACATCCAGATAGAGTTGAGTTCTACACTTGACCTGATCTGGATATCTTTTTAGCATGCGATGGCTCCAGTCTCGAGCCCACTTCTTAGCAGCGGCTCTCTGCTCTTCAGTCTGACAGCTCGCCACAACCTTTTTAACGTATTTAAATTGATATAAAAAACAGTTCATCTCTGGGTATATTGATTCATAACTTGGATTTATCCGAATATTACCTCTTCATAAAAGACTGATTGTAAGATACAATCGGCAGTTACTGCATCGTCCTGTTCATTCAAGTAATCCATTAGATGCCGAGTTGGAGTCTTTGATACTCTCTCATGAACCTCTTTTAGGCTGATCGTAGAGTCTTCATCCCCCTCTAAATCTTTTAAACTCAGTGTTCCACCTGTCTTTAGTATCTCGAGCCAAACGTCTTCCCGGCAAATGAACGCATTCTCGCCCTGCCTGGACTGCAGGGACCCTTTTGCCTTTTGATAATCCTCTTTTGAATAATCCAGACTGAGTCCATATCCTCCAATATATCCAATACCGTTGCACAGTGCCCCGTGGAAAATGTCTTCTGATTCCTTGTGTGTTAATTCGATCTTCATGTTTAGTGGTCCTCTATTTTGATAATTCGTTAACGATATCTTTTACTTCCTCTTCCTTTACTGAGATTGCTGAATATCCTCTTTGTCCAAAGGTGTCCATTTCCTCGTTGACATAGTAATCAATATAATCCTTAAATGAATCCCAACCTTCTTCGTCCTCTAGGAACTCATCGTCCTGGTCGGTGAATTCTAATTTTTTAACTATCACCCGCTCTTCCACTGAGTGAATTGCAATAATCCTAATGATTTGTTTTTTCATAATGATTTGTTTTTGGTTAATAATAGTAAATATACGAAAAAATCTTGAGACCTTAAAATCTCGGGCTAATTATTTTATAACAAATTTTACCTCCTACATTATTCCCAGCTCGATCAGGATACTTGGGTTTCCGTGTTCGCAAGTCCCGTCTGGTTCTACTTCACAACCTTCATCACAGCAAGCCGGTACTATCGAGTCAAGCATTAATTGAGTTATGTCTGAGTCTAGTCCATGTATTTCTAAGGTTTCTTTAACTGTTATCTTTTTCATCGTTATTAAGGTTTAAGATATTACCAATTATTACCATTATTTCTGGATGGATTATTAGCAAATGCCTCCTTGCATCTCCGCTCCACCTCCTTGTCTTTAAAGCCTCCCCACGGAAATATACCTTCATATGTACCGTATTGATATCCTACCAAGGACACACTGACGATCTTTTTTAACTCTTCCATTTCTTCATCAGTAGGGGCTAATTGACGAGCAGGGATGGTTCCTAACTGTCCATATCTATCGCATCCGCAGGTTCGATAATAATCAACGATACGATCAATCAGTGATTTGTTATTTTCTTTTCTTGTCATATTTATTTTTCATAATTTTCCGGAGTGACCCCGCTTGGCGAGTGCCCGAACAGTGCTCGCTCCCGGCGGGCACGGCGACGGCTACGGAGTCAAATATATCCCAGCTACTCCTGCCACTCCTCGTTCTCCTCTTCGAACTGATCGTATAATTCCTTCTGCCAGGCTTCCCATTCCTCTTCGAGATTACGGTATATTTCATGATTCTTCTCCTTAATCCATCTCTCCATCCAGCCTTCCAGATACTTATAGAAATCTAGGAGTTCAGCCTCGTCCTCTGGTGTAAAGGCATGATAAACCAGATCACGTTCATCAGGATCCTCCACTACTTCATAATACTCCAAATCTAGATTGAGACTGACTGTATTCTCATGCACATAGCGATGGCTGATCCGATCCACTGATCCTAAAATTAATGAGTTATGTTCCTCAAATAAGAGGTGCAATACAGGAACCGGGATCCCGGCATCATCCTCAGAAAATCCAAGTCCGGCTAAAGTTTCTCCATAGAGACTCATCTCCTCCTGCCAGCGCCGGATCTGCTCGCTCTGAAAGTCCATCTCCGGCCAGTGCTTCCGCAAGAAGAGCGGTACGTCGATCCTCTTGCAGGTAAAGCTGGCTCCATCCCCTTGGCTATAAAAACCCGAGAACCGGATCTCCGCATCCTCGAATCCGTGTTCCAGTAGCGCATTGACCTGACTCTCGATTATGTGCTCATACCATGAAGATAATGTAGTAATGGAATCTACTATTTCCCATTTGCGATATTCATCTAGATCCCTAAATTTTTTCTTACTCATCCTGTTCCGATTTAATAATAGTAAATATACGAAAAAAGATTGGGAACCGGAAATCCTGGCGCAGGAATTTTCGAATTAATTAGGAGCGAGCTCCTCCCCGTGTATGTCCGATGGGTTTACTATAACTCTCGCCCAGGGCTGGACCAAAAAAGAAGGGCCGACCTGGAGCCGACCCTTTCCCTAACTTAAAACAAAAGCTTATTAAATATTATACATCAGTTTACAGTAGAAATAGATAGAGTTCTGATTGATATGCTATGTTAGATAATCTTCACCGAGCTCCTGTGCAAATAGGAATATTGATAACTCGTCTTCAATCTCCTGCTTTAGATCCGCTACGGAGCACTCCTCTCTTGCCACCTTCTTAATCTTAGATCCAGGTAGAATCAGGTATCCGGAATCCGGGCTCCCGTCACGCGAGAGTCGAATCCAGAACCTGCCCTCTTGGGATCTGCCTTCAATATGCAGATCCCTTTCCGGTCCCCAGTTAATCTTCATCCTGTTCCAATTGAGGGAGCTCCAGTGCCTCTATGCGCTGGGCCTCCCGCTCAGCGAAGTAGCCCAACTTTGCTAGCGCATATCGGATCCCGTTCACGTCCCCCTCCTTTTGGGAATCTAATAAACGATTAATATTCTGTCTGATCTTTGGAAGGTAACCCTCCGGATACTTATTATTTTTCATAGTTTTAAATTTAAATTACTTTTTTATTATTCCTGAATAAATATTTCTCGACCCACACTTACACTTCTCCATTCACCCTTTTGCAGGTCGAAGAATGGAATTATCTTAGGACTCGAGCCCGCTCCTTTGGGATGGTCAGCAAGAGGAACCTGTTCCAAACAGGTGGTTCCAATTGCGGTCCTTAGGGTGCCATCCAATTTTTTAAATGCGAACTGTACAGTCCCAACGTTTAGTCGGGATCTTAGTTCCTGCGGATTAATCGGTTGTAAAGTCATATTTTTCTGTTTTTGGTTATAAAGTAAATATACAAAAAACTTGGGATATTTAAAAATCTGATGAATCTTTTTTCTAAACTTTTCGAGAGCGAACTCTGGAGGGTATGCTCGCCTGGCGGCCTCGCTCCCTGCGGTCTGGGCGAGCCTACCGCGCTTCATCTCCTCCAGGCCTCGCTCCAGGCTGAGGAGAAAAGAAATGGCCTCCCTTGTGGGGAGGCCAGTCTCATAACCAAAAAACAAGATAAGTATCTGTTATCTCTTCTTGTTGTCATTTAATCATTTTAATGACTCTATTATTTTTAAACCGGCTCCTTTGTCTATTATCTTTAGAACAACTGGGCCGAAGTTTACCGTAAAATTAATTGAATGAAATCCGATCTTAGGTTCTGACCATCTGACCTGAATATTCTTGATCTCAGCCAGGTTGATTCCTTTCTCCTGGCTCCATTGAGATATTGCCTTTTGGATTATCGATTCCATGATAAGTAATGTATATTATTATTTATTTTATATCTATTAACGCTACGGAGTCGCTCCTCTCTACCTGTATAGGATTACATGCTCTCCAAAATAACGATCGAATACTCGTAAGGCATTCTCATAATCGCCTGACATCATCTGTTCCTGAATCAAGGTCCCTGCATCCCGGGTCTCAGTGATTCCAAGTTGCTCCATCACGTCCGCTCCTGGTACCTCGATCTTTAGTCTCTTTGCCAATTCACGGGCTAAATTGATAAGGTAATACACGTTTCCTTGTGGCCCACTAAGATCGATCTCAATGGGTCCTCTAGGCATTTCATCTCTTGATAGTATCATAGGTCTTGAGGTTTTCCGATTCCTGGGTAATTCATTTCTCCACGTAGGCAGGCCTGTCTCTCCGCCTTCCTCGCTTCCTGATACATGGGATGTTTCTCTTCTTTTGATTTACAACCCATACATAGAGTATCAGGATTAAACATGGACATCGTCGTAATTCTAGAGCAGTGTCCGCATCTTTCGCATTTCATAATCTATCTGTTTTTGGTTAATAATAGTAAATATACAAAAAAATCTTGAAATAGGGAAATAGATCCTAAAAAAGATTGAAAGTTTTTAGGAGCGAGGTTTGCCGCGGTAACCGCGAAGAGGTTTCGCCCATAAGGTCTGGACGAGCATCGTAGCCGGTACGTCTCTCCTGGCCTCGCTCCTGACTGGGGAGAAAAAGAAGGGCCGGTCATTAGACCAGCCCTGGGGGAAGTGAGGTGATAGAGGAGGGTTTAAACCTCCTCCTCAATAATGTAATAATATGGTTTACTGGACATGGAAACACCGTCCCATTCCATCCATTCCGGATCCCATGACCCGTTGATTTCAGAGTTTCCTTCCTCCATTAAGGTTTCCAACTCCTCCCGGTTACGGGATACTTTTATGAATTGGTCCAAATCACCTGGAGTGTTAGTAATATCCTGACTGAGGACTAAAATAAATACTTTCATGATATAGTGTTTTAAGTTAATAATAAATATAAGAAAAAAGATTGGGAACTGGAAATCCGGGACCCCTTTTTTTCTAAACATTCCCGGAGCGAAGGGGACCTCGGAAGGTGGGGATCCTCTTCGCTCCAGGCACTCGGCAAAAAAGAAGGACCGATCCTTTCGAACCGGTCCCTCCTCTATTAACCAAAAAACAAGTAAGTATCTGTTATATCTATATTATACCCGATGCTGGGTCCTTTTTAAAGATCCCTTCCTGAATCTTTTTTAATCGTGCGCATTTCTCGTATTCCTCCTTCTCTAGAAACCATTGCATCATGTTCTCGAGCCGCCATCGCACGTCTTCATTTAGCACATAGAGCAGATCTGGCCGCTCTAGATAGTATTCCCGATTCTCCCTAATACCGGATTCAAAGTGATCCTCGACGATCCATTCAAACAGATCAAGACTCTCCTGATCCCGTCCCAAGTCTCCATCTACTGATTTAATAAAGTTCAATAAACCTTCTTCTTTTATCATCGCTCCACTGATTATTTTTTATATTATTATTTATTCTCTTATACCGAGGCAGGGGTCCCTGGTTCCACTAAATTTTTAGGGACAGGGACCACTACGGAGTCAATCCTGATCTACCACCAACTGTCGTAGAATACTGTGTATCCGGCACTGATTGCTTCACTTGCTCGTTTACAGAATTCAAGGTCATCTGATTCCTCCTCCTGATTCCCTATTGACTGCCCAAAGAAGAAGCCAGAGGTTTGGGGTAGTTCCCCATCTAATATCGATTCGGCTAGGCGGTCAATGTCCCCCTGTGTTAATTCCACAGGTCTGCAATTAAAATCTGAACTTCCACCCTTTTCACGGTATAGCCTTTCCATCCATCCATGCAGATTTGGGTGCTTACGCCAATAGTGAATCTCTTCACTCTCTAAATTGTCCTTGTAGACTTCATCCCCAAAATCTACTGATTTACTTGGTTTAACCCGGGTCCTGTAAGCAAACTGATCTAGTCCCATAATTTATTTGTTTTAAGTTAATAATAGTAAATATAAGAATAATTCTCGACTTGAGGAAATCCTACCCCATTAAAACTCTCAGGGGTCTGGACCCGTTCTGTTGGGTTATTCTATTTACACTCCTGATTAATTCCTGGAAACTGATGGTCCCGGTTACCCAAACCCCGTTTAGGAAATGGTAACCTCCTGAGTAGTGTCCCGCTCCCGGGGTTAACTTAATCTCCCTATCCAAAAGTTGAATTAGATCTAGGATCCGACTTAGAGAATCCTTTGATGGGTCGGGATCGATTATCTCGTAACTGTTGATAGTCTCTGTCATAATAAATATTCTTTGGTTATAGAGTAAATATACGAAAAAATCTTTAGAATAAAAAATTATTACCACTTTATTTCCAACTCCATTAAGAGCGGGATGGGATACCATCCTGTCGGAGGATTCAACGGCAACCCTCGCCCTGGCAGATAGTATAAAAAAAGGGAGGTTTTCACCTCCCTTAGATATTTTGGGATTTCCTATAATCCCATGTATTCTAAAATCTTATCTGTGTATTCCTCATCTTCACTATAATCGAAATCAGTAGATAGAAATAATTGGATACCTAGATGGTTATGGAGAGTGTAACTCCCATCTTCATAAACTCTGATAGAATATTCCCACCCATCCGGGTATTCATCTACTTCAAACTGAAAATGAGTTTCAGTGTATGGTTTAGGTGTAACCCTGTTTTGACTTAATACTTTCATAATCTATTTGTTTTAAGTTAATAATATTAAATATACAAAAAAATCCTGACATGGAGAAATCAATCCTAAAAAAGATTGAAAGTTTTTAGGAGCGAGGCCTCTTCGCGGTTACCGCGGCAAACCTCGCTCCTGGCTTGGAGCATAAAAAAGGCCCTCAACTGGGGCGTGGGCCTTCATAGCCTTGCAAGCCTCGATTACAGGTATATTAGGTTCGTCCAACTCTATATTCTCTGGATCGAAGAACCAGTCCTAGTCCATCTTGCCGCTGGGCAAAGTGGAGATTTCACGTCTCTTAGTGATGTCGGCCAGGGTTCCATCCAGGTCAAAAATTACCCACTTCATATTTTTTTAAAATTGAATTAAATCTATTGCTTGCTCCCCAGTGCCGCGTCCGTCCTTGGTAATCTCGTAGTTTGGATCCATCCCGCTCTGGATCACGTCCCGGATTAATTCATCTATGGTTGAGAAATTATTCTCGTAGTAATTGCAATCTAAACTATACATAATGTTTATTTTTTGGTTATAGTATAAATATAATACTAATATTTGGGATATTAATAAATCTGGTGAAAAACTTTTGAAACCCGATGAGGGCGAACCTCTACTCTGGTATGTCAGGTTAGACTGGATCCAACCTCGACCGGGGGCGCATGACAAAAAAGGGACCTTATTGGTCCCTTACTTTCTTAAGAGGTTAGGTCTAGTAACCTATTTCATCCCCAGTCTTGTATATTTTTTTAACATCTTCAACCCATTCATTAACAGTTTGATGATTAATACAGCAAACATAAATTGAGGTAGTTGGTAGGCTTGATAATCTTAAACCTATTTCTATATCATCACTTGATACAAAAAAACACCCTTCACTCTTGCATAAAATAACGTTCCCTACTTCTTTTTGTATTGCTTTATTTATTTGATTTAAAGTTCTTGCTTTCATTTTAAATACTCCTTTTCAATCAAATCATTAATGGCTCTGTTCCTCCATCGTGATAAAAATTATAACCCCATCTCTAGAACCCGTCCCACCCTGGATCTATATGTGTTTAATATTGAGTTATAGATTAGGGTAAACTCTGGGTCCCCGATTTCGATAAGGGACCCGGCCCTCCGGATCGAGTTGATAACCGTCGCATGGTCCTTCCCCATGTATGCTGCTATCTCTATTTTTTTATAGCCTAATTTATGGGCGATGTAGGCAAAGCAGTGGGAGTAGTCGATTACCGGTTTTCTCCTCGTGCTGAAGTCTAGAAGTTCCACTATCTCTGGATCGTATTTCTTGGCAGTATCGATCAGGATCTGATGTAACTCGCCGAGAGTGACCCGCTCCTGCCCCTGCTCCTGTAGCCATTTCCCTATCACATCCTCGATCCTGAGCTCGAGCCGGATCCCGTACTGCTCCTTGACGTGTTCTATAAAACGATCCAGATCCTCCCTTATATTTCCTATTTCTGTGCTATTCATCATATCTATAAATATACTCAATCGGACCTGGATACTTCACTCTACGGAGTCACAAAAATTGTCTTTTAAAAGAGAAAGGGACCTATTGGTCCCCTCCCTTCTGGATCGTCGGTTTCACCTACCCCTCCCCCTTACAGTTAGATTTATCAATTTCTGATTTGATATAACCTATCCATTCGTTAAAGTCCCTTGCAGGTTCCTCTGGAAATACTGTTTGCATTGCTCCTGATTTTTTGGTTAATAATATAAATATAATACAAAAGGTTGGGAACTGGAAATTCTTTCTACAGAAATTTACAATCCGGTTACCAAAACAGGGACATTGCCCGCTCCAGGCCGTCCTCAGTTGCTACACGAAATGATCCGGGTCTGGGTGTTAGACCTTCCGAATCTTTATACTCCTCCGCGGCCTGCTTGACGGCCCCACGCCGGGTCTTCGCCCATACGGTATTCCAACCACCTTCTTCAAAGGTAAACATCCATTCCTTCGGTTTTAACTCCTTCATATCTTCTTTAATTTTATAATATAAATATAATACAAAAGTTTGGGAACTGAAAATCCCGGACCTCTTTTTTCCAAATCTATTAAGGGCGAACCCCCTCCGGAAGGCGGCCAAAGCAGATCGTCCAGCCGGGTACCGGGCCACCTGCTATCCGGCCTCCCGGAACCCACCCCGTTCCCCAATCCTCTCCTCTAGAATCTGGGCAACCCAACCCGGCGGCCTCCAATCCCCCATCAGCTCCATGGGTACCCCATCCCAGGCTCCGCTCCAGTCCTGGACCTGGAATCCTCGCCGCAGACACTCCTGATGGATCCGCTGGTATCGAGCCAGCAGGTAACCTAACTTATCGTAGAAGAACTTAACGTGTCCTGGCCCCAGGCAAAACTGGTCAGGCTGGTTTGCAATATTGTACCGTCCCTGTCGGACCAGGTTAGGAATCCTCTTAATCTCACGGTGCTCAGCCAATAGGTGCCGATCCTTTAGGCGTTCGGGTGGGATCCCTGCATTTATTCTTGTCATGACTTTTTTTATTATTTTATATTATACCTATTTCTTTAAGATTTTTTCCGGAGCGGGTCCCTTCCCATAGGTTAGCGGGTAGCGCCCCCGGGCGAACTCTACATCGCATATGTCAAGTGGGTATACTATAATGCCCGCCCTGGCCAGGATACAAAGGTCCCCGGAGAACTCTACATATATAGTTTTATATAGATTAAATAGTATCGTTCCCGCCAGGCTAGGGACGGGCCCTGGGGGCTCCCGAGGCGGCAGGGTGGAGCCTCACGGGCGGGAAAGGTCCCCTGGGGCCTGCCGAGGGGCCCTCCGGGGCCTCCTGGGGCCTAGGTACCAGGATAGGATCAGGTCAGATCTGGACGGATAGGTGGTCGTTGATGGTCGATGGTTGAATTATTTTAATCCAGGTTGATTTTTGTGAATTAAAGGGCCCCTGGCGAACCGGTCCCTTCTCCAGGTGAAAAAAAATTTCCCGGGTAAGGGGCACCCCTTTTTTCCATTTCTCTCCGGTCCCTAGTGAGAATTGTGATTTCTCCAGAGCGGAAAAAAATTCCCGGGAGGGGGAACGGTCCTGGACCTTTTTCTCCAGGGTCACATAAAAA
>Ga0070745_1002254_pt1 | contig 10367 bp, 9 predicted proteins | sample VirMetDEL_Mar_4_FD_77438 | JGI IMG/M metagenome (GOLD analysis project Ga0070745, IMG submission 77438) | Aqueous microbial communities from the Delaware River and Bay under freshwater to marine salinity gradient to study organic matter... | ecosystem: Environmental > Aquatic > Marine > Coastal ...
CTCCGTATTGATTAGCTATATTTTGGCCATAGTCTACTATAGGTAAAGTAGAAGCAGGTCCAGTCAACTGCGAGTTAGTTATAAACCTAGAGTATAGATTATCAAACTCATTTTCATTTTTTACCCTAGTAGACTCTTCTCCTACAGTTCCAGACCAATCTACATCATCAGTATATACTAAATATCCATCTAAGCATTCAGCTTGAAAACTACTCGGTAGAAAATCCCCATTATTTGTAGTATTCGTTTTACAGAATACGTCATAATTAAACAAGTTAGATATTACAAAACTATTTACAGCTTCTACTCCACCCCTAGCAATGTACTTAGACTCATCGATAAGTACGTCCGGGTAATCCACAGGATATAAAGTAGTGGCTGTCCTAGCATACATGTAAGCTATAAACGGAGGATTCTCTGCATCTATATTATCAAAACTACCAAATAGTGCATTAGGTATAGAAGTAGTATTACTTATTCCATACCCTTCACTTCTAGCTCTAGTTTTTAAATCATTTACAGAAGCTTCTGAGTCGTTATATACAGTAGAGGCAGGATTTGTATAGTAAAACTTTGTGTAGTATTGGTTTTCATCTTCTTTAGATGCTCCTACAAGTACTATTTTCTCTATGGGTAATGTGTAAGGATATAGTAATGTCTCAGGACTATATATTATATTTAATTTAGGATCTGCAGGTTTACAGAATGTAAAAGAACTAAGACCCCAGTCATAAAGTTCTTTGGCTCCCCACCTCACATCGAATATTGTTTTATCAGTCTGTCCTTTTAGCACTCTTTTAGTGTTAGGAAATGGATGATTTCCTAATACTGTAGAAGGTATGTACTCTCCTCCTGTTCCACTTGAAGGATAGTAATACGACATTATGGGTTGAATAACTCCCTGACCTAAAATAGATTTGTTAGCTTGAGTTCTAGGAACATACACAAATTTATAACCTATTACACCTTCAGGTAAACTTTTCATGGTACCTTGTAGCTTGTGGTAGTAGGTTTTGTATATTCCATTATTAAGCTCCGTTACCGGTGCAGGGATATAATAATCACATACCCAATATGCTGGGCTTGATCTACCGTACTTATCGTATAATACTACACCATTTCTATACGTTTCTCTAGATTTTGCAATAGCTAGATTGTCTTCTGTAAGAGTTTCAGATCCAGCGACACCTAGATTAAGTGTGACTTTTACTGCTTTAAGTTTAGTGTATACTCCTTCTGCACCTAAAGTAGTGTTATCTTCTTGGTACCTGAATGCACTAGGATCAGGATTAATTGCATCAGAAGTAGCGGGTATGGAATTATAACTAGAGTAATAGTTTATATCCCATGGTTTAAGTTCATCATCGATTAAACCTAAACCAGAATTAATTATTGTTCTACGTATACCTATTAACTCTCCGGAAACTTCTACGTATATATTTGTGTCTAGCTCTGTAAATGGCTTATAAACAAATACAGGAATATCCGTAGAGTAGGTAAATACAGCTTCACTATCGTTGTTAATTATTGTTGGAGTTAGTGGTACAGAATCTCCATTCTTACTTCTAAACCGCATAGTAGTACCTACATCAAATCCACTAACTAATGGTGATCCCTCGTAATTATAAGTGTACCCATTTAAGTCTGGAATATTTACGTAAGGAAGAGTAAATGAATATCTCCATTCTGTTGCTGTTGCTAAATAAATCATAATTGTCTCTACCCTATCTTCTCTGGCAGGATTTGTAGTTTTTATAAAAAACTCTAAAATATATCTTGAAGATCCGGTCAATAAAATACTATTTTCGTAAGTATTAGAAGAGGTACCCGGAGATAGTGCGTATACATCTCCTGTAGGTCCTGGATCTGGGGGATTTACTCCGATTGCTCTAGTTAAAGGTGGCACATACTCTTCTCTAAATACTTTTACATACGCTGTATCTATAACGGGGTAGAAGTAAGGACTTAAAGCTATGTTAACTTCAGGGCTCTCTACAATTATATGGTACCTCCAAGTAGTAGTAGAAGGATCTATAGGGATTGTAACATCATCAGGATATTGATGACTACCCTCTGAAAAATTGGTAATAGCATAATCGTAATAGTGAGGATTATCGTCACTAACTGTCTTTAAACCTAGGTAATAGGATCCTTGGTCTTTAAACGATTTATTTACATTTACTATACCATAAGTAAGTCCTAGATTATTTTTTGCATCGAATACCTCTATAGTATCATCCGGTATTGCTTCTGGAGATCCTAAGCCGTAATTATCTCCAGTAAATGAAAACGCTCTAAAGTCACCAGGTACCTCAAAAGTATTTGTTTTATAGTTTCCATATATTGCACGTTGCTTCTTTGCATTTATAGTACTAGGAATAAAGTAAGTAGATCCAAGACTAAAAAACTCTTCCGCAGAAGATGTAGCAAGAACAAATACTCCCTCATCAACTAATTGATACGAGTTAGCTTCAGGTATATTTCCATCAAAAATTATCTCATAGCTAGGGGCAGTATTTTGAGATAACCACTTTATTCTAAAAATTTTAAAGTTCTCATACTGATTAGAGCTAAGAAAGGTAATAGATAGTTGTACTGAGCCTAAATCAGGAGATATTTGCATCATAGTAGATAAAGGAGAAGCAAAACTCTCAGAACCTTCTAAATTATACTGAACAACAGCATATCGTACAGAAGCAGATATATTAGAAGCTTCAGAAGACCTAAGCGTAGTAATGACCGGTAACTGTGCATTTGGTAGTACATTGTCAAAAGCGTCTGCATTAGGATTGTTTATATTTGTAGACCTAGCTTGGTTAAAGCCATCTACCCAATAAAGTTTAACATTATCCCCATTTTTGGTACCTATTGCATCTACAGGGTTTAATGTACTAAATCCAAAGTTTCCCTCCTCTAGTAAAACTAATGATACAGACGAACTAGTTATAGTAATTTCAACTATAGAATCTTTTACGTAAGTATCACCTGTACCTTGTGGAGCAGGTTCTAAGATATTCTTAGTTACAAATACATAAATTTTGTTATTGATCTCACAATCTCCAATAATGTATCGGTCTGAAAAGTACTGCTCACTATTGTTTATTTCACTAGTTCCTAATGCATGGGTAAGTGATCCACCTCTATTAGTAAGATATGTGTTCATATTCACTATGTCCCAATGCGTAGAACTATCTCTTTTGTCTGGAGCTGTCTCTTGATTTATTCGTTTGAAAGTATATCTCTGTTTGTACTGCATAACTACGCGTTAAAAATTTCTCTAAATGGTTGTGTATCTCTATCCAATGATCTGTTGTTAAGAAGCCTTTGCCAGGTATTAACCCAAGATACTGCTTCATCGTAAGTTGGAATAGAATTTTTCATAGTGTATTGTCCCACATACCAAGTGTACTCACTATGTACTTGAGCAACTTTTTGGTATGCCATCATATCATTTTCATACAGTATGGTGTAGTATCGATACTTGATGTAATTTTCTACTGCTTGGATTAAAGATCCATCGTAAGGCAAAATCGGAAACCCCATATCGTCTACCATGAAACCGTTATAAGTGACCGCTACGGCACATTTTTCTATGTCAATGTGTAATGTGTCCCCTTTAACCTCGTAAGTCCCGTAGGTGTAGCGAGAATCGTTTCCACGAACTCTTGTTCGCTTAGTATTCGCTACCAATAAATTATTTTCAAATTTTGAATTGGTTAAAGATTCCTCGTTATCTCTGACGGTACCATCATCATTGAGGTACTCTATCCCAAGTATGTTATGTTCATTAGCGTCTATAGGCAACTTGTGTGAATAGTTTGTGACGTATAGTGTACGAGTCTTTTCTTCTTTTAACGGTGCTAAGTTTAAAATTGATGCAAAGTCTTTCACATAAGTTGCCACTGAAGACAGCTTTAAGTTTTGTAGTGCCGGGTTATCCAATAGTCTGTTTAGGATAAACTTCATGTCCATTTTTTCCATATCTTAATCTTTAGGTTTTCGTAATGGATAGAAGTTTCCTTTTGGGTGAAGCTCGTATACTTTAGGTAGTATCTTGGACGCTGCAAATTTTGAGTAGTATCCATGAACCACAAACCTAAGTGTGGGTTTTATCTTAGCATAATTGGGTACAAATTGATAACGGTACTTAGTAGTTTTATCAAAGATAGTCTCTACTGCTTCTTTGTACCCTCCGTTTCCATCCGGTACCACTCTAGGTTTACCATTCACACTATCGTACTCGTATATGCTAATCTTACCTAACTTATGTATATAAACTCCATCGGGATCATCTAATCCATTTTGGATTATATAATCGATGTAATCTCTTGCTATGTTTGTGGTATTGGGAGTTACTTTTCTCCCGGTACCTTTAAAATATTTTCGTATTAACTTATAGCTAATACCTACTCGGTTGTATAGTTCAGTAAGTCTTACAAGACTTTTGTAAACTTTACTCAGCTCTGGATCTCGGTCCTTTCGTTTGTTGTACATCAGGTTCTTCATTGTTTAATGGATCTCCTGGCATACGTTGTAAGATGTAATTTATCACTTGAGGTTTAACTGCAGCCCATAATGTACTTGACATTGGATAAGGCTTAGTATCATCTAAGATATTTGGATCAACTACATCCGGCTCTTCAAATACTCCTGTAGCCGCAATATACTTAATGTCTTCATCATTATTAGGTGAAAATATGTACAAGTAATAATTCACATCTAGTGCAGCGTAAATTACAGGAAACTCAAAGGTTAAGTAGGGTACTCTCTGCCATTCGATATAATCGATTGGAGTAAATTTAATCCCGGCAGGACGTATCCTTAAAAATTGAAATAGAGAACTTGAGTAAATAGTCCTAGGTAAAGGATTAACACTACGTACAACTTTACAGTTAAGTGTAACTCCATCTCTAATGGCAGAAGACACAGGAGTTACATCGACAGATATAGTCTGATTGCTCTCTCCCATCGTCTTACCTGGATTACGATTAGTATCTTTTTTAAGAATGTCCGCACGATTAACATTAATCAAGTGAGTCACATACCTTTCATCTAGGTACCTATCATCTGACATACCACTAACACTCTCCTTTACCTCATAGACTAATTTACTCAAATCCATTTCACTCTATTGTTTGTTGATCTGCGGTTTGAGAATAATACTATTCAAGGTACCGACTAAACGGTCCAATGCTTTACTCTCATTAAGCAGTCCTGTTTTTCCTGCATTTTCAATATGCCCTATTAAGGCCTGTAACTCTCTCATACCATCTTCTTTGATAATATAAAAGTCTGGCGTAGATTGTCCAGGAGTAGCTTCAGTAGGAGCTTGTGCCTCTACTACTTGGTCCATTACGTCTTTTACTTCTTGTTCTACCATGTCTATGTATATTTATAATTAATAATCAGTTTAAAGATACTAAAGTTTTAGCTTATTTGTTTTATCCTTAGAGCCTTTACTACTACCATACCAAAAATTGATAACAGTAATAGCGCCAGAGAACAGAAATATGTCTGCAAACATCTCTACCATTCTTCGATTCGGTTCTGGTATCTCTACGTACATTAAACCTACGCCAAATGCTATGGCAGCTAGGACTATCAATGATGATAGTATGTACACATAATTTTTTGCTAGCCATCCGGTCTCTTCCGATGTTGCTATTGCTACCTGCATTTGTCGTGCATTAGCCCTGTCCTGCATGTCTAGTTCATACAACTGAAAGAACTGCTCTACCTCAGCTTCACTAAGGCCCGCGTTCTTAGGATCATCTGAGATTATCTTAGCAGCCCGTGCTAAATCTCCTACACCTACTGCATCTAGTACAGCTGGAAGAATATTCTTTTGTAGTCCTCGTAGCATATTACCTACTAAGGTACCTTCTCCTCCGTTTTTCCGTAAATTTGGGTTGTCTTTATTCATACGTCAAAAAGATAAATTTCTGGATTCTTTGGTTCATCTATAATATCTAGATGCACCCAAGATATTGGTTTTCCGTCTTTATGGTGCTCTAGTCTAATCTTACAAGGAAATGTCATTTCCTGTATCTTTTCTCTAACTTCTTCTGCTGTATACCCTTTCACTGTAAAATCTACTGCCTTGCCCATGGTATGAGCTGATAGGTATAAACTACCTGCTTGGGTCTTGCTTGAGACAATGGGGGAAAGATTTTCTCTTAACCCCCTTTGCTGATAAGAGCCTCCGTTCCACCAAGTATTTATAGTGGTAGGTTTTCCTAGATTTTTTCGCACGATTAAAATGCACTCTAGTAGATCTGTGTCTAAGAATCTCCAAGCTCTTTCTGAGAACTTGTAGTAGACTCTTCTGCTTACCAAGTCTTGTATCTTGAAAAACTGCTTTAACTCTTCTATAACTTCGTATCGTCGGTTCATGTCCTATCATTCTTTACCTTGTCCGTTCCTAATTAACTCAAATAAATCACTTGATTTCCCTAATAAGGTACCTAATATAAGGTTTACTATTGCCACTCCTTCTTTCGGTACCTCATTACTATTAAATATAGCATCTAGTGAATACCAAGCTAGTCCTCCTATCATAATAAATATGAATACTACAAAAGTTATTTTAAGATAATACTTTTTAAAGTATGGATCTATAGGTTCTTTGTTATCTAAAGTTCTATTATCTACTAGCTGCTTAATAGCCGCAGACCTCTCCTTTTCGCTAAGGCTTGAATTAGCTATAGCCCCTAGACTTTTTTCAAATTCTTTATTATTCATTTCTTTGCATTTGAATTAGTAAATCTAATTTATTATTAACAGCTCTAAATTCTGCTGCTGTTTCTTCTACAGGCATAAAATGCTGTTTTAACTCTGTTGGAGTTAGATGTGGTTCTGTGGATTCTGTGTGGTCTGTTATCTTACTAGTCCAAGATCCTAAATAGAAGAGTCCCCCAACCAACGCAATAACGTTGGCTGAGAACACTCCTAATACCAATTTTATAAAAGCTTTGCTCATATCTTAAATTTTATATTTCTTCAAAAGAAATATTAGAACCTACTGCTGTTAAATTAACAGAACCTAAATCAGTATTCATCTGAGATGCTCCTCCCGACCACTGGCTAAGAAAAGAACCGCCTCCTGCTAACGTAATGTTGGCTTGTGGGTTATACTGAGTTGATGTAAATAAAGCTGCATCAGCATCAGATAAATTTCCTGTTCCTAATCCCATTACAGAGATTTTAGCTTGTTGCAACGGATAACCATATCCACTTGTTGCCGTAACTTGTCCTTCCTCAGAACCAAACCACATATCGGTTGGAGCAGTACTCGGTGGAGTAACCCCACTTGTAGTAGCGTTTAATACCTTCGCTCCATTCACCCAAGCAGAGAACGTATCATTGCTTGTTTTGTACTGGTAAAGAATGTACTCTCCTGCTTCGATGATTGTATTTGGCGATAAAGTTTGTAGATACCCACTTGTTCCACTTGTCATGAAATAGGTACCATTACCTCTGTATGAAATAAAGAAGTTGTTTGACCCGAATAGCACCTGACCATCGGAGTCATTAGTCATCGGTCTCTCTATCTTCATATACGCAAACCAATCTTGTGTCCTCCAGTTCCAAGATGCTGGTATAGCACTAAACTGCAAATACGAGAATGGACTATAATCATTTGTTGCATCAAAGGTAACCACATATCTAAGCTGATTGTAAACAGAATCCAGGGCTTCAATGTAGTATTGGTTTGACTCTACCGCTCTTACTGAAAGCCTTAAATAACTTGGATATGATGACTTAACCTCTCCACGAGCAACCTCAGCACCAGATGCTGCAACTCCATTGATAAGCAAGCTCGTATCATAAGCCTTGAATAAGACCTTGTAGTTTGCAGGGTTATGCTCTATCCAGAACTTTAATTCCTTCCCTACATCGTCTGCGCCAATATCTGGCAGAATAATTTCCATGTTTGCAGAATCATTGTGAACTCCAAAAACAGTATCCCAACCAGTAACTGTGTAAGGAGTTGAGTTGATTTCTGCAAATGTCCAACCACCGTTCGCACCACCATCGCCTGCGCTAGCTTGGGGATTAAAACCCGTGTTCTGCCGTAACCACAGTTTAAATGCTGCGAAATCTGAAAAAGCAGAGCCATTTGGGTCAACTACTTCTGCCACAGTATACCCATCTAACTCTCCTAGTATAGCTCCATTACTTTTCTTGGTAATGAATAATGTATCAGTAGATGATTTAAACGTAATATCGGATGCGTTCTCATTAATAGCTTCACCAGAGGTTACTGTATCAGATACTACAAGGTAGTTTCCTATAATTTCAAACTTTTTTGCCATAATTATGAGATTGTAAATGTTACTGTTTGCTGTGAAATACCTCTTGTCTGAATGTCAAAAGCATATAACTCAATATCATAAGTACCTGCAGCAGGGTTAGTTCCTTCAAGAACTCCAGAGAACATGTCAATAGAATATCCTGTAGTATCAGTATCTACAATAGACCATAGTACAGTTTTAGTTGAGGTAGCTGTATAAGATACTTCAACTCCATTGGTACCTGATCCTGTAGTACTGGAAGTAATTCCTGGTGCAGTCATTCCATCCGTAACTCCTTTGGTAGTCGATAAGTCTGACTCCATAGTGTCAAGGTCTACTGCTTGAGTTACAGTTAAGTGATCAGCTTTAGTCTTAACTCCGGATAAATCAGATTCCATAGAATCTAAGTCTACCGCTTGAGTTACTGAGATGTACCCTACCTTAGTGCTTGATGCAGAATCAAATGAAACTTTAGCTGTGTTAGCATCTACCTCAGCTACAAAAGTTGCAGCTACTGAAAGTTTTCCGTTTGAGAACTCTAAGTGTCCATCTTGAACATTTACATAAGTAATGCTACTTGATGCCGCAGGTGGAATGTTAATACCATTACCGTAGTCATCAGAACCATCAACAACTGCTGAAGCGTTACCATAAGTAGTAGATCCTGATACAGCTATTGCCGCGTCTTCAGTAATAGCGGTTGTAGAGTAATCTACAGTAGAGGTAGGCTGAATAGCTACCCATCTTCCTGTGTCTACATTAAAAGCTAATAGCTCAGACCCTCCTGCTGTTTGGTACAAGTAGTAAGGGAAGCTTCCAGAACCTGTGTGAGAAACTTGAGTAATAGAAGATGCAGGGATGTCGTAGATTTCATCTGTAATATCTTCATGAGCTCCAGAACCTAAAGACTCTGATTGACCTACTCCAGATAGTGTAAAAGAAACTGATACCCAAGTATCTCTTTCCCCACTAACCATATCTAGAACTAAATCAGTATCCCCTGTTGCATCACTCAAATCAAATACTCTCCACTCATCGTTAGTAGTATCATATGCAAGTAAGTAATCATTAGCAGAGTTGTAGTAAGCCATTGGAAAATCTGGGTTACTGTTAGAAGTACCAGCATTCCATGTAAGGTTATCTGAAGTAGTGAATGCTCCAGTAGCCCATCTGATGATCTCATACTCTACATCAAACTTAGATGCTGACATACCTGATAAAGTAATCTTAGCTCCAGCCTCTAAAGCACTTTTAATGTAGAAATCAAATCCTGATTGTCTTGCGAATACAGCTTGAACCTTGCTTCCTCCATTTTCTACAATTTGATACCCAGCTACATTAGTTGCTGTATCTACTCCTGATAAAGTAATTGAGCTACTCGCTATGGAAAGGTCTACAGCCCCAGCATCAAGTCCGTCTCCCCAAGAAAATGTATCCATCTTACCAGCTATATCAGACTCCATTGTGTCTAAATTAACAGCTTGTGTAACTGAAATGAAATCCATTTTAGCTTTATCTGCATCGACATAAGCATTGGTATCTGCCTCTGCCTCGTATGCAGCTTTAATCTCAGCACCAGTTTGATCTGCGGTAGCATTTGCTTCAATAGCGCTTAGCTTAGATTGTTCAGCATCTGTAAACGCATTAGTGTCTGCTTCAGCTTCGTAAGCTGCTTTGATTTCTGCTCCGGTTTGATCTGCTGTTGCATTCTCCTCTATGTTACCAAGTTTAGTGCTTGAAGCAGAATCAAAAGAGATTTTAGCGCTGTTGGCTGCAATATCTAAAGCTGCTTGGTCCGCATCAAAGGCTCCTGTAATAGTTAAGTAGTTTGCTTTATCAAGCTTAGCTTGTTCGTCACCATGCATCTTAGCATAGGTTACAGCATTGTCAGCTAAGTTAGCTGTTCCAATAGAACCGTCTCCAACTGATGGTGTTTCACTTTTCTCTTCCCAGTTGATAGCATCTGTTCCCATAACAGGGTTAGAAGAGGAAGTAATTGCATAAACGTGTCCAGAGTGAGTATCTCCTTGTCCTACATAAAGAGTCTTGTTCTGTAAGAACTCTGCACTTTCA
>Ga0070745_1002259_pt1 | contig 10350 bp, 6 predicted proteins | sample VirMetDEL_Mar_4_FD_77438 | JGI IMG/M metagenome (GOLD analysis project Ga0070745, IMG submission 77438) | Aqueous microbial communities from the Delaware River and Bay under freshwater to marine salinity gradient to study organic matter... | ecosystem: Environmental > Aquatic > Marine > Coastal ...
CGACCTCGTAGAGAATCCGGTCGGTGCGCAGTGCTTGCGCGGTGACCCCGGCCTTCTTCCAGGGGAAGTTCCGTCCGGGACGGGCGAGCCGGGGCGCGGTCTGCTGGGTGACGAGGAGGTAGGGGTTCTTCGTTTCGGGCCAGCGTTTCGCGCGGTGATCGAGCCAGGCGGCGAGGCGGACGCGAACCGGCTCCGCGAGCAGGATCGTACGGCCGTCGGGCATGTGCAGGCGCCCGTCGATGATGTCGGTGAGCTGGATGTACTGGACTTGGGCGGTTCTCAGCGCGTGGAACGCGACGAGCGAGACCGCGAGGGCGATCGCCGGGTCGGGGTTGGAGAGAGCGTCACGGATCGCGGTGGGCTCCATCGGGAGCGGGACGTTGCGCTTGGGGCCGTGCAGCGGGATCGTCTTCGTCGGGTCGGTGAAGATCTCCTTGCGGCCGCGGAGGATCGGGAACAGGGTGCGGAAGCCGAGCATCATCATGTGGCGGGGCGAGGGATCGTCCGGGAGGACTGCGAGGATGTCTTCGGTGCTGATCTCCGCAAGGCTCGTGCGGCCCTCGGCGACCCAGCGGGTGATGGCGGGGAGGATGCCATACATCTGTCCCTTCACGGTCATCGTGTCGCGGGGCTGGCGGCGCGGCGGGGTCTTGGAGCCGTCCACCATGATGTCGCGCCAGAGCTCGAGCTGGGATCGCATCGGCTCAGGAACGGCGCGGGTCTTGCGCGCGAAGAGCGCATCGAACGAGGGCACCCGATCGTCGCTGAGAAGCCCGGCGTCTTCGAGGACCTCGATCGTGGAGCGGATGTTGCGGGTGTCGTCGTAGGTGCGCATCGCGAGGATGTCGGAGGCGCGAAAGCGGAGGTTCGCACCGGGGAACACGAGCTGCAGGACGCGCAGCGTGCGCCGGACCTGGTTGGTCTGCCGCTTGCTCCAGGCGTACTCGGCCGCCCGGGCGTAGAGGAAGTGATCGGTGCGGGAGGTGATGTCGCGCTCTCGGATCGCGTTCGCGCGCCGGCGCAGCAGCTCCGGGTCGGGGTCGATGTGGAACAGCTCCGGCTGGTAGCTGGTCGGCACCGGCGGCGGCGGGGTGTTGAGGATGCGCACCGCTTCACGGATGCTCATCGCCATCGGCAGGCGCTTCTCGCCGCGGCGGCGCGGGTCGTTCATCGTCGCGAAGAACAGCTGCTGACCGTACTTGCGGGCCGCGTCGAGGTCGAGCGGTTCGCCCGGCCGCTGGTGCTCGCGGGCGGTCTCCAGGCAGAGCCGGCAGTAACCCATCTCGCCGATGGTGACCTTTCGGTGGCAGGACACGCATTCGCCCTGCGGGTAGTGCGTGAACCACCACTTGCACTTCGGGCAGTGCCAGCTCCGCCCGCGATACACGCCCCAGGCCAGGCAGTCGCGGCAGGAGCCGACGAAGCCGGGACTGCCAGGATGGCAGGGCGCGCAGAGCCCCTGGCTGTAATACTCGGGCGATCCGCACGTGCGGCACCGCGGCGGCGTGAACGGCCCGCCAGGGATGCAGCCGTAGCAGAAGTCGACTCGGGGTGTCAGCCACGCGGCCGGGGCAACCCCGCACTTCGTGCAGGGCAGCGGCGGGCTCAACGGCCCGTTCGGTCCGCGTGCCGGGCTCATAGCGGCGGCGCGGGACGATCGTTCTTCGGCCCGAACCTCGGGGCGACGATGCTCGGCCCATTGGCCTCCTCCCGCCGCGCCGTGTTCGGCTTGCGGGCCTGGACCTTCTCCGGCTCAGGCACGAGCAGATCGGTCGGCGTGCAGCCCAGGACATGGCAGATCACGTCGAGGTCATCGAGGCGGATCGTGGTCGGCGTGCCCGTCCACAGGCCCGACATCTTGCCGGCGCTAATCTCCAGCCCGGCGTCGGCGAGCATCCGCCGCAGCTCCGCCGACTTCCAGATGCCTCGCTCAGCGGCCTGGACTCTCAGGTTCCATCTCATCGCGTCACGCCATCCCTTCGAATCGGTCTTCCACGCTCTTGTTCGCCTGCGCCCACGAGTCCTCGATGTGCTGGCTGGAGACGTGGATGTACTGCGTCGTCGTCGACAGCCACTGATGCCCAAGCAGCTCTTGCAGAGCCTTCAGGTCCATGCCCGCCAGATACAACGACGACGCGCAGTTATGCCGCAGCACGTGCGGCGTCATCCGCGTCGACCAGGCCGGCAGGAACCGCTCGGTCGCCTGCCGCAGCCCGCGGCGCAGCACGTCATCGCTCGCCCGGCAGCAGCGCCCCAGCTCGGCGTCGAATCGCTCGGAGGGGATCATCGGCGCGTCCGGATTGTCCCAGTCCGCGCCGAAGCGGTGGCGGACATCACCGAGCCACCAGTCGATGAGCTTGTCCGCGCCGTTGATCGCCGGCACCAGACGCTGCTTCGACCCGCGCCCACGTGAGCCCTTCCCGAACCGGACATGCAGCTTCCCGAGCGAGCCGAGATCGGGACGCCAGTCACGGATATCGAGCATCGTGCTCTCCGTGATCCGCACCCCGACCCGGCGCCACAACGATGCGGCGAAGTAGTTCCGCGCCGCCGGCAGGTAGCGGCGCTCGTCCTGGAGAGAGCCCGCCCATCCGGTGAAGAGCCGGTCGACCTCGGCGTCTGACGGCGGCACCCGGACCTTGCCCAGCGACGACCCGGACTGCCGGTTGTACTCGTCGACGGGCTGCTCGATCACATACTCGGTCAGCGCGTGGATGTCGCCCTGGTAGCGGGTGATGGCGAAGTCGTAGAACTGCGCGATCGCGCCTGCCTTGCCCGCACGGGTCGTGACCGCCAGCCCCGCCCGTCGCAGACCAGCGAGGAACGCATCGGCGTCGGAGGGCTTCACCGTCCAGAGAGGCGCGTCCAGATGCCGCCGGAACTCGAACACGACCGCCCGAGCCTGCGCGATGTAGAGATCGCTGAGCCCGGCCGCCGCCATCGCGAGAGCGTACTGATCGATGATCTCCTGCTCGAAGTCCGCAGCATCCTGCTCGGACTGCCATCCGCCAGCAGTCCCGATGCTGCGCACCGCAGCAAGCCTCATCACTCCGCTACTTCAGCAATCCCGACCATGCATCAAGATTACCCCAAAACCGTCAGGAATCGCGACGGTTCGTCGAGATTCCTGAGAACACCCCTGCCCGCTGTCAGGGCAGGCGCTACGCACCTCACCGGCATGAAGACCTACAACGAACATGCGACTGTAGAGACATGAGAGGGGTGACCGCCGATCTCGACGAGATTGGCGATCACGCTGCCGCCGTCGCTCCTCGGGGTGATGCGGTGAACCAGCGCCAGAGAAGGTGTGCGGTTGCGACGATGAGGATCGCGAACAGTGTCTGGTTGATGACACCGAATAGGGGGTTTCCACCGATGGTCGCGTAGACGGTCCAGTTGACGGCGATGTCGATCAGGATCACCGCGACACCCAGCACAATGCCCGTGCGGTGGCGAAGCAGAAGCAGTACGACGATGAACGGGTCGAGGAGGGTCAGTGACATCCAAAACACCCGTAACCCGACAGGGAATCCTTCATAGGTGCGAGCGCCTCCGGCTATGAGGTCAGCGACATGGGTGGTCGCGCCGATGAGAAACCCGACGATCCACAGCACCCAGACCATGCGCACGAGCGTTGACGCCCTCGGCGCAGCGACACCGGCGGGTTCGGTTGACTGGTCGGGACTCACATTTCCCATTCTCTCAGCGACCTGATGACTCCAGCAGTGACGAAGAGCGAAGTGATGTGCCGCCTACCTCTTCAGCATCACGAGACAGGAGCAGGGTATGGAGACGATCTTGAGGTTGGCATCCGACGAGCGGACGTCGAGGGTGATTCTCGCGATGGCGTCAGAGCCATCGGATTCGGTGACAGGGCGGATGGTGCGCACCGCGGGTGCGACTGAAACTATCGCCCGTGCCCTCAGTGCTGAGGTGCCGGTCGGGCTGGATGGTGACACCTGGCAGCGGCGCATCGCACCCCGCATCGATGCCGAGCAGGCCCGGCGGGTGCTCGCTGAGACGGAGCGCCACGGGATGCGGGTGTTGATCCCCGGCGATACGGATTGGCCGGCCTCGATCGATGTGCTCGGAGATCGATCACCGGTGGCCCTCTGGGCGAAAGGCAGCACCGAGCTGCTGACCGGGCATGTGTGGGATCGGCTCACCGTCACGGGTGCCCGGGCGTCGACCGGGTACGGGGAGCACATCACGACGGAACTGGTGCAGTCGGCGGTCGCGGATTCTCGGGTCGTGCTTTCCGGTGGTGCGTATGGGATCGATGGTGCCGCGCATCGTGCCGCGCTGGCGTCGGGTGGTTCCACGGTCGCGGTGCTCGCGGGCGGCCTGGATCGGCTGTACCCGGCCGGGCACACCGAGCTCCTGACCCGTGTCGGCAAGGAGGGACTTCTGTTGTCGGAGTTGCCGCCGGGTGCGGCTCCGACGAAGTGGCGGTTCCTGGCCCGCGGCAGACTCCTCGCTGCCCTCTCTGGCACCGTCCTGATCGCTGAAGCCGGGTACCGCTCCGGGTCGCTGCACACCGCTGCCCGCGCGATCGAGCTCGGCCGGCCCGTCGGTGCGGTACCGGGGCCGCTGACGAGTGCCGCGTCCGCGGGGTGTCACCGGTTGCTGCGGGATGGGCTCGGGTCGATCATCACCGGCTACGACGATGTGCGCGAACTGCTGCACGAGGTGCGCGACGACATGCAGCGTGCTGTGCGGGAGCGGGCGGGGCTCGAGACCGAGCCGCTCGACCAGGAGCCGCCCAGGCGGGGTCGGGCACCGGACACCCCTGGTCTGTGAGGTCGGGGGGCGGGGTGGTGCACCTGCTGTGAAGGCGGCCCGTGTCGGGTTGCCGTTCGCAGAGCGTCAGGAGGCTTTTCGTGTCAGGATCACTCGCCCACATTCCGCAGCCCGTGGCTGCGCCACCCAGAGCGGGGGTGCGGCGCTGGTTGTCGGTGCTGCTGGCCTTGTTCCTGCTCGCCGGGTCGTTTGCGCTGAATGCGCCGGCGGCTCATGCGGGCAGTCTCGGGGTCGGGTACGACATCGGGAACGGGTTCCTCGGTGCTTACAACACCGATGTCGATGGCCGGCAGGCGTACTGCGCCGACCTGGATGCGGCTTCCCCGTTCGGGCAGACCTCCGGGCCGGAGACCATCACGTCGCTGGATTCGGTGTCCCGTCAGCAGCTCGCGGAGCTGAACTATGTGATGGACCGGTGGGGGCAGTCCGGTGACCCGAACGTCACCTCCGCGGTCGCGCTGTTCGTGTGGTCGATCACGAGCGCCGGGACCTACAACTCGCACGGCATGTCCGGCGACGTCTACTACGTGGGCCGTGCGCCGGCGTCGGAGCGGGGAACGATCCTCGCGAACCTGAACATGATGCGCCAGCAGGCCGCCGTGAACGCGGTCACCGACCCCTCGCTGGCGCTGTCGCTCGATATGGCGGATCAGTACGCCGGAACCCTCACCGTGACCACCCACCCCGCCGGGCTCACCGGCACGGCGGGGCTGACGGATGCGGTTTTCGCGGACGGTTCCTCGGCGCGCACGATCGGTGCCGGTTCGCACCCGATCACGGGCACCCCCGCCGATGGTGTGCCGTCGTACCGGATCGGTGCGTCGATGAGTATCCCTGCGGCGGGCTACGGGGCGGCCGTCGACCTGTATACGACTCCGGGTGCGCAGCGGCTCATCGCCGCCGTCGCCGGATCGTCAACGGGCCTTGCCGCGTCGGTGGAGTCGCCGGTGATCGAGCTGGACTTCCAGCCGGAGATCACCACGCAGGTCGCCTCCCGCTACGTCACCGAAGGCGACGCGTTCGTGGACGGGCTGACCGTCGCGGTGTCGAAGGGCACGTGGATTCACCTCGACGGTGCACCGATCGAGGTCACCGCGACCGGCACCCTGTACGGGCCGTTCGACGAACAGCCTGCCGAGGCCGATGTCGCGCCGGCGGGAGCCCCGGTCGCGGGGACCGAGACTGTGACGTTGACGGGTGCGGGGTCGTATACGTCGCCGGGCACGATCACCGCCCCGGAGTCGGGGTTCTACACCTGGGTGTGGAGCATCGACAAGACGGCCCACGGCGAGAACGCGAAGTACCTCACCGACTCCTTCACCGACCGGTTCGGGCAGGTGGCCGAGACATCGGTGGTGCCGTTCCAGCCGGTCGCCGTCTCCGAGGCCGACCAGCGTCTCGCCGGTCACGGCGACACACTCACGGACACTATCACGGTGTCGAGCAGCAATGGGGCGTGGCTGAAGAAGGACGGCGCACACATTCCGGTGGTCTTCGAGGGAACCGCCTACCAGGTCCCCGGCACCCTGCCCCCGGCACAGAACTCGGCGATTGATCCGGCAGCGGTGCCGCTGGGCACTGTCACGGTCTCCGCGGACGGTCCCGGCGTGTACACGTCCCCGTCGGTGGTCGCGCCGACGGGTGGGTTCGTGACGTGGGTGTGGGAGGTGCGGAAGTCGTCGCAGCCGGAATGGGTGCGCGACTACCTCGCGAGCGACTGGACCGACAAGTACGGCATCACCGTCGAGACGACATCAGTGCGGTGGCCGCTCACGGTGACCTCGCTGATGCGGGAGTACAACGTGCACCCCGACGGCCGCGCCTTCGATGTGATCACCGTCACCGGGTTCCCCGCCAACCACGGCGACTTCACCGGCGACGGCTACTGGAACGCCGATGTCGATGAACTCCACCACACCGTCTACGGCCCCTTCACGTCAGATGCGGAACTCACCGATGACCTTGACCTGGCCGGGGCGCCGGTGCTGGCAGAACTGGTGACGCCGGCACGGAACGGGGTGTACAAGCTCGGGTACACGGATGAGGACAAGATCGTGCCGACCGAGCCCGGCTTCTACGTCCTCGTCACCACGTTCGAAGGCGACGACCGCGTCCAGCCATTCCAGTCGTCCCCGGCGGACGTGCTGGAACGGTTCTACGTCCCACCCACCGGCACCGAGGTGCCCGTGACGGTGATCACGCAGGCGACGCCGGAGGCGTACGTTGGTGAGCCGTTCGAGGACACGGCGCTCGTGCAGGGCACGACCATTCCGGACGGCGCCTTCCTGGTGTTCCGCGCGTACGGGCCGCACCCGGCAGACGCGGACCCGGTGTGCGAGACGCCGTTCTACGTCAGCGACGAGTTCCCCGTCACCCAGGCAGCGATCTACCGCTCCGGCACCACCACTGCGGATGCTGCGGGGAATGTGTACTGGGTCGAAACGCTCTATGACGCTGACGGCGGGGTGATTGCGGAGGGCATTTGCGGGGCGCCCGGTGAGACGACCGTGATCCTGGAGCAGCCGGAGGAGCTGATCGTGAAGACGAACGCGGTCCCGACCGTCACCCTCGGCGATCCGGCGCATGATGTCGCGACCGTCACCGGCACGGTCCCGGAGGGGGCGCGGCTCGTGTTCGAGGCGTACCGGCAGGACGGCGACAACGCGACCTGCACGCCGGAGGAGCTGGTGTTCACCTCGACAGTGATCGAGCTGGATGGGCCGGGCGAGTATGCCTCTGACGAGGTGATCTTCGAGAAGGCGGGCACCTACTACTGGGTGGAAACCGTCACCGATACCGATGGCACGATCCTGCACCGTGGCGTCTGCGGCGCACCGGACGAGACCACCACCGTCACCGACACCCCGGACGAACCCGGGAAGCCGGGTCGGCCGGGTGAGCTCGCGCACACCGGCGGCGGCGACTGGTGGCCGCTGGGTCTTGCCGGTGGGCTGATGGCCGCGGCGACCGGTGGAGCGCTGCTGTTCGGTCGCCGTCTCGCGATCGCCCGCGAACGCGCAGGGTACGTCCGCGAGGAAGACGAGGCGTTCGAGGAGTTCAAAGCCCAGTTCGAGGGAGCACAGTTCGAGGGAGCAAAGGAGGACTAACCGAAGCTGCTGACCGGTCGGCACCCCCACTATCGCGGGTCAGCACGGGAGGGCACGAACCACCCCAGGTTCGTGCCCTCCCACCTTCGCGTCCCCAGGGCGGTGCGGGTGCACCTGCAAGGCGACCCCCTGCACGACCTGGAGAGGACTGCCCCTGTGACGCCGAAACCCCGCTACCGCCGCACCAACCCCGACACCCCGCACCCAGCGCCGAAGCCCGACACCGGCGGGCCGATCACGGTGCCGGTGGTCGAGTTCAGCATCGACGGCGATGGTGCGATGACGGTCACGGTGGATGGGGTGCCGTACATGCCGGAGCCGTTCGCGCCGGGCTGGCGGCGCGAATCGTTCCCGGCGATCCTCGACGCCCTCACCGCCCAGTACCGGTCGCCGCTGCGGGTGCAGGTGCGGGAGGCGGACGGGTCGACGTTCACCGACATCATCACCCCGCCCCGCGAACGCCCCACACCGAAGCCATGGGAGATGCCCGTCCCGGACAACGCCGTGCCGCCACCTGATGCAGCACCGCCGGTGCTGCATCAGGTGGCGGGTTCGGGGTTCGTGCCGGGTGAGGATGTCGCGGTCGCGATCATCCACGCCCACACCGACGCCACAGGTGATGGCACCGCCCGCGCCCTCCTGACCGCCGAACAGGCCGCTCTTACGGTGACGGGTGAAGTGATCCTCCTCGGCCGCGTCTCCGGCACCCTCACCGTCAGCAGGCTCCCATGAGCACCCCCAGGCAGGGCGGTGCGCTCGGGGACGAGCTGGCGAACCTCGGCATCATCGCCCTCATCGCCGCCGCCGTCCTCGCCGTCATCCTCCGCGCCGCCGGCACGATCGCCGCCTGGGCCACCAGAACCACGCAACCGACCGGCGGGATCGAGACCGGGCTTCGCGTGCTCCTGCACCCCACGGACCCGGGGAGCGCCCTCGGCGCCGACGGGCTGAACCCTGTCATGTACTGGATCGTCGCCGGCCTGCTGAGCCTCACGGTTGGGAGTGCGGGGTGGTGGGTGTGGCGGGCCTTCCGGGAACACTCGCGGCGAACGAGGATCGACCCGTACCGGATCGTCGGAATCGCCACCCGCACCGACGTCACCTCCGCCGCGTCCGAGAGGGCGCTGCTGCGGCGGGCCGGGCAGCTCCGCCCCTCGCTGGCGAAGCCGACGGCACCGGATGTCGGTTACCTCCTGGGCGCATCACGCGGCATGAGCGTGTGGGCGAGCGTGGAGGACTCGATCCTGCTGATCGGACCACCCCGCTCCGGCAAAGGCCTCCAGGTCGTCATCAACGCGATCCTCGACGCCCCCGGCGCCGTCGTCACGACCTCCACCCGCCCCGACAACCTCACCGCCACCCTGAAAGCGCGCAGCGCCGACGGGCGGCCGGTCGCCGTGTTCGACCCGCAGCACCTGGCCGAAGGGGTGCCGGCAGGGCTGCGGTGGTCTCCGATCCGGGGATGTGAGGACCCGTTGACGGCGATGATCCGCGCCACCGGCCTCGCCGCCGGAACCGGACTGTCCGCCGGCGGTGTCGAAGGCGGCGACTTCTGGGAAGGGAAAACCCGCACCGCCCTCCAAGCCCTCCTCCACGCCGCCGCCCTCGACCACCGCACCCCCGCAGAGCTATTCCGGTGGACCCTCGACCCTGCCGCCGCCTCCGACGCCGTCGCCATCCTCACCGCCCACCCCCACGCTGCGACCGGGTGGGCGGACTCGTTGCAGGCGATGATCGACTCAGACCCCAGAACCCGCGACTCGATCTGGCAAGGGGTCTCCCTCTCACTCGCCGCCCTCGCCGACCCCCGTGTGCTCGATTCCGTCAGCCCCGGACCAGAGGAACGGTTCGATCCGGAGGAGTTCCTCCGCAAGCGCGGCACCGTGTATCTGCTCGCTACGGGTGCGGGGGCGAACAACAGTGCCGCGCTGGTGTCGGCGTTCGTGGAAGACCTCGTCGAAGCCGCCCGCCGCCTCGCCGCCAGATCACCCGCCGCACGCCTCGACCCGCCCCTGCTCCTCGCACTGGACGAGATCGGCAACCTCGCCCCGCTTCCATCCCTCCCCACACTGATGGCGGAAGGTGGGGGTACGGGGATCACGACGATGCCGGTGCTGCAGTCCCTCGCGCAGGCACGGGAGAAGTGGTCGGATAACGCGGCCGGCGCGATCTGGGATGCCAGCATCGTGAAGATCATCCTCGGCGGCGCATCCAACAGTCGCGACCTTCAAGACCTCACCACTCTCATCGGCGAACGCGACGAGATCACCGACTCCACCACCATCGGCGACCACGGCTCCCGCTCCGCGCAGCGCTCCATCCGCCGGGTGTCGATCATGCCGCCCGATGTGATCCGTACCCTCCCCTTCGGCACCGGCCTCATCCTCCTCCGCGCGGCACCTCCGATCGTCGCGAGGCTCCGGCCTTGGACTCGCCGTAAAGA
>Ga0070745_1002261_pt1 | contig 10346 bp, 17 predicted proteins | sample VirMetDEL_Mar_4_FD_77438 | JGI IMG/M metagenome (GOLD analysis project Ga0070745, IMG submission 77438) | Aqueous microbial communities from the Delaware River and Bay under freshwater to marine salinity gradient to study organic matter... | ecosystem: Environmental > Aquatic > Marine > Coastal ...
GAATAAATGACCTTCTCCATCTTCAAATTTCTCTTTGTCATCAATACTCTCAAATCCCAAAGATTTTAAAGGTGATGTATTAAAACAATTAAAGCAAATTGAATTGCTACACTCTTTACATTTCAATAAATCGTTTTTAGTATTAGCAAAGCAAATATCGCAAATATTCTCATCTTCTAATTCTTCTTTTAATTTATTATCAGTATCTACATACTGACTGATCTTTAAATTTTCATTTATTACTGACATATTATTAATAAAATGTTCTCGTTATTTATATATAAGATTATTTTTTTATATATATTTACCTTATCCTCATATCATTATAGTCGCATAAAAATACTAAAAAAATATATTTTGATTAATAATTTAAAAAACTCGTACCTTATTAATCTTTAAAATGTTTCTTATTCCAACATAACCTAACTAAAAACTAATTAGTTATATATATTTTTTTTAAATCATATAATTATCATTATCATCTTCCTCATAACTTTTGTTAGTATTCTTTTTTTTTTATATCATTTAAAATTTCTAATTGTTCTTTATAATATAAATTATTCAATTCTTCAATATCATCCATTAGCATTACATCTTTAATTTTTTTCATAAATTGCTCTTCTCTTTTTGGACTCATATAATAATCCTTATTAATCATTTTAATTTTTAATTCATTATCATAAAACTCGTCTATTTTATAATATATCATATTTTGTTTTTCGTCATAATCCCTTTCTATTTTTTCCATTTCATCAAAATATTTTATTTCTGTTATATTATCTGCTAATTCTTTTCTTTCATCAAGAGTTAAATTAGGATAATCTTTAATATACTGATTTTCAAGCATCTTTTCCTCGTTCTTTTTTTTTAAACTAATATCTAAAATCATATTTCTTTTTCTTGAACTTAACATTAAATGTATTACTCCTTTGTTTATAGTTCTGCGATTATTAGTTTGTCTATTTACATTACATATAATCTCATTTCTACTTTGATTTCTACATTTAATATACATATAACCAATACAATAACCAATTGGAAAAGCGAGGAATCCTTCCATTGTATCAATTTTAATAAATTGTTAAGATGTTAAACAATAATTATTATATCATTTTTTTTATTTATCAAATAATGTTATTATAAGTAATTATATATATTATTATATTAATAGAATATTAAATGTCAGATATATATAAATTAATATTAACTAAACAAGGGATTTTTGAAAGTGTTAATCGTACAACAATTACTATTACAAGTGTATTCATAGCATTGTTAGTAAGTACACAAACAAAAATTTATGAAAAAGATTATTTCAAATTAATAATAAAATTAATTGCATTGTTACTATTATGTATCAATATTTTATATGCATATAACAATATTAATGATTTTGATAATTTTTTAAAAAAATATCAGAATGAATATGATTTAAAAAATTTACAACAAAAAGTTCAATATATGTATATTCTAATGTTATTATTGATATTCTTGGTAATAATAAATTTATATTTATTAGTTAATTAAATTTATTTTTTTCTAATAATAATAATACATTATATTATTTTTTTCTTAAATACTTAATAACAAAAATAGATGTCTAATCTAAAAATGTAATAAAAATATATATCATTTAATTAAGTTAATGAGTAATCTAAATAATGAATGCTGTATTTGTTTAAATAATACTGATGATACTAAAATAATCAGTTGTAATACTTGTATCAATTCAGTATGCGATGATTGTATAAGTAAAATAGATTATGAATTAGATATTGATGAATATAATGAGACAATTAATTTAACTTATAAATGTCCTTGTTGTAATTCGGTTAATATTTTAAAGGATACTCATAAAGATTATTCTAAAATCTACAAAGACAAAACTACTGAATTGATAATGGATTTATTAGAAATGAAAAAATCTTTTATATTTGTTAAAAATCAAATGAAACAATATGAAAGTATTATTGAAAATAAATATTATGAGATGAATAAGGATGTATTATTAACTACTTAAAGTTTTTTTTCAAAAGTTGTTCTTTATTCATTTTTAATTCTATAAAAACATTAGATATTATTACTAATTTCATAAAATTTAAAATTTACTTTCATAAAAATGTATTAAAAAATAACAAAAATTAAAAAAAATGATTAATTATATAAAGATTTATATCATCAAACATAATGATTGTTGGAATTCCTAATATCACCTACACTCTTTACATGGAAAATACTAAGAAACAAAGGGAAAAAGAAGCAAAGTTTCAAAGAAAAAAACAGAATATGCTAAAAACTAATGCCTGTATTGCTGAATGTATTGAAATGTCTAAAAATATGGCTTACCAGATTAAATGTTATGAAGTATATTATAATAAAAATATCAAGCAAATGTATGAAATGTATCCAGATATTCCTAAAAAAGAGTTAGACGATTTAGTATTTAAACTCTATATGGTGGAAAATAACTGGTCGTTGGAAATTGATATTGAATAAATAACTATATATGTTATCTTGTTATATATTTTTTATTTATTTTTCAAGATTTTTAAAAGCCATTTCTAAATCATAATTATCGCTTTTTGGGTCTATATATCTTTTTAATTTACTTTTAGCCATTTCTAAACCTTCTTTTGTAAGTTTAGATTTAGATTTTTTAGGAGAAGACCTTTTAGGTGGTGATGGTAAAGGAGGTGGATTGGGAGGTCCTTTTGGTTTCAATTTACTTTTAGCCATTTGTAAAGTTTCATTTGTTAGTTTAGATTTTGATTTTTTAGGAGAGGACCTTTTAGGAGGTGATGGTAAAGGTGGGGCATTAGGTGGGGATGGTGGTATATGTATTGATGTATCTTTTTTTGCTAATTGTAATAATTTCCAATAAATATTTACATTATTTATAAATATTTGTGGGTTTATTTCATTTAATTCACCAACTCTATCAATATAATGTTCTCTATGTGTAAAAAAATCACCATTTCCACAAAAATATTTAAATGCTATAAATTGACTATAATTTAATTTTTCTAAACTATATAGTTCTAATAATGATTCCTCATTATCTCCATCTTTGAGTGGTGCTGTTCCCTTCAATTTTATTAAAAAATCTATATCCATTTCTGGATATACTGCCTTTATTTTTGTCATTTATATATTTTCTAATTCTTCCATCTCCTTTCTCTCTTGCTTTCTCTTTTGCTCTCTCTCCTCTCTCTCTCTCCCCCCCCCTCCCTCTCTCTCTCTAATTTGTTTATCTCTTTTAGTTTCACCAAATAAAAAACTCATTTATTCTATAAAAATATTATATATTATTATTAACTGCCTAATATAAATTCATAATACTCTACATTCCTATTAGGTGTTATACCTGAATATTCTAATAATTTATTATTAGGGATATGATTTAATCCTTCTAAAAATGTATGATGATAATCACCTGTAACTATTACTGATTTATTAGCTTCAACTAATATATCATAATAAGTTGGGTTTTTAATTCTATCACTTATAAAAGTTACTCCATTCTCTTCACCAAAAAATTCATTATAAACATTAATTAAAATGATGTCTTTATTTGTTTCAAAATTGCTAAACAAATATTCTTCAATACAATATGATACATTTAAATAATTTATACTTATTGAACCTTCAAATGTTTCAATAATTAAATATTTTAAATGTTTTTTAAGTTTATTTATTTTTTTATTTAATAAACTAATTTGTTTATCAATATCGTCCACTACATTATCTAATATTTTATCAATTAAATCGTCAGTTAATAAATCAAAATAGTTCATTACAATATAAGTTAATTGTTATAATCATTTTTTATATAATTGTTTTATTCAATAAAAATTATAAAAATAAATTATTCAATTATTTTTTAGTTCTTCTTTTACGGCGTCTTCTTTTTGCTCCTCCATTTTGATTATTACCATTAAACATATCCATTATTCCACCTCCACGAGTTCTTCTTCTTTTTGATCCTCCATTTTGACCTTCCCCGCCTTTCATTTTACGCTTTTTATAAACAGATAATCTTATATGTCTTCCCTTGCTTAAAACATACATAGATGATGACCCGACTTTTTTGTATAATACTTTTTTCTTACCTGCTACTACAACTTTTTTACTTTTACCAGTTTTACCTGTTACAATACTATATTTTGATTTCGCCATTTTTAGTACTATATTTTTTATGAGATAAAAAAAATAATTATTAAGTTTTTTAAACGCACCTTAAAAAATCATAAAGTTATATGAAAATATAAAAATTAAGTACCTAATTCGTCGTATAACTCTTTAATCTCTCGTAAATCAGTAATAGGAATTTTAAAATGTTCCTTATTGAATATTACTTGTCTTTGATAAGAATTGAATAGATCTTTATCATATTTGATATAGTAATAATCCATCTCTTTATTTTCATTTAAAAAACCAAATATAGCATAAAATACTTTATTTCGTTTAGGTATATCAATAAAAAAATCAATCTTGTTTCTTGCGAGTATTGTTGTATCATAATGGTCTCTTTTAATAGTTCTTGTTTTCAATTCTATATATATTTTTTTGTTATTAATATTAATCTTATAGTCATATGGCGTATATTTATCAGTTTTAGTTATATTTACAATACCATTCTGTTTTAATAAATTATAAAAAACGGTTTCATTAATATCTCCAAATTGTTCTTGCGATAATTTTACATCAGTCGTCATCTTAATATCTTTAAATTTTAAGTATTACTACTTCTATTATATAGCAATATTTTTAAAATTTGTAATTTATCGCAGAATGGTACTATAAAAAGTTTCCAAATGTTTATAATGGGTTAAATATTATCATAGAATAGTTTTATAATTCTAATAGGTTCATCGCAGTAATCTTCTAATGAGAATGCTAATGTTTCTTTTAATTTTGCTAATCTATTATTCCAGTTCTGTTCTTGATTTTTAGGGATTGTCTTTAATCCTGTTTTTTCGTCATTCTTAAAACAGGATTTAATCTTCTTACCTTTTTCAGTATACGCATCAGGATTAAATCTAATAATTATTATAGATCTATTTAATGCCTCTTGTATTCTATTAATCCTTGCTTCATCGCATATTGGATTATACCATTTATGTTGGTCTTCATCAATTTCAATTATTATAGAATGCTTATTTAGATGTATTAATACATCTGGTCTGTTTTTTAAACATAATCCATCACCTATTAATGCTTTATCAGTAATCATTTCAATATCCTTGAATTCTTGTTTTAGATAATTAACAACTTCCTCTTCTTTAACTTTAAGTCGTTTAGGTTTTTTTGATGGATTATGATAATAATAACATCGCATACAATATTTATCTTTTAGAGATTGTTGTTCGCATAAATTAGTAATACATTTAGGATGTTTTAAATCAACCATATCAGGTTTTTTACAATCTCCGCAATATAACGCTCTGCTTTCTGTTGAAATATTAAAAGAAGGTTGTTTTTTATTACAACTGATACATTTAGGAATTACTACATTAATCATATGCGGTTTTTTACAATCATTACAATATAACCCTTTGCTTTCTGTTGGAATATTAAAACAAGGTATTTTTAAATTACAACTGATACATTTAGGACTTACTACATCAATCATATCAGGTTTTTTACAATCATTACAATATAACCCTTTGCTTTCTGTTGGAATATTAAAACTAGGTCTTTTATTATTACAAGTAATACATTTAGGATGTTTTAAATCAACCATATCAGGTTTTTTACAATCATTACAATATAACGCTATGCTTTCTGTTGGAAGATTAAAATTAGGTCTTTTATTATTACAACTGATACATTTAGGATGTTTTAAATCAACCATATCAGGTAATTTACAATCATTACAATATAACGCTATGCTTTCTGTTGGAAGATTAAAACAAGGTATTTTATCTTTACAAGTAATACATTTATGATGTTTTACATCAATCATATCAGGTTTTTTACAATCATTACAATATAAAGCTCTGCTTTCTGTTGGAATATTATAACTAGGTCTTTTATTATTACAAGTAATACATTTAGAACTTACTACATTAATCATATCAGGTTTTTTACAATTTACGCAATATTTACCTTTTAATCCAGTATAATTAAATATTGCTTGTTTTTTCTTACCTTTACAATTGCCCCCTTTACAATAGGTCATTATTCATATTAAGTACCAAAGAAACCTTTATATATCATTTTTTATATTTAAAATGAGTAAAATTACAATTTCTACATTCATATACATCATACTCGTAATCAGTATCGGCAGTATAACAAAAAGGTCTATCTCTAAAAACAATATCTCTTTTAGTTTCAATAAATATAATTTCGCCATTACAAGAATTCTCAATATGAATATCATTTTTAACCTTATCAACTAAACCATAATATTTACCTTCAAACTCAACATAATCATCCCATTTATCTAAATTTTTAATTTTATCAATAACAGATTTTACAATATCATTATACCTATCTATATCTTTATTCTTATTAGTAATATCTTTTACCATTTCAATATTTTCTTTCAAATAATCTTCTTGATTAATATTAATCATATCATCAATATATACCCTACCAAAACCTCCTATGTATTGATAAAAACAATCTAATTTTTTATGAGTATCTCCTTGTATTTTAATTTTCCTATTAGTTTTATAATTAATTCCTTGTTTCCATTTTTGATAATTATTCATAAAATCTTCATCATTAATCATCTTATTAAATTTTTCAAAATCTCTTTCCTTATATCTTTTTTCATAATATAGTCTATCCTTGTATTTAGGATAAGTTCTTATAATATTCATTATTTCTTTATTGTATCAATAATAAATTTTATTTATATCAATTTTTTTATAAATAAGAAAAAATAATTTATTTACTTTTTTTGTCATCTCTATAATATTGTTTATAAACTAAATACAATACCAGTATTATAATTAATACTAAAATAAAAGGCAAAGTATATAACATAATATCAGTATAATTTATATTACTGATTATATCTCTATTATCACCCCCCCTTATAATATCTCTAACATACAAATAATTTATCATTTCATCTTTTGTAAGTTTTGAAATATCTGTCATTATTACTTATAAGTTATAGATTATTTATTATATATCATTTTCGTATAATTTCCTGTATTCCTTGAATTCCGCCTCTATTTCTGCTTGTAATTCCTCCTTTGTCTTTTTAACATATTTGGATTTCTGTTTGTTCTTTAATTTATCCATCAATTTATTCTTATTTTGTTTCATTTGCTCTGCGATTTCATTATTAGCAATTTGTAAGTCTTCCTGATTTCTAATTTTTGCTTTGTATGCCTTACATTTTGCTACTAAATTTTCTATTTCCTGCTTATAATACATAATCCTCGTCTCGTTCATCTCATTATTCTCTGCTAATTGTTCTAAATCAGTATTTAAATTTTCAATTTGATTAACAACAGCATCGTATTCTTCTTTTGTTAAAATTATCTCTTTTGATTTTTCTTTCAATTGTTCCATAGTCATAACAGATGATTTACCCATAGTATTTATTCTATTTTATTATTATTTTTTTTATTTAGTATCTTTTCTCTCACCTTTGTACTTCTATTAATAGCATTCAATAATTCGCTTTTATTATTAGTATCATCTTGTTTTTCCTGCTTCTTTTTTTGTATCCTTGCTATATTATTATCTGCTTTATCTAAAATTTCATTTAATTCATCATTATCTACCTCTTTTAATACTGATTTGTTTTTCTTTTCAATATTTAATTTAGTACCTCTTGGGACATACTGCTTACTATAAACTAATTCTTTGTCAGTTTTATCTACCTTCTTATATACATCGTCAATTGGTATATGAGATGCTTTTGGTCTTTGATCTACTTCTTCTTTTTTATTATCAGTTTGAGATAAGTTCATATTAAATGTTCGCATCATCTTTGATGACCTCTGCCTTTTTAAGCCAAGTTTTTTAATCATTACAAAATAAGTTGATTTGCTTATACCATATTTAACTAATATGTCTTCAACTTTAACTAAATTATAAAAATCATTTTTAAAGTCTGTTAAATTATTATTCATATTCTTTTTAATATTAAAAGATATTTAATTATATATTTAAAAAAACTCATTTAAATATTAATTGGAGTATAAATGAATATTAATTGGAGTATAAAAAAAGTTTAATTGGAGTATAAATGAATATTAATTGGAGTATAAATGAATATTTATTGGGTTTTAATTAGATTATAAAAAAACTATTATAAAATGCTAATAAATATATAAATAATAAATAATTAATACAAAAAAAATAAATAAATGATAATTTATTGATTAACAATTAATATCTTTTTTTACTTAACTAAATCAGCGATTTAAAGTATCTTCATATTCTTTTAGATAATTAGATATTGCTTCTCTATTATTAAATCCAGAATGATTTATACTAACGAAAGAGTGCATGACATCATCATATCTAACATGTTCCCCTCCTGTTTTATTAGGATCATCAATATCATTCTCTAAAATATATTCAATTTCTTTAATATTAGTATTATAATGATATGCTAATTTCGCCATACTTAAATAATTCTCAATATCCGCTATAATTTTACAGCGATTACATAAGTAATTTTTATAGAATAGAGTTGTATCCTTATAAACTTTACATTCTTTACATCGTTGTTGAGGCATTTTTAATATTAATTATTGCTATACTTTTAAATACTATTCTTCGTCCAAGAATAACCAGCGTTGAGGTTGCTTATTTTCAACTTTTATAATATAACTATAATCATACTTTTTATCAGTATTGGAATTATCTAAATGCTTGTAAAAAATATTAAATTTAGTATTACTAAAATTAAATATAAAATCTACAATTGAATTAAATAAATCCTTATCGCATTTCTTATTAAGATATAATGAATATGATAATTTAGTATCATCGTTTTTACAATCGTTAATATATAACTTAAATTTTAAATTATTATAGTTTTGTTTAAATAATTCATCAAAAGTACTAACATCTATATCAGCATCAGTAAAGAAATAAAAATTGCTTTTAAAAAATTGCTTTTTTTTAGTATTAGACATACTTTATAATGTTCTATATTTTATAATTCTTAAATAACTTAATTTTTGTAAATTGAAATGGTGTAAGAAACTAAAATAAAAAAAACTAATAATATTCTGTTGGTGAAAATTTTTCTGCTTTTATTAAATTTTCAAGTAAAATATCTTTTTCTTTACTTGTTAAATCTTCAAAGTTTTTATTAATAAAATCTCTTCTTATTTCATCAACTTCTGCCCTCCATAATCTCCCTCTTAATATTCCTTGATTAAAACCATCCATTAAATGATAAGTCTTATTACTTTTTTTCAATTGATTTTCATACTTCCAAAAATCATAAACAGGCAATTTATAAAGATTATGATGATTGTTATAATTCATTATTATGATAATCTTTTATTTTAACTATAATCATTTTTTTAAATAAAATAAGTTAAAACGTTTAAATAAAATCAATACTAAAAATTATTTAGAATGATAAAAAAAAAATTATTATTTAGTAGTGATGAATACTTATATTAAACCTACTAAATCTACTAAATCTACTAAATCTACTAAATCTACTAAATCTACTAAATCTACTAAATCTACTAAATCTACTAAATCTACTAAATCTACTAAAAATAATAAATCAAAGATAAAAGGAGGAACACCATATATATTTCCTTCTTATGAACTATTTATGATTTTTTATATAGAAAAAAATTATGAAAGATTAGAACCTATGGATTGGCAAAACAAAATGAGAATAGTAGCAGAAGAATATAAGAAAGAAAAAGATAGAATTAGAAGAGATTATGTTTATAAAAATTTCCCAAATGAAAATGAAAGAGATAAAGAAGAACTTATAAAAAATTTAGAAAAAGGAGAAGAATTTACACCAGCAAAAGTAGAGAGAAAAGGGATTTTTTATGGAACTTATAAAAACTAACAGAAATCTAATAATATTGATGATATGAAAAGACTATTAAAAACATACGAGGGGATAAAAAAACAAAATCCAGAATATATATATGAGAAATGATCTATTATTTTTAAAATTACTAAAAAGAAAATTAGTAAAAAATGCCAGAAAACAGAATGGCAAAAAACGAGGAAATGATTAAGAAAATATAAAATATTTTGCCATTCTATATAAGGTATAAATAAAAAGGGGGGTATTAAGAGTAAAAAAATGAGAGGGGGGGGGATTTTTAGGTAAATTAAAAAAATGAAAATGTATGTTCCGTAAAAAATAGAACAAATTCCTTAAAAAA
>Ga0070745_1002263_pt1 | contig 10340 bp, 5 predicted proteins | sample VirMetDEL_Mar_4_FD_77438 | JGI IMG/M metagenome (GOLD analysis project Ga0070745, IMG submission 77438) | Aqueous microbial communities from the Delaware River and Bay under freshwater to marine salinity gradient to study organic matter... | ecosystem: Environmental > Aquatic > Marine > Coastal ...
AAGGGCGGTGACCTTCAGATTCAGCAGGTGAACCCCGGTTACAAAACCGATGTTGCTTTGGACCGTATCGAACGGCAGGAACGTCTAGAGGGTGCGATCCCAGCAGAGTTCGGTGGCGAATCGGGTACAAATATTCGTACTGGTCGCCGTGGCGAGAACGTGCTGTCCGCTGTCGTCGATTACCGGGTGCAGGAAGCACAAGAACTGTTCGCATCCAGCCTGCTCGAAGAAGACAAGATCGCTATTGCGATTGAGAAAGCGTATTTCGGTGATCAACCGAAGTCGTTCTTCATGCCTGGTCGTGCCGCATCTGGCAAAGTGGATTACACGCCGAACAAGATTTGGGAAACCGATTTCCACTACGTCTCTTACTCGGCGTCCGGTTCCGATGTGAACAACCTCATCATCGGCCTCGGTCAGCGGATGGGCACCGGCATGATGTCAAAGGAATCGGCCCGTGAAGCCGACCCGATGATCGGTGACCCCGAGTTGGAGCATGACCGGATCACCGCCGAAGGTGTTGAAGCAGCTTTGCTTGCCTCGATCCAGCAGCAGGCAGCGAACCCCGAGGGTCCGTATCAGCCCGCCGATCTTGCCATGCTTGTCAAGAAAGTCATGTTGGAGAAGAAGTCGTTGTTTGACGCTGTCAGCGAGGTCGATGAAGCGGCCCGTGAACGTCAAGCACAAGAGGTTCCGGCTGGCGCACCCGAAGGGATGCCCGGTTTGGCGATGCCCGGTATGGGTGCTGAAGCACCTATGGCACCACCACCTGAGATGGCTGGCGGTGGAGGCATCGAAGCCCTGCTCGCACAGCTGGGAGGCTGACCTATGTCAATGACTGGTGATTACTCAAATCGTTCCGATCTCCGCAACCCTGCAACCTCGACAGCACGGTTCACCGGACAAACCTACGGGCAAGCAACCCAGCAGGCCCAATCGCAACAAGCGGTACGTCCCGGTGTGCCACCGGTGACACAGCAGGCACAGCAGATGGCCGCTCAACGTCCTCGTCCGGGCGCGAAACCGTTTTTGCGGCCCAGCGAACGACCGAACGAACCGATCACCGCTGGCGCACCGTTCGGACCTGGACCGAACCAACGTCAAGCCGGTATCCGGCCACGTTTCATCAACGAGGACGACGTTGAACAACGGTTGATCCAGTTGTACATGAAGTACCCGAACGAAGGGCTTCGTCGTTTGTTGCAACGCTACGCAGATATGCAGGTCTAATGGAAATCTTTGGAATCACTCCAGATGACGAACAGCAGCTTCGACGCGAACTGTTCGAAGAAGAATCTGCTGTACTCCGTTACGCGTCACAGGCAAGCCAAGCCACATCGGACATCATTGAAGAACTTTCTGCTGTAGCCCCGCATGCACCAGGCGAAATCATTTTCCCTCTCGCGCTTGAAGTCCAATCGGGCACTATGGGTTTTGAAACGGCGGCACAGACCGCTGTCCAATCTGTCCAGTACATGGGTCAGAAAACGATTGAACGTCAAGAAGAACCGAAATCGACGTGGGACAAGATCAGCGGCGGTTTTTACGAAGGGTTGAAATCGACCGCTAAATGGGGTTTCGCTGGCCTCGAATTCTTGCCGCAAACCGTCACCAACCTTGTTGGCCGTGCCGCACCGTACATTTCTGGTCCGAACGCCCTCGGCGAAGACGCCGCCGACTACTACACGGCACCTGACACGTCACGCGGTTTCTGGGACGGTTTCTTTACTTCCACCGACCTCGGGACGCTAATCACAGGCGCAGAGTCCGGCAACGGATTCTTCATCGGTGAACAAGCCAAACAACAACAGGAAGAAAAAGCCCGTGCTTACCGTGGCACAATTGCCGGTGAAGCGTTCACGTTAGGTCGAGGGTTTGCACAGATGTTCGTGCAGCCCGATACGAAACCGTACAACATCGTGTCCGGTTTGGTTGACGCCGCCGCAGCAATCACCGTCCCATCTGTCCCTGGTGCAAAGGTGATCGGTCCTGCCGGTCGTGCTGTCGGTTTAGGTGACCAGACTGAGACTGCGTTGCGTGGTATCCGTCGAGCTGCTGGTGCAGCGGTCGGTTCGCAACGGTCACGTCTTGCTGGGATCGTGTACTCCGGTCGCCCCCACGTTGATCGCAAATCCGTGTTCCGTTGGTTGGACACCAAAGACGGCACCAAAGTCATTGACCGTTTGACAAAGGTCCGTACGCTTGAGGAAGCAATGGACGTGTTCCCGAACGCCACCGGCGATTTCTGGACGAAGGTCCGTGACATCAATGATGCCGGCGAGATGAAGCGTTTGTTGCGTGGCGAGATCGGTGGAGATGACGAGCTGCTCGGTTTGGGTGTGGATCGTGGTTTGCAGTCGTTGGATGATTTCAAAATCGGTCGCCGTTCCGATGTGCGTCGGGCGATGCTCGGTATCCAAGACGCCGAAAACTTGTTTGGTCGTGTCGGTGTCGCAGCATTGAAGAAAACAAAGTTGCAGTCGTCGTTCGCCCGCCAGTTCGCAACTGTGCCGGGACGCGAAATGGTGTTGTTCAGCGACGATGTTCGTGACATCACTCAGACGGTGAAGAATGCCCGTGACTACATGAAGTTGTTGCGTGTCGCCGATGACGAACGTGAACGTGTGCTTGCCCTCATTTCGAAATCGTTGTTTGAGGACAGAGAGTTGGGTGGTATCCAGACGGCGTTACGCGAACTGGACGAGGTGCTGATCAAAGCGTTGACGGATCGTCGCGGCTACTCGAAAGAAGCATCACGGCTTGTTGGCCGTCTCCCTGGTAGGGGCACTAAGGATTGGGTGTCGGAAGCACAATCGGCTGACGAAAAGTTTCTGCGTCAGGTTCTCGGCAAGTATCGGACGGAAACCGGTGAGTACCAGCTGTTTGGCACGATTGATGAGGCCACCGGTAAAGCGATGATGCCGAAAGGTTTCCGTTTCACCCGTGAAGGCAGTTTTACGGTGGAAGCTGGCGGCGATCTTGCTTCTGCAACCGCGCATATCCCGTCAGAGATGCGTCGTTTCGCCGGTTACATGCCTGACGCCCGCAAACTGCGTCGAGCCAGTTCGAAATACCGGTTTCTGTGGATGAAGCACGCTTCGAATCCTGACAAGTGGGGTGATCCTCGGGCGTACACGGCGTTGTTGGACAAAATTCAGCAGGACATTTGGCGTCCAGCGACGTTGATGACCGGCGGTTACATGTTCCGCAACATGTTGGAATCTGTTGTCCGTCAGATGGCGGCACCTGGCGTGCAGACCGGCCCGTTGCACCCGTTGGAATGGATGCGTGCAGTCGCCTACAAACGAGTGTTCGGCGATGTCAACGGTTTAGATTTCGCTGATGATGCAGCCGAATTTGGTCGCCGCACAAGCCGAGAGTTCCTCGAAGCACAGAACGCGACGTTGCGTGAAGCGAACGACATTGTTGACATTCAACGTGCCGCACACCGCTCAGGCCACTACGAGATTCTGCAACGCCCAGACGATCTGAGAACAAATCAGAAGTATGCGCGTGGTGTCGCCAACGAACTCAGGTTGATGGCAAACACTTCTGCTGGCCGTATGGCTGCTGCTGGGTACAGCCGTGACGACATCATCGACTGGTTGGCTGGCAGGCTTGACGAAACATCAGATTTCTTGGACGAGATCGGTGCCGCACCAGGAGACGGCCCACGATTCTTGAAAATGTTGAACAAAATGTGGGAGAACAAACGAATCCTCCCGCAAGGCGAAGACGTTCCTGTCCGCGGCAGCATCGGTTTTATTGACGAAAACGGTGCCGTCGATTTTGATAACGTCGCCACATGGGTTGACGAGGTGTTGTTGAAGCGTCTCGACATGGTGACCGGCGGTAATGATTCGTTGAAAGAAATGATCGCACGGTCTGTCCGTGACGGAAAGTTCCGTGACGCTGAAGGTAACGACGTGAAAGCGTTTATTGCCGCAGAAACCGGTCCGTACGATGTTGAGGCGTACGATTTCACCGAAGAAATGCTGGCAGAAATCAACCGTCTGGCTTCGGACGCTGATGTCAAGTTGCCGCAATGGGTGAAAGCCCCTGTTGACATCAACGACGTGATGTTCGGCAAGACCGGTAGCACCCCTTTGAACGATGCTTGGCGCAAAACCGTTGACCATTTCTTCGGCCATGTGTTCGGCAAGAAAGAAGCATATCTGAACCGGTCACCCGTGTTCCGACGCTTCTACTACCGCCGCATTGACGATTTGACAGACGAAATGTCGTCAGAAACCGCTGGGCAGATCGTGTTGAACATTCAGAACAATGCGATCCGGCAAGTTGAGGAACGTGTCCGTCTGCTTGAACGCGCCCCTGTTGAGGATGGCCGTCGTGTGTGGAACGGTCGTGCGATCAGCGACGAGAAATACAACAAGTTGCTGAAGGATGCCCGTGACGAGCTGGCTGACGCCCAAGGTGTGGTCCGTGGCACAGCACGCACGTTGCGTGAGGTCGAAACAGATTTCAACTATTTGATGCGCCGTAAACCTGACAAGAACGGCATGTACAACATCAAAGGTGACATGGTCACGAAAGATGAATACGACATTATGGTTGACCGGATTCGCCGGCAACTTGATATTGCCAAGAGTGTGTTCAATGAGAAGTATGCGGAACGGTATGTTGGTTCTGCTGATCTGTGGCGACGGTTGAAGGAACGTGCCGCTGGTGGTCACATGGACGGCCTCACCGTCGAACAACTTGACATCGCTTCGAAAGCGTTTGCGCTGGAAGAAACGAAGAAGGTGTTCTATAACGCTGCTGAGAAAAGCAATTTGGCTGACACGTTGCGTATCGCTGTCCCGTTTGGTTCGGCGTGGGCTGAGATGACGAAGGCGTATTACAAGCAGGTGTTGACGAAACCAAACCGGATCAAAAACATGGAGGTCACGGTCCAAGGTTTCCGTGACATGGACCCCGATAACGACGGTAAGGGTTTCGTGTGGCGTGACCCTGTGTCGGGCGAAATGATGTTCAACTATCCGTTTGATTCGGCGTTGATGCCGTTGATCACCGCTGGCGCAGGTGGCGTACTTGGCGAAACATTGTTCCGTGGGCCACGCGGCGGTGTTGTTGGTGCTGTCGGTGGAGCCATCGCTGGCGAAGCGTTGCGTCGCACCGCCACATCCCGACTCGGACCAGTCGAAGCAAACCTTGCTGCACCATTGAAGTCGCTGTCAATGTCGTTCCAAGTGCTGCCAGGGATCGGCCCGCTCGTCCAAATCCCGTTGAACGAAATGCTTGGCAACAAACCTGGTGCGGACAAACTGATGGAAATCGTGTCACCGTACGGTGCCCCAGAACTCGGCATCTCAGGGTTCGCACCAGCATGGCTCCGCAAAGTGTACGAAGGGTTCTCAGCTGACCCGTCGTCGGACCGCATGTACGCCGATATGCGAATGGACGCCTACCGCGCCCTGTACGCCACCGGTGACTACGACAACACGAACGCCGAAGACCTGCAACGTCTCCGAGATGACGCCTCATCAGTAGCCGCATCAATGCTCGCCTATCGTGGACTCGCCCAATACTTGGGACCGGTCCGAGGCCAAGTCCAATTCAACATCCCCACCAAATTCGATGGCGATATCACCGTTGACGGCGAAACATACAGCATCGATTCTGGTTACATCTCGAACGTGATGCTGTCAGCGACGTTCCGTGCGATGCAGGAAGAAGACTACGAGAACGCCGTGTCCGACTTTCTCCGCACGTTTGGGCCGGACATGATGCTGTACCCCGCCGGCAAAACAAAATCCAAGGTCGAAGGTTTGGACGCCTCCGCAATGTTCGGCGACTGGGAACGTAACAACCGTGAGGTCACGGAACGGTTCCCCACCGTGTACGGCTACTTCGGGCCAATCGGAACCCAGTTTGATCTTCAAACATATTTGCGGCAGATCGAAGAAGGCAAACGAGAGAAAATTTCGTCGCCTCAAGAGTTGCAGGCTGACGCAGAAGCGGTCGTTGGCAAAGCCTTGTACATTGACCGTGTCCGAATGTTCCCAACAAACCCAACCGACGACGACGAAGACGAACTCCGGTTGTACCGAGACACCCTTGAAGCCCAACTACCTGGTTTCCAGTTCGCCCCGTTGAACATCAACGAACGGCCACAGATCATCGACCAGTTGGTGCAAGCAGCATATGACCCGTTGTTGCAGAACAACCCTGTCGCAATCGGGGCACGCGCCTACCTTGATTACCGTCAAGAAGCAATTGACGAAGCAGTACGTCGAGCTGGTGGTATAGAGACGCAAACACCGTTGGGGCCGAAAGCGAACGAGGACTTGCGCGCATGGCTCAGAGACATTGGTGATCGGGTTGTGGCAAAATATCCTGAGTTCGAACGGTTGTACACCCGAGTGTTCTTTGACGAAGTGGACGTGCTGCAATGACATTTACGATGGATGACGGAACACCACCGGTGGTGCAGCCGACTGGTTCAACAACCACGAACACCGACGTTGACCCGTTCGGCAATGTTCCACCTGTCCCAACATCCACGGGTGTTGTCACAGAATCACGTTACAACCCGCCACCTCGCAACGCCAGAGTGAACGGTGTGTGGACAACCGGCTATTCCGGTCCCGGCATTGTTGACAAGCGCAACAACCTTGTCTTCGGCCCCAACATGCAACCGTATTACTACGATCTGTATAACGATCCGACCATTGAGTATGTGTCAATGTCGGAAGATCGTCGTGCCAGCGTCCTCGAACGTCTTGATTTGCGTGGCCTCCCTGTTGACACTCCTGAGCAAGCGATCAGCTCTATCGGCTATCTCATGGAGTTCGGCAACACGATTGGCCGTGATTGGGAAACAGCGTTACGGGAATACGAGCGTCTGTCTCCACCAAAGGTTGATGTGCAGGCTGTTACACGGTACAGGGTGACGAACAGTCAAGATATTGCTGCTGTTGCTGATCAGACAGCGCAACGCACCTTGGGGCGCAAGTTCACCGCTGACGAGTTGAAACGATTTGTCGGCGCATATCAGCAGCAGGAGTTGCAAGCCCAGCAAGCGTTCCAAGCTGGAGGTGTGGTCGAGGGTGCCCCTGCGGTGGATGTTGCGGCACAGTCGTTTGCCCAGCAGATCGCTCCGACTGAAGCGAATGCGTACAAGTATCTTGGCTATGTCGATCAGTTGTTCGGCAGTCTTGGGAGCAGAATCTGATGACTGATCGCGACATTATCAACCAACTTGCCGATCTAGTTGATCCTGCTTGGCGGGCATACGTTCTTGACCCGAAGAAAGAGAACATGCCGGATGTTATCGGCGCATCAAAGATCGCCGCTGCGATCCAATATGTCCGTTCGGACATCACTAAGTTCAATCTTGTTGGTGAAACTGAGCGGAGCATCACGAAGATCATCGCTAGGGACGATTTGCTTGGTCTGAAAGATGTTGCTGTTTCCCGTAAAGAAACTGGGAAAACTGTTGGTCCCGGTTGGGATGGTGGCACTCAAACATCTGCGCCATCTCGCACACCAGAATATCAGTCAAGTCGTGTCCCTGGTGGTGGCCCACCTGCTCGCACACCCGAATACCAGTCGGGCCGTGTACCTGGTACCGGTTCAGCGCAGGGCAGTATGGCACCTGCGGCGACCCCAACCTCTCCGTCCGCTCCGTATCGTGAACCGACTCCGTACCAAGAGCCGACTTCGGCGATGGGTTTCGATGTTGTGTTGACACGGATTCTTCCGTTGTTGAACGCTGGTGCCCGAGAGTATGTGAATACGGTTCGTCGGGTTGGCAAGTGGGGAAGAATCACGTTGCCTGCCGGTGTGTCAGGAGCGGCTTCCGATTATTTGGATCGGGTGTTGGCTGGCGAAATGGTCGACTTCCAGTTGGTTCTTGACAACAAGTTGTTGGCGAACGATTCTGGCCCTAATCGTCAGGCGTTGCAAACTGCGATTATTGAAGCCAAGGGTCAGGCATCAACTCTTGAGAATCAGCGGTTCCCGTATTACAACCCTCGTACGTCGCAGGTGGAGATGTTGACACGGGATGAGGCCCGTGGAATTGTGCCGGTCGGCACTAATGTCCAATCTGCGTCCGTTTCGGTTGCACAAATTGCACCGTATGTTTCGGGTGCTGGCGACATTGAACCTGGCGAGTTGTCTCGCATGAGTCCAGATGAGATCGTTGCTAATGCGTCGGCGACCGAAACCGGTTATGTGTTGATCTCTGGCGACATTACGGGCATCCCTGGTTTGGGTGATTTTGTAAGCACCGTAATTTTGCCTGGTCGAGACGTAACAACTTCAACTGATACGGAAACAACTGTTGATACCAAAACTGATAAAGCTGGAGACGGTGGAGGATTTGCGAGCGATGTCGCGGCAGAACCAGTCGAAACAGCAATCCCGCAAGACTGGCAAGACGCCGCACGCGAAGCATACCCGCAATACTACGCAATCATCAAAAACATCCCCGAGATCGCCAAACTCCTCGAAGATGCAGTCGCTAACGGATGGCCTCCACAACAGTTCCAAGCGAAACTGGAACAAACAAACTGGTGGCAACAAACCACAGCATCAGCCCGTGAATGGGACATCAACGGCGAACGTGATCCCGCTACCCAACAAACAAGCATTGACAACCGGGTAGCGTTTGTACGCCAGTTGGCTCTCGACACGTTCGGTGTTCGACTCGGCCCAGAATCATTGGAACAATTATCTGTTGACAGCCTCCGGTTCGGATGGTCGCAACAGTTCTTGGTGAACGCAATCGGTGACGTAGCGACCCAATCAACCGCAGGTGTGTCACAACTCCGAGCCGGTTACATCGGGCAAGGGTTGCGTGAAACAGCAAATAATTACGGTATTGCCGTGTCGGACGCGACATTCAATCGTTGGGTCAACAACATTGCTGTCGGTCAAGAAACAAACGATTCGTTCACCCAGTATGCGATCACACAGGCCAAGAACCTGTTTCCGTCGATCAGCGAAAGATTGGACGCCGGCGAAACATTCCAAGACATTGTTGACCCGTACCGTGAGAACGCCGCCAAACTTCTTGAGATTGATCCTGGCGGGATTGATTTCACGATGCCCGAATGGGCGAAAGCGGTTACTTACACGACGGATAAGGGCGAGCAGCGTCCGATGACGTTCACCGAGTGGAACGATTATGTCCGGCAGACGAAGTCATTTGGTTACGAGTACACCGAGCAGGCTCGTAATCGTGCTTACCAGGTTGCGAATGAACTTGGCAGATTGTTTGGGAGAGCCTGATGTCTGATGCCCCTGTTTCCATGAACGAAACATCTCGTCGTCGCCGTGTTCCGAACCGTAACGTCGATCCAGAGACAGGTGAACGTCTGACTGCGCCAGAGAAAGTGTTGCCTCCGACTCTTGCGCCGATGGAAGAAGCACCAGCCGAACCGGCACCGACCGGACCAACACAAGAAGAACGCGATTCGGCGTTTGATGTAATCAACGACTTGTTGACAATGTACGGATTGGAATCGTTGACCGATTTCGTTTCGAACTTCATAGTCGAATACGATCAGATCAACACGAACATAATTTGGGCTGAAGTACAGAAAACAGAGGAATACCGAACAAGGTTCGCTGGCAATATCGAGCGTCAAGAAGCAGGTTTGAACGTACTTTCCCCCGAAGAATACATCGGTTTAGAAAAAACGTATGCCGATTACATGCGGGCAGCGGGAATGCCTGTCGGTTTCTACGACAGCCCAGACGATTTCTCTGCGCTCATCGGCGGCAACGTATCTCCAGCCGAAGTGTACCGACGTGTCGAAGAAGGTTACGCTGCGGTCAGAGACGCCGATCCAGAAGTGATCCGACAAATGAAAGAACTGTACGGTGTCACCGAAGGCGGTCTAGCAGCATTCTTCCTTGACCCCGAGAAAGCACGCGATGTTGTGTTGCAACAAGCACGAACCGCTGAAGTCGCTGCCGGTGCTGTCCTCGGTGGCGGCAGTCTGAACCTTGCCGAAGCGGAAATGTTGGCCCGAGAAGGCATCACCCTGGAACAGACTCGTACTGGTGTCGGTATGCTCGAAGACCTCGGCGAACTGTTCACACCTTTGACTGGCGAAACCGACCAAGGGTTCACCCGTCAGGAACAGTTAGGTGCTGTGTTCGGAACTGATCCTCGGGCCGCACAGCGGTTGCGTCAACAGCAACGTCGCCGGCAAGCTGCGTTTGAGACAGGTGGCAGGTTCGCCGGTCAAGGCGCAGAGATCACCGGACTCCGATAGGGGCAGATCGGTTTAGCCCGTGATGAAAGCCGCATGCGGAACGTCACGGTACGAGGGTTCGATTCCCTCCTGCTCCACATATTGATGCAC
>Ga0070745_1002273_pt1 | contig 10317 bp, 25 predicted proteins | sample VirMetDEL_Mar_4_FD_77438 | JGI IMG/M metagenome (GOLD analysis project Ga0070745, IMG submission 77438) | Aqueous microbial communities from the Delaware River and Bay under freshwater to marine salinity gradient to study organic matter... | ecosystem: Environmental > Aquatic > Marine > Coastal ...
AAACAACATAAACATTGTAGTTGGTTGTTTTTTACTTTGTGTTACAACTGTTTCTAAAACCTCGAATTGCCCTTGTTCGTTCAATTGTTGTAATGTAAATGTTATGTTTTTCATATCGTTTGTTTTAAATTATAGTGTAAAGATACATATATAATTTATATATACAAACTATTTAACAACTTTTTTTAATATTTTTTGCTAACTTATTGATTATTAGTTATGTTCGCTTTTTTACAAATAATCCTAAACCTTGTATTTGATTGTAAACATCTTCTCTTTTTGTCTTTAGGGATAAAGATATTATTATTTTCAAATCTGATTCATTCAGTAAAAACCACTCTCTTTCTCCGTTTATAATAACTCTTTTTGTTTCAAAAAATCTATGTAATTCAATTTCAATCGAAGCATCTATTATTGCAATCATATTAGTGTTTGGATATTTATTTCTTATTATTCCCATCCTATTGAATGGATTTTTAGAATGCCCTATTTTATATAATTTTTTATCAATATCATATAGAACATATGTTTTTTTATTAATCTCTTTCTCTTTTCTACACTTTAGTTTATAGGATTTAAATTTTTCTTTGTCTTTAAAAACACTCATAAAAATAAACCCCTAAATCCGATAGTACCAGTATCTTCATTAGGGGCTTTTAAATAATTTCTTTTTGCTACTGGTACTAGCTTTACACAAATATACGAAATAATTTATTTATATTTAATACTTTTATTTTACTCCTGCAAATTTTTTACTAATTCTTTATAATATTCTATCAATTCTCTTAACTCCATTCTACTCCACTTTTTACCGTTTCTTTTATATTCGGCTGCTCTTTCTTGAAGTAGTTTATAATCATATTCGCCTATCTTAGCTTTTAAGTTCTCTGCATATCCTATTAAATGACTTTCATCAAATCGGTTACATCTTACACATTCAGCGTGGGCGTTGTCTTCATCGAATCTTAAACCAGAGTAACCAGACTTTGCGTAGAAATGTCCGCTATCCATTTCTTCTGCATATTCTCCACAACTAATACAAGGCTTTCCTTCATCTCTTAATCGAATATACTTATTGAATATCGGTTGTAGTTTCTTTATTAGTTGGTTTGTTGTTAGTGGTTTTCTTGCCATTGTTTTTCATTTATTAATTTCTCTAAATCTATATCTGTTATTTCTTCATACCTTGTCCTTTCCTTCCATTTTGAATAAGGTAATTTAATAGTATGATACCAAGCACCGTTACTTCTTCTTCCAGTACCTACCTTTTCATACTTTAATCCTTTTATGTAAAATACTAACATTTGTTTATGTATTTTTTCTTTAAATTCTTTAAAAATTCAATATCCTTTTTGCAAACTAATATTTCTTTTTGCTTATGCTCATAGTTTCCGTTCTGAAAAATCTGAATACATTTTATATTTTCTTTTATTAATTGGTTTATTAATTCTATATTCTTTTCCATATTTAAAAATCTACATTAGGTAATATTTGAGTAAATGGCTTTGGCTCTTTTAAATCTTCTAATTCTATAAATTTAGTTAATTCAGCATTAAATCCAAGTGTTATATGCTTAGTTGCTCCGTGCCTATTTTTAGCAAAATATATAATTGCTTTTCCTGCTGTACTTTCTCCGTTTTCATCTTCTGAAATTCCATAATACTCTGGTCTATAAATAAACCTTACTATGTCAGCATCTTGCTCAATACTTCCGCTATCTCTTAAATCTGATAATTGAGGTAATTTAGCCCCACCCCTAGACTCTACTGCTCTACTTAATTGGCTTAAACATATTATTGGAGTATCTAATTCTTTGGCTAGTAATTTTAATTCCCTTGAAATTTCGCTTACTTCGTTTTCTTTACTTCTACCCTTATCAACTCTATGTTTAATCAACTGTAAATAATCAATATAAATAGCGTCTAATTTTCTTATTGCGTTTTCTTTTCTGCTTTGTGCTTTTATTTGATATAATGTATAGCAGTTATCTATTAACTTAAACCCACTATCTATTATAGGCTTTATTTTTTCATTTAAAGTATTGAAATCAATTTTTTCTTCATTGCTTAAATTCTTTAATTCTATATCCGTTATTAAAGCTATTTGTCTTTTCATTAACTCTACTCCAGACATTTCTAAACTAAAAAATAATATATTCTTTTCAAAATCAATAGAACTGTTTAAAGCCTCTGTTATTGCTAGACTTGTTTTACCCATTGCTGGACGCGCTGCTAATATTATTAAATGTCCTTTTTGCCATCCTCCAGTCAATCTATCTACTTCTGTAAATCCAGTAGGACAACCAGTTAACCCTTTATTGTTTTTTGCAAATTCAATCTCTTTAATAGCCTTTCTTATTAATTCTATATTATCATCAGAATCTTTATTTATTAATATATCTGATAGTTTTATAATGTCGTTATTTAGATTTTGGCTAATTTCAAATACATCGCTTGTTTTATTATTTGCATCATTAACAATTCTATTTGAAATAACTAATAATTCTCTTTTAAATTGACACTCTTTTAACATAGATAAATACTTACTTATATTGTAAATATTTAAAGGACTATCATAATTAAATAAATCTATTTTATCATTTTTTAGTTGGCTTTCTAAAGTATCAAAATCAACCTTATAACCTTTATCTTTAATTTCTAACATCGCCTTAATAACTTCTTTGTTATTTAGGTCGTAAAACATATCAACACTAATATCATTAATGTTTTCTAAAAGTAAATCATCATTACCTATAAATGTAGATATTACTTGTTTTTCTATTTTTAAGTCTTTTATCATTTGAAACTAAATGTATCTTTTTTATCTACTTCTTTAATGTAAGGTAAAGTATTTAATAAAGTTGATTTCCAATTTTTAATTGATTTACCATTTCCATTTTTCCAATCATTCTCAATCCAGCTTTCGTATTTTAATTTAAGCGTATTAATACATACTTTAGGTTTTTTTTCTAAAGAGTATTTTTTAAAATCTTCAAAAGTGGGTATATTTTTATTATCATTTATTAATTTTTCATTTTTAATCCATATATGCAATTTACTATTTACAAGTTTATAGTTATCTGTTAATAGTTTATATATGTTACCAGTTAGTAGTTCACTTAGTTGTTCAGTCTGTGGTTCACTTAGCGGTACAGTTACTTGTTCACTTAGCGGTACACTATCGTACAGCTTAATTAAATGTATTTGAGGCGCTTTATAGTTATTTAATCCTTTCTTATATTTAATCAAATTATAAGACTGTAATTCATCTAAACACTTGTAGTAAGTTCCTTTATTACCAATACAAGCACCTTGCATAGCTAAATCATAAGGACATTTAAACCATTCTACCCAGTTTGCTCTATTACCTTGATTCCAAAGAAATAAGTATAAGCTAATATGGGTAGGTCTTACTTTATCTGGATTATTAAAAACCCAAGAATAAAAAGCCTTTATCTGTTCAAAACCATTAATCCTCATAACCAAACCCCTCATCATTTAATTTATACCCAGAATGTTTTTTAAAATTTAATCCATTAACATCATAATCATAAGTGTATAATCTTAAGTTAAAATTTTCACTACTTATAATATCAGTTAGATAAACGAAGGTAGAATCCAAGTCAACTCGTCTGCCAATTAATGTAACATTAATTTTAAACTCATTTGACATCCTTCTATTTAGATAACGCTCAACACCTTTAGCATAACCAATAGCTTGAAGGAAAGCAGATATACCTACCTTATCTTTTTTAAATTCAAATATATCAATATCTAAATACTTTACATTTTGACAACTAAAAATATAATCTTTTGTTTCTTCATTATAAGAAGTAGGGTTATATTCATTGTAATCACCCGTACTAAATGTTATTAAATCACAAATACCATATTTACCAATTCTTAACTGTCTTTTCTTTTTACCATAAATTAAAAGACCTCTTTTTCTTAGTTCTTCATTAGGTGTTTCGTAGATGATTTGTTCCAAATCTTTCTCTAAAAAATTCATACATTCCGTATATTATAAACCCCTCAACGTACTCACGTTCTTAACAGGCATACGACAGCCTACGCTTTCAGTATCGGGGTTATGTAAAAATCTAATTGCATTTTGTCGTATTTAGATTGTTAAGATATGCAAATATACTAATTATTTTTAATTAAATAAACATTTTCCTAATAAATTTCATTGCTAAATTTTCAGCGTGTTCTATTGCTTCTTCTTTAGTTGGTATATTAGAAACTTTAATATCCTTTATCTGATATTTATAACCGTTAGCATCTTTATCTAACTTTATTTCTTTTGCTGTTAGTGATAGTTTCATAACTAGAATGGTAATAAATCTTCATCAGCATCAATAGCCTTAGCTAATTTATTAATATTCTGCTTGTTTACTTCTTCAGGCTTCCAAGTATCAACTGAAACACTAACATCTTTACCATATTGGTCTGTTTCTTGTTTGTCATTAATGTTTAATTTAATATACTTTTTACCATTGTACTCGAAGATATGCTCTTTTGGTAAGTCTGTTAAACATACAGATATTTTTCTCCATTCTTCTTTTTGTTTTTTACCACCACCGCAGTAGATTGTTTTTTGTTCACTCATTTTATTTAGTTTTTAATTTATACAAATTTATATACTCTTTCTTTAAAATCTCTATCCACATCCATTAAACCTGATACATTGTTACATAAATGTAATATAGTGGCGTGGTTTCTATTTAACTCTTTAGCTACACTTACAGAAGTTTCATTAAATTGCTTATGTAATAAATAAGCATAAATACTACGTGCCTCTACTAAGTTTCTAACTCTACACTTACCTTTTAATTCTTCTTCTGTTATTGAGAATTGTTGTAGTATTCTGTTAAGTAGATTTGCTTTAGTTTTTCTAGCTATCTGTACCGCTGGATATACCCAGTAATTTATTCTTTTATTCAAAATTAATGTTTTTAAATTGTTAATGCAAATTATTTATTATTTCTAATGCTTGTAAATCATTCTCATACATTCCTTCAATAGTATCTCGCTTTAACTTTATCTCTTGTTCTAAGCCTTTTTTATCGTTTCTAACAGCGTTTAATTCGTTTCTTAGTATAGTTACCCAAAAAGATAATAAAACGATTGTGAGGGCTGTTATTGTGAATTTTAATTTTTTCATTTTTTTTATAATTTTTTTTTAAAAAAGGGGCGTCCTTACAAACAGTCAGGCTAATTAAATTTAGCATTATTGCTTCACCCCTTTTATGTTTATAATTTACTCTATCCTACTTTTTTTCTTAATGATATTTGTGAGCGGATGCTTCCCTGCGTGTCTGAAAAATGCCTTAGTATCTTTCTTACTAAATCTAATTCAGGTACTAACATTTCAGCCTCTTTTGTTTTTGCTGCTGAACTTGTAGCTTTAGAATTAAAATAAATACTCTGAAACTTCTTATAGTATTCATCTCTTACTATTACTAAATGACATAAATTAACGTCTAGTATTCTTAGTATGCTGCTTAGTTGCATTACATCGTCTAGTTCTAAACTTTCGTAAGTATCTATTGCAGATATTAAGTTATTTTTTATTTCTTCTAGTTCTTTCATTTCTCTAAGTCGTTTTTAATTAATACCCTTATTTGATTACTTGCGTTTTTATGCTTCTTTTTAAACCTTTTCCAGTCATCGCAAAACATTCTAATACTAACTAACTTTTTATTTTCCTTCATTACTTTTATTTTTAAATTCATCGCTTTCATCCTCCCCAAATATACCATACCTATAAGCGTCTATAATTTTTAATACAGCCCTTGACATTGCTCTTTTCTCTGCCATTTCAGCATAGTACTTTGAGTAACTTGTATCTTTACTTGCAGAGCCAAAAGTTTCAAGTGCTTTATCCCCTTTAGTTGCTATTGCTTTTATAATTACTCCAGCTACTCCGATATGTTCTAAACTATATGTTATGTTTATATCTTCTTTAGCTTGTATTTTCTCTATTCCACTTCTAGTTATTATAGTGTAGTGTTGATGTGTAAAAGTATCTATGTCTTTGACTATACAATACTTTGTTACCATTTCGTTTAGAAAATCTTTCTGTTCCTTATTCATAATTTTAATATCTTGGTTTTAATTGTTCGTATTCTTCTTTTGTATATGATTTAGAGCCTGTAACCTTTCCGTATTCATTCTCCAAAAACCTACCATAAACTTCTGTTAGTTTAGCTCTATATTCATCTTCTGTACCGTAAAACATCGATGGATTAAAGTTAAATTTACTATCTATAATTCCACAACCGTTTTTTAAATGTGTTATCCAATATTTCATAGTGTTTCTTTTTTAATTGCTTAAACTTTTGCTAATGTGTCAACAAGTGTTTGAATTACATTTTTTAATACAATCTTTTCATCTTCTTGATTCCTTGTATCACAAGCAATTGATTCTAACATTCTTTCTATTTGTTCACAATATTCATTTATAATATCATCAACATCGTATTCATCTTCTATTGATTTTCTCCCTGTAAATCTCATAATATTTATATTTTAAAATTGTTTTGTTTTTAATAAGCTATTTTATATTCTTTAATTTTACTAAACATTCCTTTTTGCCATAAATTAGCATCTTCTATATTATAACCAGAGTTAATCATAATACCCCAACTATTATTTATCATTGTGTTAATAGCTAGGAACTGATTTAACTTAGTACAACTTTCTGCGCACTTTATAATATGTGCTGTGTGAGTTTTCCAAATGTTTCTTTCGTTTTTCATCTTGTTTTGTTTTTAATTGTTAAACTTAAAGCAAATGTATATACAATTTTATTAACTACAAAACTTTTTTACAATTATTTTACAATTATTTTCATTTTCTCAATGTTTTCAATACTTTCAGACATAAAAAAGGTGGCTGCATTTCTACAACCACCCTAAAAACAAGAATTATGAAAGGGAAATTAGTTTAAATTTAATAAGTTTAAGTCTATTACATTAGAATCCAACTCTAACCATTCTTTAGTCTTTAATTCTACGTGAGGAACTACTCCTTCACATTCGTATAAGTCCTGAAGGGTTAAGTAATAATCGCAAACACCATCATTAATAAGTGCTTCGTTGTATTCACTTAAAACACAATAAACAGTTATTTCTTTATCTAATGATGTTTTCACTTTATAAACTTTTCTTTCTCCAAAATTACTAATATTTTTTCAATCTTAGCTATATTAGTGTTTGTTAACTTAGCAATATATTCACTAGATATTGTTTCGCCTTGTAAGGTTTTAAATATTCCTTTTACTTTATTCTTTAGCATTACAATCTATCTAATTCAAAGTTTAAGTGGTCGATTGCTTTCTCTATATCTCTTATCTTGCTTTCTTTAGGACAGTCATTTATATATACTTTCTTTCCTGCTCTTAATAGATAAGTTATGGCTGTTCCTATATTGTAATTGTCTGGAGAAAATCCCTCAACTACTTTAGATGCTTCATAACCGTTTGGGGCTATATAATAATCTGGCTTACTCATAGTTAAAATATATGTGTTATTCGACAAACTTGTCCGTTTTCTTTACAATGTATAAATCCCTCTACTGCTTTTGGTGCTCCTTTATATCCATTTCTATCGTGCCAACTATCTGCACCACTAGGGCTTCTTAAACTTTCTACTGTAATATTAATAAAATCTTTTGCTGTTTTATGGTGTACGTGATGAGTGTAAAAATATCTATGCTCACTAAAAGCCCAGTCTTGTTTAGCTTCTATACTCATTAAACTACCTAAATCTTGTTGCTTTGCTCCATCACCGTGAGTAGTTCCTATTAAACTATTACCATATCTAAAATACTTTCTATGCGCTATCGATGTGTCAAATGTTATATTCTTACAGTCTTTAAAGTATGTTTTAACAACATCAGCTAAAAAGAAACCATTTGTATAATCGTGGTTACTTGGGTTAAATACAAAATGAACATCTGCAACATCTAACAACATTAATAAAACCTCAATATATAATTTCTTTGCTATTAAAAAGTTTTCATACCACATACCATCTGTATCTTGTGGAGTTCCACTTGTGGTTGTTCTTTTGGGCGTGTCTATGTGTAAAATATCATTACCACCTATAAATAGTATCTTATCAATATTAAATCCGCTAGACTTATCTAAAATGCCTTGAACACCATCTTTAACCCTATTTACTGCTATTTGGCTATTATATTCTTCTCCCGTTTCTATCGCTTTTGCTAATTTACCAATATGAATATCGGCTGGGTCAACTACTAATAAGTGTGATTCTTTTACTTTTTGTCTTTTTACCTTTGGGAACTTAGGCTTAAACTTGCTTATTTCTTCTAGTATTTCATCCTTTAAGGTGTCTAATTGTTCTGTGTCGGGTCTTAAATTAATAGATATATGTTCGCTTTTATGCCAATATTGTGTTGCTCTATTTGGATTTATACCCTTTTCAATACATTCATCAATTAAAACAGCATCATACCCTCTATACTCATATAAAGTTCTTAACTTTTCTTCTCCTAAGCTATATTGATTATGTGATTTGGGTTGTAAGCCTAAATATTCAGCTTCTTGTTTTGTCATTCTTGTTGACTTTCCCATAAGATTGTTTTTTACAAACTTACAAAATTATTTTTTAAACGACAACTTTTTTGTAAATCCTACGTGAAAGTTTCCATTTATTAAATCATAACCAACTGAATAAGTATTACCTTTCTTGTGATTATACTGTAATTGAGGGCAGAATCCAAAACTATTTTTACTACCAACTAAAGTAGCACCTACACTCATAAATGATTTAACAGCCTCTTGATATACTGAATCTCTTACGTAAACAGAATCTTTTAAAGTAAATTGCTTAAAGTTATATTCCAACTCTGCTTTTAATGGTCTTTCGTTTGCCTCGATTGATATGGTAGCTTCTAAGACACTATCTCTATGCTCATATACATAAGTACTATAAAATACATTAGTATCGCTTAAATCTAATCTTTCGGGCTGAATAGCATTAACATAAATTAGTTCAGTCTTAGGAATTTTTATTGTTTGTACTATTGTATCTCTAAAATAAAGTGAATCAACCCTTGTTACTGTTTTAGTTTCTACTATTGTTTCTGGTCTATTACAAGTACATAAGTAAATTATTACAAATGCTAGGGCTATTATTATGAAGTCTTTTAGCTTCACTTCAACTTCTTATCCAAAAACTTTTTAATATATTCTTTTGTTACACTTGCTTTAAATGTAAATAATGCAATAGATATTACTACCATACCACAAAAAGCTATAAAATCAATCTTACCTAAGAATATTAAATAGCCACCAAAACCTAAAAGCAATAAGCCTATTAGATTTGTTATTATATTTTTTACTTTGTCAGTCATTTTTATTTTATTTGAAAATGTGGGTAATCTTTAAAGTTTTTCCAATCTCCACCCCATTCTAGTTTAATATTAAATTTTGTCTTTGCTACATTCTGAATATGTCTAGCAATTAATTTTAATTGTGTTCTATTCCAACTAGCCTTACCATCTACATAAGCATAAATGTCAAAAGCCTTTCCTGTTTGATGGTATGATTTATTTTTATATCCATCACATTTAGATACTTTTCTTTCAAATAGTTGGTGCTGTTCTTCTGCTGTTCTTAATCCACCAAAGTTTGGAATACCAAAATCAAAAGGACTTTCTTTAATAGCTTCCTTTACTATTTCTATTAAGATTGGCTCTATACCTTCTAATCTTTCTATACTTCTTTTACTTAATTTAAACTCTTTCATAATCTTACCATTCTACGGTTATACTTTCTTATTAGTTCTACTACTTGTTTTTCTGTTAATCTCTTTTCTCCTATCCTTTCTGCTAAACTATCTGATATAGCGTCTTTGGTTAATCCTGTTTTTAAACTTAATACTTGTATAAAATCAACCTTTTCACTATCAACTACTTTTACTACTTCTTTTAATGTTTTTAGCTTCTCTACTTCTTTATATTCCTTCATATAACTAGATGTCATAACCTTATCCATAAAGTCCTTAGAGTTAATCTTTTCAGTCATTACTTCTCCTACCTTTTCTTTAAATTCTAAAGTAGCACCTTTCTGAATCCAACCCCATACAACCATAGCAATAGCCATCAGTATATTTATACCGTATTTTTTAAGTATTTCCATTCTTCCAACTCTTAATCTTGTTATACAATTTAGGAATGTTTAAGGCTATAACTATTATAAATGAAACTATTGATACAAACTTTAAAAGAATAGCCATTATTAAATCTATGTCAGCTAGTGTTAATCCTGCTGTTACACTTCCTACAA
>Ga0070745_1002280_pt1 | contig 10312 bp, 15 predicted proteins | sample VirMetDEL_Mar_4_FD_77438 | JGI IMG/M metagenome (GOLD analysis project Ga0070745, IMG submission 77438) | Aqueous microbial communities from the Delaware River and Bay under freshwater to marine salinity gradient to study organic matter... | ecosystem: Environmental > Aquatic > Marine > Coastal ...
CCTTGCTTTTCATCATAGTTAGAAACAATACGTTCTAATTTTTCTGCACGTAGTTTACTTCTAGTAGAATCATTATCGTTAGGTACATCTACTCGTACTTGAGGTATACCTGAAATCTTTTGTGCAAGTCTGTCAATACCAGACTGCAACATGTTAGGAGCTGGTAATAAATCAGCATCAGAGGTTTCCATAGTGTTACCTAGTAAAGCTTTAATACCATCAGCACCACCATTAAGAATTGCTTTTATTCTAGCTTTCTGTACTTGACGTTCTTGTACTAATTTACCTGATGTAAGTTCAGAAGCATTTCTAACTATTTCTTGATATGTTTTTGTATCTAGGTTTTCTATGCCCATGGTGCCTCATTTGTATCGGTCATCTTGTAATCTCCATAACTAGGATTATAGTCTAATCCCATGTCAGCAGTATGTTCTTTTTGCATACGTCTAAAAACTTTCATCGGAAACCAACTAGCCATAACTATATCAGTTTTCTCTTTGTTTCTTTTAGAAACAGGTTTTCCATCAAAGTATAACAGTTGTTGTCTAAATTTCTGTACTTTTGCACTACTTTCCCCATCACCAGTAGGTAGATGTATTCTTTTATCTTCAAACAAATCTGCCATGGCACCTACACCATATAGTGGGTCGTGTTTGTTTTTACCAGTCAAGTGTCCTTGTACTGTTATACCACTACGTAGTGTAAATTCTTTTATTGCAGCATCTTGACGTATAGCTGTTTGAAAACCATTTTCTTCTACTATCCAATGTCTACAATCGTATTGATGCGCCCATTCAGCCATTTGGTCTAAGGCAGCTCTAATACCTCCACCTCTTCTGTTTTCTAGGTCAACTAGATATAACTCACCACGGTATTGGTCTATACCCCATAGCACTGATGCTTGATACCCTGATGATGCAGGGTCAAGTCCAGCTACTAAGTATAAGTTTTTATATACTTGTCCTAGTACTAAGTCTGGTCGCATACATTGGTCAATTACATTCATAGTAAATATTTGCGTACCTTCTACGTATGCTTGATTAAAGTAAACCATTTCAAATGTCTGCCTACCACCTGTAGATTCAGCAGAATGTAACCTAGACATTAACCATTTAAACGTTCTTTTGTTTGACCATAACATACAATCAATATGTTCATCTTCTAAGTGTTCTGGTATTGGACAATCTAACTTGTGTGCAGTTTCTACAATGCTAGTAAAGTTATCTGATTCAAGTAAATGATTATACAAATCATCAGGGTGTTGTCTTGACCCAATTACAATTACAGCTGTGTGTTCCTCTTTACGACTTGACAGTGTTGTAGTCCACCATTGTCTAGTACTTTCTCTTGCACCTGGTTGTTGTGTAGTTTGGTGGTCCTCAATATCGTCAGCAATAATTATGTCACAGTCACGTGATAGAATCTTTCCACCCTTACCTACAGCTACCATTGTCGGTGACTTAATACCTGCAACTGTACGAGTGCCTACAGTAAATTGATTCTGTGACCAGTTCTTACCAGAGCGGTTATCTGGCTTAAAAGATGTTCCTGGCATACAATATGCATCTCTAAGTTCTTCGTTTGTGTCAAGCACGTCTAGGACTGCGCTAAGGGCATTCTTAGCTATATCTTCGTTTCCACCTACCCACATGATACGTGTGTTAGGGTTCTTGCATATCTGATATACAGCAAAGTGTATTAACAGTTCAGTCTTTCCATGTCTAGGGGGGCTTAGTATTAACAGTTCTTTACCGTTTTCTATACTATCTATAATGTTATTTATCCAGTTAGTATGAAAAGGCGCGGTGTCATACTGCTTACCTAGTTCGGTTCGGAAGTATTTTTGTCGGAAGGTTGCGAAATTTTCTAATGCTTCTTTAGCGTCAGCTGATAACTCCCAGTCCTCGGCAGCTACAGAGTTTTTAGTATCAATCTTGTAGGCAGCGAGCATGCGACTGACAGTAGCAGAGGTGCAGCCAAGGAGGGAAGCAGCGTGTGCTACCGTCATATCGCCTGTTGCAACTTGGTCAGCTATTCCCTCGCTTACGAAAGCTCGATAATATTGACCTCGTCTAACGCTAGCATAATCGCCCTCGTCAGACTTACGTTCTATGTTAATAGGTTTTTGTTCAGCTTTCTTGTTATGTCTCGAATCTCTTGCAAACTGTCTTTTTTGGCAGGTAGAAGAGTGAAATTTACGCTGTTTACCTGTTAATTTTTTCCTACAACCCTCTGCTATACAGATTACATTGTGTGATGTTTCGACCATAAAAAACTATCTTCCTGTAGATGTTTGCGTAGTGCTAATTATATGGTACTATACTCTCAAATACAAACACTAAACACAAGTAATTTGTTACAGGTGAAGTTGCAATCGGGATGCGGAAAGCTGCTGACTGGCGAGACAGTACACTAGAAAGACAAAGGCAGTACCCAAGGACTTATAAACAGGTTTAGTAAGCTTCAATAACCCTAATGCCCGCTAACGCCCATACGGACAGGGTTTCTTAAAGAATTACCAGCATATTTTACAGACCTTACGTACTATATGTAGAACATCCAGATTGACATCTGGTAGTCATAGCTTATATATAGTAATAGATTTATAGACAGTACATAAATATTCTACATAGGTAACAGACTGTCCTTCCGACTTTCGGAAGTCAGACAGTCTGACACCATATGTATTTATTTTGTAGAGATATGTAGTACTTTACTGTACCTATATATCTTTATGAATAGAAAGGAATATGTACAATGAAGAAACTTAGAATGTATGTACTAATACTTGAGTTACAGATACATGCTATAGTTCTACGGACACGTAGGACTATATACAAACGTATACATCATGAGGAACCTAGCCCAGCGTTATGGTTAACTTGGATGAATCAACGTCTCACTCTCCGACTCTCGCGGAGGTCGTGAGACTTCTGTAAGTAATATATTATCTATTAAAGAAAGGAAATAACAATGGATAAATTTAATAATAAAAAACTATGTCGTGTATGTAAATACCCAATCGTATTCAAGAAAGATGCGTATTGGAAACCTGCTAGCAATGGCAAAACATACCCGCTAAATATACACTATAAAGATTGTGCGACCAAAGTATATCTCGATGGCGAGAATGCTTGGGAAGTATCTAAACGTGAGCTAACACGTATCGATAAAATTAAGCAACTATCTTTATTTAAATAAATAAATTACAGCCCCTTCCGACTCACGGAATACGGGGCTGTATTTAATTTTTAATATGAAAGGATATTATGAATGAGAATGATATAGATTATATAGATGACTATGTAATAGAACAAAAGTACAACTAACTTGAAAGGAAGTTATGGATACTAAAACTATAAACTATTGTCACGAATGTGACACCACACACAATGTGGATTATATATTCTTGCAGTATCACTGCTAGTATATATCACTTGTCTGTCCTTCCGACTAACGCGAAGTCGGACAGACAACTGATATATATAAAATATATATGTCAAGCATAAGCCAATTATAGAAAGGATATACTTATGTCAAAACCAATAGCGTACCCTATGGTATGCGGTATTACAGGTGAACCAATCACCGAGTGGAAAGATGTTACGTTCATCACCACTTACATTAAGGGAGTGAAAGAGACATTCCCAATCCATATCAACAAATGGGCGTTGATGGATTTACATAACGCCAGCCCAACATCTAAGAAGTCTCGTGAGGCTTCTGCATCAGAGGCAGATACTGTCTCTGAGGATGTAGCAGTAGAGGAAGTCGCTGTAAGCGAAGACCTCGAGACTGCACCCTATTAAAACCAAGTAGGTTTTATACTACCTATGTACGTTATGTATGTAGGTAGAATAAAGTCTAAGATAGCAAGAAAGGATGCATGTAAATGGATTAGCTATATAATAAAGACCCATTAGATAGTAGTGAAGTAGCCCACGTGGTAACGTGGAAGTAGCTACTATCTAGTTTATGATTTACTAAAAGAAAGGATAACTATATGAGACCACTAACATTTTATTTTATAATATTAATGATAGCTATGAATATAGCATTCAACTACTAACGAATAAACAATAGAAAGGAATCCTAATGGATATAGTGCAAGTAAAAAATGCAATGGATATTATGAAAGAATTACTTTCAGAATATCAATACGAAAAGCTAGAAGATATGGTCAACATAGCAGTTGGTACATATCATGATACTCAAGCCATTGAAATACAAACAAAGGACTTAGAGTTTCTAAACATCAAACCAAAAACGTGGAAAGTTGATGACGTCTTTGAACCAGATGTCAATGACTCTCCATTCTAATACACTAACTGCCTTGTCTGTCGTATGACTTTCACACTACGACAGACAACGCATACAGAAAGGAACAACATGTTAGATAAACTAACTAATGAACAGTTAATTCGAATCATACAATGGACGCTTAATGACTTAGACTCTTGGAATAATAATAAGAATGGTGTACTACCAGAAGTTAAAAGGTTTACACGTATGTTTGAAGAAGCTATTAACTATCAAGTAACAAAAGCAATCAACTCTATGGAGGAAGAATAATGTTAGAACCATTAAAAATAATACACTATGCCTTAGCTATTAAACATGAGCTAGGTTTTGATGATATAGAAGCAGCAAAAGAAATTGTTGATGAATTGTGGGAATATGCAACTCATGCACAAATAGATTTGGAGGAAGAATAATGTATAAAGAAATTAATATGAAAAACCTTGTATCTAATGTAACAGAATTACAAGAAAAATTAGAACTTATAGGACGATTACAAATAGCAATCGTAGATGAAATTGCAGAAATTAGACCTGACTTTCAAGCTAAGTTTATATCTATAGTATTAGCACAAGATAAGATTCGTGAAGAGTTTACTGAACATATCAACAAAGTTGGTGACGATGATACTAAAACTATGATGATGGAACTTAATGAAATAGCAGAAGACTTAAAGGAAAATACAAATGACGCAAAATAAATACGATAGAATAGACATATTAGAAACATCTATAGTAGACATATTAAAACTACTAGGTAATTTACAAGAACAAATCACAAATCATACACAAATTCTAAAGTTAGTAACTAATTATGAGAAGTTATTAACTAATCATGAGGAAGAATAATGTCTAAAGTTTATACATATATAGATGAAAATACTAAGCATGATATTAATATACTTACAGTTTCGTTTACGTACAGTAGCGATACAAGTGCTGACGATGCTATTGCGCAGATAGACCATATGGTATCACTAGCTAATAGTGACCCATCAATAACATTCGAAGCACATGAATACGACATGTACAGTATGTCACCTTACAGTTCTCTCAGTAACACTGAGTGAAACGCAGTAGAACCCGACAGTTGAGAGCTTTGCCCTTGCTTTCTCTGTCGGTTCTACACTCGCAATAACCGACAAAGAAAGGAACAACATGAATCATATTCATGCAGATAAAAGAGAAACAAAAGACTATACAGTTACGATTGCATTTATAACTAATGATGGACATGACGATAAGACTCACATGCCTGAAGACAGTGAACCTTTAGTGTATCAATTAATTATACCTGCAGAATCTACAATGCAAGCTATACAACGTGGCATGGAGATAGTAACTATAACTAAAGCAGAACAAATGACAGATTATATACCAGGTCACCCTCTTGCAGGAGATAGAGAATCATTGACTATGGAAGAAATAGAAACAATAAGAGAAGTATCTTTAAAAGAAATGATATTCAGAGAATGGTTATCAATAGAACCAACCTCAATACAATGTCATTTAACATCAGATGAAGACCGTTTATTTGATTTAACTCAAGTAAACATTAGTAAAGTACAAGAACGAATCGGCGATGATGTCGAGCAGTTTCTTAAGGAGATAAATAATGATGATGCCTAATGATATGAGACCTGCAACTCCACCTGAAAGGTATGTTAATAGGAAAGGTAAACAACCAACACTATTAACAGATGACAAAGTTAGAATACTTTTATCATCACCTCAAGTGTGGTACATAATTGGTACTGCAAACAAGTGGATTAGTGGTATCAAAGCAAACATTGAGTCTATGACTCAAAAAAATATTGCACACTTATCTGATAAAGGTTCGTTTGTAATAGAGCAAAGGAAAAATAAAGATGGAGTCGTAGACATTTATTGTCGATGGCTTCCTAATAATATGGAAGAAGAATAGAAAGGATATACAATGGAAAAAGATTGTTGGAAGATGATAGGAGCTGTACTCGGTAAGTCAAGACGTGTATTATTACATGGTCCTCCAGGTACAGGTAAAACATACAGTGCTGTTAAGCAAAGCACACCACTGAACATAGATGGGGAACCTAATGTGTATCAGATTACTATGACAGAAGATACTGCTTCTGCAAACTTGGAAGGTTTTTACAAGCCAAGTGCAGACGGTACATTCGAATGGCATGACGGTATTGCTATACAAGCATGGCGTAATGGTGGTAGATTGGTTATCAATGAGATAGACCATGCCTCACCAGACGCTATGACTTTCTTGCATGCAATATTAGATGACCAAGACATAGCAATGCTTACACTTAACAATGATAATAAGGAGACAGTTAGACCAGCTGAAGGCTTTCAAGTTGTAGCTACAACTAACAGTCCACCTGAATCATTACCATTAGCACTTAAAGATAGGTTTCCTGTCAAGATACATGTTGATAGTGTACACCCTAAAGCAATGGCTAAATTCCCAGCTGAATGGCATGATGTTATTCGTGACACTACCCTGATTGAAGACCCTGAAGAACGTATCTCAGTACGTGCATGGACAGAGTTCTTTGCATTACAAGATAAAGGTTTTACTGTAGAGACAGCAGGTAAATTAATCTTTGGTGACAAAGCAGAAGAGTTAGTAGACGCAATACAATTAAGTAACTCTAATGTCTAAGGCATATCCATACCCACAAATAGTAACTAACGAAGAGTGGTCTGTATTAGAAACAACTGATGCAGACCCTAAAGCTAGAACTGATAATTTAAATAGGCAAATGTATGTGCCTATGAATAGGGCTTGTGGAGTATGTGGTGTTAATCACGGCAGAATGATACGTAGACACGAACTAGGTCATGCAAAATGGTCACCTAAAACAAAAGGTAAATTGTTACGTGGTACTAGAAGCGAAGCATTAGATGTATTAGAAGAAGTTAGAATCAATTACTTATTAGGTAGAGCAAAGTTACATGTTAGTGAACCTATGAAATGTATGGAAGAAATTAAATTAGATACAGTAAATCTAATTTACACAGGTTCTATTGCAGATGTAATCTTATATGGTATAGGTTCTTATACTACAGAGTATTCAGAAGCTTCTTATATTAATATGAAAGAAAGTAAAACATATGAATATGTAATGTCTACTTTTAGAAATGCTACTAATAACAACGAGTTAACAGAGATAAGACGTGCAGAACTTTTCTTTGCAATAAATGTTATAGAAAGATTTGTAAGACAAATAACATATCATAAATATGGTCAAACTATTAGCTATCGTAAAGTACAAAAAGCAGCTGAAGCATTGTCTAATATACTTGAAGCCTTTATAGATAAACCAGAACCTGAAGATGTTAAACAACAAAGTCAGCCTGCAGAATCTAATGAGATAGAATCAGATGAAGAAGGTGAAGCTAATGCAACATCAGCAGAACTTAGTGCTTCTGGTTTAGAAAAACGTATGCGTGAAAATTTGATTAAGGAATTGAATTATTCAACTACTGATGGTATAGGTAAATGGGGTGATATGAAAATACATACCCCAACATTAACTGTAAACCTGCAAGGTAGACTTAAAGGTGGTAGACAGTATCGTCCATCAGACTATGGTTATAATCCTAAATACATTAACAGATATTGTATAGATAAAAAGATATTCAAACAAAAACAACGTGTATTAGGTGGTACAATACTTATCGATGCATCAGGTTCTATGGACTTTAATGGCGCAGATATCTTAGAAATTATGCAGATGTTACCAGCAGTAAACATTGCTATGTACAATGGTAGTGGTTCTAGAGGTGACTTACGTATAATAGCTAAAAATGGTATGCGTGTAGATGATAAGTATCTTGATAGACATTCAGGTTATGGTAACGTTATAGACGGACCAGCTTTGCAATGGTTAGCAACACAACCTGAACGTAGAATTTGGGTATCAGATATGCATGTGTTCGGTGTTGGTACTCATTCATCAGGCTTTAACTTAATTAAAGAATGTTACGACATATGTACTAAGAATAAAATTATTAACCTTAAAGATGTAGAAGAAGTAAAAGAACATGCATTAAAATTGAGTGTAGTATAGTGGTATGGAATGTAGTAAACATGCAAGTGTGCTTGAGTTCCTTTCCTCTAGTTAAGCTACATTCATGTAGAGGAATAGAGTGCAGAGAGAATCTGCAACAGGTTTTACTTCAATTATGACAACAATCAACCCATAGTGAACACCTCTACGCATACCTTAGTCATGTATGCCTCGCAGATTGACGTTACGTTACTTCGCGACCTTCGGTAGGTCGCTCGTAACTCACGTCTCATCTGCACGGCATGCATTTTATATAAAAACTATCTATATAAACACGGGGATTAACCTAGTGTAAGTAGGTAGCTTGTAGCACATAAGATTATTAACACTTCACAGTGTTCATATGTTGCACTTGTGTGTTACAAGCTATCTATATGAAAGGAGATATCATGTGATATTAATTAAACACTCTATGGCTGCAACGTAAGCATGAGTAGGTGTGCGATACAGCCACCAGAACCGTTGTACTCTAAGACGATAAGTATTAGACAGACCATACTAGGTAGTCAATACTAGAAGCTAGATGTTACAAACCTGGGAGCATAGGTTAGTAGAATTATGCCCTTACGTTGCACGATTAGGTGCTTGACAAAGAATATAAGATAGTATAATGAATAGTATGGATATACAAAAAATGCTAGCCGAAGCAGAATCAGGCAAACGTAGTGCGATATTAAGTAGAATCACAGAAGAAGCCTTACCATTTTGGGAAGGTTGTGAAGAATTAGTAAGAACAGGACGACCTATAAAACCTTATGTAGTATCAAGACTACTTAAAGAAAACTTTAATATAAAAATAAGTGAGAGTGCAGTTAAACATCACTTTCAAAATGTAGCTGATAATGCCCAAGGATAATAACATAGAAGACTTATTAGCTGAAGTTGAATCAACTAAAATACAACAACTTAAAGCAGATAATCTTCGTCTATTAAAACAATTAGATAAAGCTAAGAATAAAAAAGCTGACCTAATTGAAGCTTTATTAGAAGCAGTCAACACTAACTTAAGGACGTGGGATAAACCTAAAATACCTAAGCCTAAAATTTCTAAAAAAAATAAAGACGAAGAGGTAGCAGTAGCTATACTATCTGATGTTCAATTAGCTAAGGTAACTCCTGACTATAGCACAGAAGTAGCAGAAGCACGTGTCATTGAGTACGCTAATAAGATTGTAAACTTGACAAATCTTCAACGACATGCACACACAGTAAATAAGTGTGCAGTGTTAGTAGCTGGTGATATAGTCGAAGGTGAACTTATCTTTCCTGGACAATCACACTTAATAGATGCAAGTCTATATAACCAAGTGACAGTAGACGGTCCAAGAATATTGACAAAGTTCTTTGACATATTACTTGCTAACTTTGAGGAAGTAGATGTTACATGGGTAATAGGTAATCACGGTAGCTTAGGTGGTAGAGCTAGAAAGGACTACCATCCAGACAGCAACAGCGATAGAATGCTAGGAAAAATTATGTCTATGGTATATGAAAAAGAAAAACGTATATCATTTGGAATACCAACAGGAGACGAACACTGGTTTGGTATAGCAGATTTAGGTGACAAATGTAGATTCTTTATATGGCATGGTGATAACGTAAGAGGTCATGGAGGCTTTCCTTGGTATGGTTTCGGTAAGAAACTACTAGGTTGGAAAGCATTAGCAGCAGCTAAATTAATGCCAGACTTTGATTACGCAGTAGCTGGACACTTCCATACACCAACAACTATGTACGTCAATGACATACGCTTGTGGGTTAATGGTAGTACTGAAAGCTACAATACATATGCACAAGAACAGCTTGCTAGTATGGGTAGACCATGCCAGTACTTGTTGTTTGCTAAGCCAGGTCAAGGCGTAACTGCTGAATACCTTGTAAATTTAGAAGATGCGTGAGTATAATAAGTATATGACTAACTTAATTGTCAAGTCTAAATGGAAGTTAACG
>Ga0070745_1002291_pt1 | contig 10299 bp, 19 predicted proteins | sample VirMetDEL_Mar_4_FD_77438 | JGI IMG/M metagenome (GOLD analysis project Ga0070745, IMG submission 77438) | Aqueous microbial communities from the Delaware River and Bay under freshwater to marine salinity gradient to study organic matter... | ecosystem: Environmental > Aquatic > Marine > Coastal ...
CACTTATGAAAATGTCAGTTACAGGATTGATTGGAGTTATAGGTGGATACATTGGAGGAAGTAAAAGCTAATGGCAAAAACAGCAGCATGGCAACGTAAAGAAGGTAAAGATCCTAAAGGTGGCCTTAATCAAAAAGGTCGTGATTCTTATAACCGTGAGACTGGTGGTAATTTACAAGCACCAAGTAAAAAGGTAGGTAATAAAAGGCGTGCCTCATTCTGTGCTCGTATGCGTGGAATGAAAAAGAAACTTACTTCTAAGAAAACTGCTAATGATCCTAACTCTAGAATTAATAAAGCATTAAGAGCCTGGAACTGTTAATAAAAAAAGGGGAGCCATAAAGACTCCCCCGTAGCAAGGCAACACGACTAATTTGGAACCTAAGTTATCTTGGGTTCCTTTTTTTTTGGGCCTTACGATAAAGTGACGGATCACCCCATCGCTTAGTCCAAAACCAGTTACTTAATTTACTAGCATAACTTTCTAACTTATCCATGATACAGTTATGCCAGAAGTAATATCTAAATTTTTTGTATAATCTGTTTAACATCTTCTTGTAGTTTTTTACAAACAGAGTTTGCATGATTAATTATTGAGGCACAAAGACTTGCATGAAATGGATGAGTCTTTAACGCTTCTCTAATCTTAGTAACAGGCTTCCCACCATAGTCTATGACTACCATATTGTCTTTATTTAAACCAATCTTAAGTTCAAATAAGATTCCTGTATGTTTTAGTATCTCATCTTCTTTATTTTCTGTCATTGCTTTCTCCTTGTTTCACAAACTCTGCACTAATTCTAGGATCTAACGGACTTAACGAAGATAGTTTGCTCATGATATTTACTACTTCTCCATATGGTCTAGTCATTAAATATCTCATAATATCCATTAGTTGTTCTGATGTTATTAGATATGTTTTCCCATTAACTTCTTGTTGTTTTTTTTCTTTACTCATTGTTCCCCTCTTATTTATCAGTAAAATATTTATTAAGGGTTTGTATACTTTCTTCTGCTGAAGAAATTTTATTTATTAGTTTATCCAACTCATCAATGAACTGTGGATGCTCACCAATACCAACAGCTGAATTAAGATAAACAAGTGCACTAGCATACGCATCTGCTATTTGTGCCTCGTATTTTTTTCTTAATGCATCTAACATCAGTAACTTTGTATCCATTAGTATCCTCTATATTCATAGTAAGTTTTTTCTATATATTCTTCATCTAGTAAGTAAGGATTACTACCATTTTTAAAATCATGTAGTTCTCTTAACTCATTAATAGTTTGAGATAATGTTTTGTTTCTCTGTAAACATCCACAAACTAAATCTACTACTTCTATAAACGCCTGCTTAACTTGTCCCATCACTGATCTCCTTTATTAATTTATCTAAATACCAACTTGCTTTTTTTAAGTCCTGCAAAGGATTACCTTTAAATTTAAACCTGCCAACATACTTAATAATATTCCCTTTAAGATATCCACTAAACTCATCAGCAGTCATATAATCTTTTATGACTTCAATAGTTTCTCTATTACCTTGCTTGTAATGGTTAGGGTGATTTACAGGATCATCATGTTCGATAATATAATTATCTTCTGACTCAAGAATATATTTATTTCCATTATAAATAATTTCTTTTTTAACGTCTGCCATATTCTCTCCTAATAGTTTTAATATCAGTAGTCTCTATATTATAATTACCATCTTTAACTTCTCTTTTAATTACCAATCCACTCCACCATAGATGCTGAGTGTCTCTAGCAAAATGTTCTGGATGACTTAAATAACATCCTGCAGATAACCCATGAATCTTTTTACCATTAGGTAAAGTAGATATAGCATAATCTAATAAGTGACTATGGCCTACTGTAGCAGAAACTTTGTGTTTTGTCAAGAGAGTTCTACCAATATTTTCACCAGATATAGCTGACCCCATAATACCAGATGGGAAGTGATGTGCATAATAAATACCATCAACAACTTTAAACTGTTTATAAGGTATCTCTTGCCAACCATATTTCTTAAATTGTAAATCAGATATTTTCATAGTACCATCTAACTCTGGATTTTCTTCTACAAATCTATCTATTCTATCCTCATGATTACCATGTAACATTATCTTTTTAGGTTTATGTTTTCCCAAACCTTTGTTAAACAAATGCAATGCTTCATGCGAATGCTCCATATCTTTCTGGTATCTTCTACCTTCAAAAGATTTCTTTCCTCTGTCATATGTAGACAGAGAATCCATACTACAAAAGTCACCCATGCATATTACATGTGTCGCTTTTATATCTGCGGCTAGTCTACCTGCCCACAGAAATCTATCATTGCTTGCTTTGGGTGTGCAATGTGGATCACCCATTACTAAATGTGTTGCCATTAGTTTAACTCCTTTTCACGTTTGGCTTTTAACCATTCTATAAAATCAATAACATTATCTTCTTCGTCAAACTCTGCTACTGCATTCATACTTAGGTTAGGTTTTTCAGGGTTTTTTTTATCTGAAGCAAATCCTTTTAATCCATAAACAAAAACAGATTGTGGATCTTGGGTTGCCATTTTTATCATGCCTCTAGCTATAGTAGAACATAATTCGTATTGCTCAGTTGTCATTTGAGATTTACTATCCATAGTAATGCCACATGTAAATCCTTTCTCCCATGGGGAGATAAGAACTTTTATGCAGTTCTTAAACGTATCTTGTTTCTTAGTCATACCAATACCTTTTTACGTTATCGTCATTATACTCTAATACTTTATGCTCGAATCCTCTCTTCATACTTTTCTTACCAAAGTACTCTGCTTTTTTCTCATCATCAAACACTGTATTATTAAACAACCTGTACTCATTATCTTTTTTATTCTTAAACACTACAAAATATAAATGCATACTAACACAAAGAGTAAGTAGAGAGTAGACCCCTAAAACTACTCTCCATTACTCTCTGCGTCATCCTTTTTGGGATTGGTCACAGAAGTGTACCATACCCATTTAGGATTCTTTCCCTTGGATTGCTGTTGTGGTAAGTGTTGCAATCCATCTCCCCAACATGGCACTTTGTATGGACAAAATGAACATACAGTGCCTAGCGTTCTGTTGCCTGTTGGTTTACCTCTGAAAGTTTCGGCTATGTCATCGAAACATTTCTGGAATTCTGTTTTATTTTTTAATGCAGTATAATTATCTGTTGCAACTTTAATGTATTTATCCTTATAATCATCTTGGAACTCTGGTGCTTCACATACAGTCCACTCACCTGTAGACTTATTGATAGCTATCCAACCACCGAAAGGCTTTCTCATACCTTCTGCGTAAAGAAAACCTTGCGATGCATAACCAAAGGAATCATTATTAACTACTTCATTAAAGCCTCCCTTCTCACCAAATTTATGTTCAAAGGAATACGGTGACGCACTCTTAATATCCCAAATTTTGTTATCAATCTCAACATCCAATCTTCCAGACATAGAGTCTTCTTTAAATTTATACTTAACTTCTTTTTGTTCACTATCAATTTTAACTCCTGCAGATTTTAAAACAAATATAGCTAGGGCCTCTATCAAATCTCCAAATGTATTTCTCATTTTATTATTATAAGGTTGTCCATCACCTTTAATACCTTTTGCTTCCATTTGTAGTTGACAGAGTGGCCTACCTATATTCGACATTCTAGGTTCAAAACTATCCCTACGCTTTTCTGAGAACTGTCTACGCAAGGCACTTTTACATGCCTCGCCAAACTCCTCAACTAAATCCTCAGAAATAGCGACAGGATTACTAGATACCTTATCAAGATATATTTTTACTTTATCTAATATTGTATTCATTAAGATGTCAATACTTCCTCTGGAAGAGGATCGTCCATCTCCTCAACAATTTTAGCGTCTTCACCATCTTGATCATTTGGTTTCTTAACTCTAGAATTTTTATAAGCTGCAAGTACTTCATCGTTTTCTTTTTTCACAGCCTGCTGAAACACAGTTAAAGTTTCATTATCTTCTTGTGTAAACTGTAACTCAGTACCAGATTTGGTATCAAGAACAGGAACATAAAAAGTATTACCACCTTTTTTCTGTCTCTCAGTATCAATAGATAACACTTGTTTAAGCATAACCTTACCACTATCTTTTAGTCTTTTGATAGCATTACTTACAGGTAAGAATGCTGTACCAGATACTCTGTACAACGTAGGTAGATTTTCTACCTTGTGCTTTTCACCATTGGCTAACACACCATCAAAACTAACTACACCATACACTAGTCTATAGCATCTGATAGTTCTCTGTACCATTTGCTGCTCTGGTGTAAGCGAGTCTCTGTCTTTGTATGGGACTTTACCACAATTAACTCCACCTAACATATCAATTGCTTCATCTTTGTGTGATGAAAATATAACTGATCTGTTAACATATTCACCCTTATCAGTATCGTAGTGCATGTATTGCATACCACTAATAAATGGTCTGAAGTTAACTGGTTTACCATAAGCAACTTTACCTACAGTAGTATCAAACACAGAAAAATAACCTACTGGTATTTGATTACCATCGTCATCTTCTGGGCTTCTATTAATAGATAATCTAGGAATGCCATCACTACTAGATGTACCATCGTCTTGACCTATGGCTTTCATTATTTGCTCATCGGTCATTTGGTTTATATTTATAAGTTCATTGTCTGACATTGAACACCTCCTTGTAAAAATTAATATATATCATATTTTATAGTAAATGTCAAGTACTATTTTTTATTTTTTTTCTTGTATGGTGGGTATACCAAATCGCATACCCAAAAGAAAATAACTACTGCTAAACAGGCAGATAAAAATATATCTAACATAAGCGTGTTTCCTCATCGGTTTGTATTACTTTGAATCCATCATACTCAGCATATTGCTTCCATGATGAATAATCTTCATGATCTTTATTTAAATAAAGAGTATCATAAGTTCCTTCGTAACTATTTACAAAGGCTTGATACTCATCGTAGACAGTAATGTCTGAATCATCATATTCATCTAAAGTTTCTAATGCCTCAATCATATTAGTTCTCCAAGTTATAGGCTTTTGATTGTTCAAATAAAAAGTATTCGTATCCGTCATGCTCTTTATTTTCATTCATCAACTCTGCGTATGCATCTGCACTACGCTTGTTAATAAACTGTTTTTCAAATATAAATTTATTTGAGTGATTAAACTTACCCATAATTATATATTTTGTAGTTCTATCTTCAGAATTATTTAAACTCATATGGTTATTACCTCCTTCATATCTAACCAGTTATATCCTATTTTTGTCTCTGTGTCAAGTGGAACATTGAAATCTATATTATAATATTCTTTCAATGAATCAATAACACTGCTTGTGCCCTGCTTAAATATTTTACCCATCACACTTTCTTCGCCAGGATAAACATCAGCTACGATAGAATCGTGAACTGTGTTTACGAGTAAACTTTTTACTTTCTGTTCTTTCATTAGATTGTATATATTTATACATGCTAATGGAACAATATCTGCTGTTGCAAAACCTTGCACAGGATAATTTTTTATTTGTGTACCATAACTAGAGCCACCCCAAGGCATACGCTGAGCATATGGAAATGAATACTGTCTACCTGTAGGTATTTGTATACATTTAAATTTGATAGCATGCGTTTGTAATTTATCATGCCATGCTTTGATACCTTTATACTTTTCTAAAAACTTACGATAGTATTTTTTCTCATCTTCAGTACCTGTTACACCACCATACAAAGGTTTAAATGTGTGTGCTTTAGCATCTTGTCTCGATACTCCAATAATATCTGCAGTGTATTGATGCACATCAATATTATTTTTTATATCTTCCATACCCTGTTTATCTTGTGCCATAAACACTGCAGTTCTAAATTCAAGTTGAGAAAAATCTATCTCCAATATTTTACCACTAGCGAATCTTGACTTAACCACTTGCCTAATAGGAAATGTTTTTCCCCTAGGTTGATTCTGAAAATTAGGATCACGACTTGAAAGTCTACCTGTTGCAGTGACTGCCTGCATAAATTTAGGATGTAGCATACCTTGGCTGTCTGTATGATCTTTTATGCCAGATATAAAAGTAGATAGATAAGTATCTATAGCATTATATCTTACAATAGCATCTAAAAATTCTCTAAGTTCTCCCTCAGATTCTGCTGAGAGTTTAGATAGAGTTACTTTATCTGTCCTAAATCCAGACTCTGATATATCATATACACTTTTAGGAACTTGATTAAACCCTGCAAGTTTAGCCATCTTGTGATATATAAATCCATCGCCATCACAATCAGAACATTTAGTATAATTTTTATATGGACTGCCATCTTTTTTTATTCTTTTAGTTACACCTTTACCATCACAAGGTATACATTTACTTGCACTTGTCTTATATACAGGTGAAGTATTTGCTTTAACTAGTGATCTAAATTGATTCAGTGAAAATTGTGGTCTACGTTTGTTTTTACCTGTTGCTTTATCTACACCAACATTAAATATTTTGGCCCAATTACTTTTATCTAAAGGTTTTTTAGAATAGATTAACCATGATAATTGTTCTGGACTAGATAAATTTATTTCTGTATCACCCATTTTATTATAAACAATTTTACCTATCTTCTGCCTTAGATATTCTTTTTCTGCAGTATACTCTGCATTAACTTTTTCTAATACATTTAAGTCTACATAGATACCATTACGTTCCATGTCGGATAGTACAACTAAAAATTCACCCATCATCTTAGCAGTCTTAATTAAATCTTTATTAGCAGGAAGTTTAAAGTCTGCCATCTGAGACTCAAATAATCTTTTGGTAATTGTTACATCATTTCTACCATACTCCTCGACTAGATCAGCAGGTATATTATCAAAAGATATTCCACGATCCATATATTCTTTTATACGATCATCTTTCATACCTATCTTCCTACGTTGGCAACACATTTGTAATGTCAAAGATTTTCTAACACCTTTATTGAGTATGTATTCACCAATCATAGTATCATATACTTTACCAGTGTATTTAAATCCTGCCTCTAGTAACCACATCAAATCAAATTTAAGATTGTGACCTATTAATAATGTAGTTTGGTCTAGTCTTTCCTGTATACTATCGTAGCATCCTTCACTAACTTTTTCAGAATGATAAGTAAAATAATATTCGCTACCAAACTTTGATTCTAATCCAACACTTACCAGTTTATTGTCTGGATGAAATGGTGATGGATCAAATCCATTGTTTTTATTTTTTTGATATGTTGTTTCTACATCAACTACTGTAATCATACATCGTACCTACTTATCTCTCTATAAATTTTAGCATCAATAATTCCATGATACCCATTTATTTTATTTTTAGAAATACATAATGATCTATCCATATTCTCTTGACCATTTGTATCTGGTGCTTTACCTACACCAATAATTAAATCAGCCTCAGCTGCCTTACCAGTTCTAGAGTTCTCCATCATATTAAAATCCATATGTCTTTTATTATGTGCATCGTTAGATGCTTGTGATATTGCAATGATAGCACACTTTCTACGTTTTGCAATCTCTCTTGCACTAGTATATATTGCTCTGAGTTTTTCATCTGACCTTGCGTATATACCAGAAATATTTACTTTGTCAAGTTGATCAATGACAATAATATCTGGCTTATGCTTTTCACAATGTGAATCTATATCATCCATTGTCCAATCAACAGTATCATATAGTTGTATATTCTCTTTTATTAAATCCCATTTACCATTTGCAATCTCTATGTTCTCAACTATTTCTTCTCTTGTCATTCCTGTATAGCAGGATATGGCTCTCATCTGAGTTCTAACTGCAGGTTCTTCATTTATAAACGCATGAACTTTAGCACCTTGCTCAGCAAACCCATCTGGTGATGAGACTAAACTAACCCAAAAAGCAGTCTTACCTGTCTCTGGTCTAGCAAATACAATCATTAAATTACCATCACCAATACCTCCAACCTCATCTCTCAATGTAGATATACTAAACTTCCATTTAGTTGTATCAACTAACTGATTCATAACTTCTCCAATGTTATTAGATACAGATTCTACTTTCTCATCTGGTGTATTTGTCTTGTGCTTTTCTATTATAGAAATAATATCATTAAAGTTTGCTGGTTTGCCATTAAATATTTCTGTGGCTTCAACTGCTATCTTCTGTGCAGTCTCTCTTTCTACAAGAACTTTCATAATATCTTTTGCTATTTCGTTAGATGGTTCTTGCACATCTTTTAAGTCTTCAATCAATTCATTAAATTTTATCTTAGCTGCCCTAGTTAATGCAGGATTATACATTGTAGTATGTAATCCATATAACTCATCTACCTTTATTGACTCCTCATACTCAGAGTGTGCTCGTTTGATTGTATCAAACAAAGAACCTAAGTCACCCTCAAATACACTGCTTGATACTGAGCCTTTGTACTGGTCGTAAAAAGATTTATCTAACATCTTTTTTAGTATCTGCTTTTCCATCGTGTCTCCCTTCATTATCTTCTGTTGATTGCTTTTTGTACTTTTAATTCGTTCTCTAATATAACAGTAATTGTATCAAGTTTGCTTTGATCTCTTTGATTCCACTCTGCTTTGTTTGTGTCTATAATATCATACTTCCAGTTAGTCCAACTTTCAAGTATCTCTTTCATCATTTCTTCAGTCATAAAATATACTCCTTATCTCGTCTGTTTTAAAATATTTTAAATCATCTTCCAATGCTTTTACTTTTACATTTGTAAAACCTTTTGATCTTAACTCTTTTGCAATAGAGAAAGATTTAGTAGTTGCATCTCTATCTAGTGCAACATAAATATTTTTATACTGCATGATATGTGCAAGGTGTGTATCTGCTAGTGATGTACCCATCAAAGCAATACCAGTTAGTACACCAGATACTGCACATGCAGAAGCACAATCCTCTACAATAACTGCATCATCACACTCACCACAAACAAAAGGAACATGCTTATTACCATACATAAACCATTTAGGATATGTGTCCTTGTGTAATGCCCTGCCAACTGCACCTGCATATTCATTTGTATATTTATTTTTAACTACAAATACAACTCTGTCTTGTGCTACATCATATTTTATATCTGCTCTATTCATCATAAAAGAATCCCAACAGTTATTATTTCGTAAATACTTCATTGCTTTTTCATGAGAGAATGGTGACTTAAAACTTTCTGGTATGCTAAATACTGACAACTCTGAATCATTCTTTTTATTTGAGAAAGTATTAATGACATAGTCCATAGTTTTCTGTCCCTCATGCTTTCCTTTTGCTTTACATGAAGCATGAAAACAATACCAACCTATGCTGTTACCAGTGGTATCAATAAGCATTGTATTACTATGATGACAGAATGGACAGTCTGTTCTCTCTTTGTGATCTTGTTTTAAATTTAGATTTTTAATAACTTCTAGCTGTTGCTTATAATTCAACTTGTACTTCCTCGTATGTTATCACATATCTATCTTGGCTAACGAATTCATTAGCCTCTATTTTCATTAGATTGTTATTTAAATAATAAGCTACATTATTTTGTATCTTTTCTAGTGTTGGCTCTTCCTCGAATGGTATTATTGCTACTGCTTCTATTCCTAGTCCTGCTAGTCTTACTTTGTATTTTTTCATCATTAATTCCCTTATCATAGTTTACTTCATTTGTCAAGTCATCTTTTGATTTTTTATAAAATTTTGGGTGTCTCCAAACAAACGTCATGTATTAAATTCCTCCACAATACTTTCATCCCACAAGTCAACAGCAAAAGATTTATCTTTTAGTTTAAAAGTAAATTGATTACCCTTGCCATCTAGGTACATAGCGTTCTCAGTCACCTCGCCACCTAGTTGTTCAACTAGTATTCTAAACTTAAGTGCTAAGGTAAATGTGTCACTCATCATCTTCCTCATCTTCGTGCCAGAAAACAATATTATCTTCTATATCGTGACCTGCTTTTGCTAGTTCTTCTTTTGTATAGGTATCTAAATACCCCCAATTAAAATGACCATATTTTGAATAACAATAATCATCTAGGTATTCACTGTGATCTCTTGACATATTAATGCTCCTTATAACTTACTTGTTTAACTGAACGATTCCAACATGCACGACAGCTACCACACTCGCCATCTTGTTTGTATGCAGGGCATTCTCTACCTACTGCTTTCTTATCTTTATGCACACCAGATGTCCACTTCCAAAACTTAGGTTGTGGGCTATCAACTTTAGTAGTTGATACTCGTA
>Ga0070745_1002293_pt1 | contig 10294 bp, 12 predicted proteins | sample VirMetDEL_Mar_4_FD_77438 | JGI IMG/M metagenome (GOLD analysis project Ga0070745, IMG submission 77438) | Aqueous microbial communities from the Delaware River and Bay under freshwater to marine salinity gradient to study organic matter... | ecosystem: Environmental > Aquatic > Marine > Coastal ...
AGCGCATGCTGGATGCCGCAGGTTCGCCTTCAGGTGGTGAACAGGTGGTGACACGTAGGATCAGGTGCGCCAACACCTTAGAGGTGGACCTGGACGAGCTGTTTGCATGAAGTTTGACGTCGTGGTGGGAAACCCACCGTTTCAGCCGTCAGTCAAGAGTTCGTGCGGTTCTGGAACGCGGAATAAGATCTGGCACAAGTTCGTGGAGCTCTCGTATTCATGTCTTCAGGAAGACGGTTGGGTTGCTTTCGTTACACCACGCGGATGGCGCACGGGAAATTTCACGAGAGCCCAACATCGACACGCACAAGACCTGATCTTCTCTCGTGAGATTGTTTCTTGGGGTGCTGCGAACACGTATTTCAAGATTGGCGTTGGAGTCGATTGGTGGATTAGCGGGCCTGGTGATCCTGTGGGTGATCTTGCACATGAGCATCGTCTGCTGCCTTCAGCACCTTCTCGTATGCAGATCGAGATCATCAACAGTTGGCTAGAGGCGACACAGGGTGATTGTTATGAGATGAACATCAAGTCTAACGATCACCGTCGATTCAATAGAACACGAGGCCCAGCACCAACAACATCAGATTGTGTGTGGAAACATGCCGTCACAGGCGCACAGACGAGGGATGGCATCTTCTATTGGTATGATGCCAAGACCGTTGGTTTTGACCAGCCGAAAGTCATCATCCACAATTCGAGCGGGCCTGCTGCGTTTTATGACACACGTGGCGAGATTGGGTGTGGATCACATGCACATGGATACACCGTCAGCTCTGATGCAGAGGCACAAGAGATCATGGCCTTCTTCGAGAGTAGTTTGTGTGATTGGCTAACAGAACAGATTAGCACCCGACGTGGGTTTGCTTTGCCTTATCAGATTTTCAAGCGCATCCCCAAGTCATGGCGTGACCTGGATGCTCTATTCAACGAGGAATAACATGACAGAGACGTATTACATCAGCTGCTGGTATCAAGAGACGTTGGCCAAACCTTCGTATTCATCCTTCATCTTCGCGAGAACGAAGAAAGAGCTCGAGCATGCCCTTGAGATGGCAGGTAGCGGCACGTTGCCCGAGACCTTTCAGAAGATATGGGATGTAGGTGTCTGGATGACAGGAACATGCACAGCCGAGATGGCCAAGTTGTTCTGTTCGTCCGTGGATTGCGACGTGGCATATTCGTTCGCAGATTGCATGGTGACGCCTATCTTCGGCATCTGAACGCGTCTGGTGCGGCCTGGCATGCTCATATCAAGAACAGAGTCTTCATGAAGATGACCCATGCAGAGTTCGGATATTTGTCAGCGAATATCTGCGCGTAGGGCCAGTTCATGAAGACATGTTCGTCTATGTGTGGCCCTAGAGTTATCTTGGGCTGCAGGATCTGTTTGAAGAAGATCTCGAATTGTCTGTCACCACCCTTGGCCTCTGTCTTGAGTTCGTCGATGAACAGATCGAACGTCAGCACGCTGTCGTATTTCTGTTCTAGGTAGTACTGATGCAGCAGGTAGAGTAGCGGATCCTTGAGATCCTGAAAGTCGTCCATCACCATAGTAGCCTCCTTGGCTGATGCATATACGTATGTGCGACGACCCAAAAGAAGAAGAGCCCCAGGGTATACACCCCAGGGCCCTTAGTCTATCAACAGCTCAGATTAGTTGTTGAATTGGATCAGCGCACCAGCAGCAGGATCAGTCACCTCGACCTTGTAGTACGCGTCAGCAGCGACAGCGATACCAGGCACCTGCGGGAACGTCAGCTCGTGCGTGCGGAAACGAGCCAGACCAGCATCACGCGCGAACGTCGTCAGGGCACCCGAACGCGGATCAGCGTACGCGAGAACACCAACGTCCGTGAAACCGACACCAGTCGGATCAGCATACAGGTACGACGGCGTGCCAGTCGCATCGATGATCGTGCGATCTTCAACGATGAGTTCAAGACCGAGCACCGTCGAGAAATACGTCGACACCGCATCAGGCGTCATCGCACCAAGACGACGGAACGTACCACCGTTGTCACCACCGATAGCCGGCTGGCCGAACACCTGATCGCTCTGCATCAGGCGACGGAACGTGGTGCCGTTGACGAGCAGCTTGTTCGGGCGCTTCGAAGACGCCAGGTGGATGCCTTCGATCGCGTCGAGGAAGAGGTTGGTGATGTCCGTGGTGGCCAGCGTCAAGTCAACGATGGTACCGAACGCAGCCAGGCCGGCAGTAGCAGCAGCCTGCACCTCACCCGAGTAGAAATCGAGGATCTGGTTCGAGCACGCCTCCATGGCGTCCTTGGCGAGATCAAGAGCAGCGTTCTGATCTTCGAGAGACGCAGCGACAGCCTCCGGGATCACAAAGCCCTTCGACGCGTGGCGTTCAGTCTGAACAGCGACAGTCGAGTAGCCGAGGTTATCCGACACGTAGTCGGCGTAGTCGCCGTAGACCGATCCAGCAGCCGTATCACGCACGTCAAGACGCTTGTCCGACGTCAGGATCTGGAAATTGCCAGAGCCGAGCATGGGGTTGATCGGGGCGATAGAGAGACCACCAGGCATCTGGTTCGGATCGTTCGTGCGATCACGCCAGAGACCCTCGATGGCGACGAGCAGGTTGTCAGTAGAAAGAGCCATGTGTTTTCTCCTTGAGAGTTAGAGGGTTATTAGACCTGGCGGGTGCCGGTGTAGGGGCCGAACGAGATGTAGCCTTCACCACCAGCAGCGACAGTTTCGAGAGAGACACCAGCGAAGAACGCCGAGTCACCAACGAGAGCCAGACCACCGATAACGGTGCCCGGATCAACGAATTCAACAGAGCCGTCACCGTCAGCAGCCGACGCAGCGACGACCTGACCAACAACGAGGCCAGCACCACCAGCACCGACGCGCACGCGCACCTTGCCAGAGGTTTCTAGATCAGCCGGCTCGCCGGTGGCGTAGTCAGCGATTGCGACGCCCGCGACGTTGTCAGACGGGCTAACAGCCGGCAGACCACCGGCGGTTACGAGATCGCCCTTCTGGATGGGCGCAGCAGCTTCGATCGTGATTCTCATCTTGTTTCTCCTTCGATGGGATTATTGGTTGATCTTGTTGAACGCTGCCTTGAACGAGATACCCTCTTTCTCAGAGAGCTCCTTGGCAGCGACGAACGGATTGGATACCTGCTTAGTAGCAGTTGTCAGGCCGGCGGTGAGACGCTCAGAGAACAGGCTCGTGCCCACGGGCTGCGACGCGCTGACGTTTAGCACCTGCGAATACAGATCCGAGTCCTTCACGCAGACATCGATCAGTTTCTCTTTCATCTCGGACAGGTGTGGCTTATCGGCCAGATCAGCTTCAACGCGCATCTTCGCACGCAGCAGTTCGTTCTCCATCTTCAGTTCGTGCAGACGCGTCTCGAGCTTCACCAGCTCGTGCATCTCCGAACGCATCTCTTCGGCGTCTTCGTCGACCATCTCAGTCTCGTCGCCGTGTTCGACCATCTCCTTCTCTTCACCATCGACCATCTCGTCGCCTTCAGGCTCCATGGCTTCGGTTTCTTCAGGCTCAGGTGCTTCTTCACCCTCGTCGCCCTTCTCTTCGTCTCGTACGTCGTCACGGGTTTCAGCCGTGTCACGCTCGATCGTCTCGAGTCGACGCTTGAGCTCTTCGTGCTCGGCACGGATGGCTTCGACCATCGGCGTGAGCATCGATTCGATCATCGATTTCAGTTCGTCCATGTCCATGTGTTCTGTCTCCTGTAGCATGGTGTATGTGCCTTGCTGATTGAGCTCGTACGAAAAGTACGAAGATCGTTCAGCGTTATTTACTGGATTATCTTCATAGATCGGCGTCTGCCTTGTGCGATGTCTTGGCACCGACACGAGAGACAGCTCGAGCAGCGCTGCCGGCATGGGTGCATCAGTCTCTGGATCAAAGTCATCAGCACGCCAGCTCCACGCGATGCCGACCGAGACGTATCTCAGCTTGCCCTCTTCGAATTTGTTGTCGTATTCTTCGTTGAGATAAAAGCCAGCGTAGATGCCGTCAGGCGAAGAGATGATGTCAGTCACCTGCCCGTACTGCTCGCCGTTACGATCGTGCTCAACAAGAATAGGCACATCGGTACGATCCACCCAGTTCGAGAGAGACGACACCACGTCGTTATAAAAGTCCTTGTCGCCCAGCGGGATTGTCACCTGTCCATCGAACAAGTCGGTATTCGGCAGGATGTGTGCGAATTTTTTAGTCCGCCCTGCTTTTGAGTAGGCGATAGCAGCTGCCTGATTCGGGGGATAGCCCTCGTTGATCAGCTGCCTGATGTTATCAGAGATTGTCTTGTCGGATGATCCAGATTTCAACGGCATATCAGATCCTCAGTTTCTCTTGTTGTTCGTCAGTCAGGATGTCCCTGTCTGCTTTGATGTAGCCCTTCTTGACAGAGTCTGGATTGCGTAGCATGTCAAGAAAGCGATTGACACGTGACATGGCCCAGGATGCCCTGGATTGTCCGCGACGGTGTGTGCTCGAGTATGCACCTGCACCACGACGATAGACGGCCTTGAGCATGCCCATGGTGGGCTGAACAGGCCTGTCACCGTTCTCTTCACGCCAGTCTGCGATCTTGTTCTGCAGGCTCTTCTCCACCTCTTCAGAGATCTCGATGCCTCCACGTTGTCCAGATGCTGTGCCCTCAGGATTCTTCTTGCTGCCCTCGATTCGTTCAGACGGTTTTGTCTTCACGATCTCTTGCAGTTCGTTCTTGTCGGCAGCATCCATCTGTCCCTTGATCTTATTGGCCCAACGACGTCCTGCATCACCACCCCAGAGCTCCCAGGCCTGACGACCACGAGATGGGTATCCCTTTTCACCACGATTGGCACCCTCAGCCTGCAGATCGACCTCATGACGAGCGAAATACGACACCATGCGTCTGATTGTGTCAGGTGTCATGGCGACACCGTTCGACAAGTCACGCGCTCTGCTCACACCGACAGCAGTACCACCTCTTCTTGATTCGGGTTGCTCACGGCGCATCTGAAGAGCTCTGGTAGCTGCCTCACGCACACCCTGCGGCGGATTGAAATTGATGTGTTCGTATCTGGATTCAACAGCGAACGTTGTCTCAGCCAGCGCAGTCTCGTACACCTCTTCTTTGACGAAATAGTCACCGTCGTAGCCGAGATCCTCGAGTATGCGTCGCATGTTATCGTTGCCGAGTTCTTCTCTCGTGATGATCTCGCTCTTGAGCATATCGAGCACGACAGGGATGTTCTCGTTCTTCTGATCAGCGACAGCATCGATGAGTTTGATCTTCGGTGCGCTGGATGGATGGCAGCCGGCGAACATCGTCAACAGCTGCATAGCGTTGGATTCAGGGCACGTGTCACCGTTCATCAGATGCAGGAACGAACGGATGTGATTCTCGAATTTGATAGCATCATCGACGGCGAATTCTTGGCCGAGGGCTAGAGATCCGACACCGCTCAGTCCGAGAGTTGTCAACGTCGAGTCGAGCGCCTGCTTGATCTTCGTGTCGAAATAGCTGAGCATCTTATCATAGCTGTCGATGCCAGGCTGTTGCGCAGACAAGAATTCGGGTTTCATGCCCTTGCTTGCGATCAGCGGCGTCGAGTAGCCAGCGTAGTACTGCTGCAGGAATTGCGACGCGATCTCCCAGTCTTCAGCCGTTGCACCCTCTTCTTGCTCATCGAAGTAGAAGATGCCTGCCTGCTGACGACGCAGTTGCAGGTAGTTGATCAAGTCCTCTTTGTATGCCGAGAACAGGGCGACGATCTTACGCAGATCAGACACACCCCAATAGTTGCCCGTGAAAGCCTTTTGACCAAACCAGAGAAATTTCTCAGCTGGAACGGTTCGAACACCTGTGTTGGTGATGACATGCACCGCCTTGAGTTTGTCAGCGTTCTCGTCTAGATCGAAATATTCGACCTGATACGGTGCGACAGGGATGAAACGCGGGATGTTAGCATACGTGCCCTCAGTTGGCACATAGATCTCGTACAGAGCGAAACCGAACGTGTGCATGTTGTCGTATGCATCAGCCAGCCAGCTGTTCAGAGACGTGTAGGGCATCTTCTCGAACATGAGTTTGACAGCCTCACACGCGAAGATCTCATCCGTCGTAGGATTGTCTGAACGTGGCACGATCTCATATTCTAGATTGGCGACGACGTTGCGTCTCGCAGACATGACGCTGCCGATGATGTCATGTGCGTATCGTGCCTCTAGATAGAGACCACGCTCCCCGATTGCCTGACCGACAAGATTGCGGGGCGTGAACGTGCGTGACGGATCGTAGTATCCTGCATCGACGCCGTTATATGTGAAACCTGCCGTCTCCCTGCCGTCGTATTCTGCGACCTTTCGGCGGGTGACAAGATTGACGGCGAGCCGATTCGGTGTGTCTTGCATGTTGTCCCTTGGTTAGGGTGATCATGGGATTTACTGGTGCGACGTCGTTCACGAGACAACAACGATGCAGGTGTATGTGTCACGTCTCGGATTCGTTCTGTGCGCGTCAGGATGCGCCTGACATGCTCACATCTCGTCTTCTGCGTAGTACTGGAAAGCCTGTCGCAGAACGTCTTTCGACAAGAAGAGTTGCTCGTTGGTGACGGTGTGTCCTAGTTTAGAACGAACGAGCTGATAGGTGAGCAGAACGCTGATGTTGCGTTTGACCTCGTTGTTGACCAACATCTCCACGATGTCGAGCAGAACGTAGGCGATCTTCTTCGTGTAGTCCGATGCGTTTGTGTCGGGGATGTATTCGCTGAGGATCTGGAAGTCGATTGTGTCTGCGAGATCAGACCATGACCAGTCTTCTTCTGCGGTGATGTTGTTGTGTTCAGGTTTGAGATCGACCATCTGACCGTCGTGTCGATAGAACGACATACGTTGCATAGTTGGATCGTCTTTCTTCTTGCGACGGATAAAGCTAGAGAACGTCCACGTGTAGAGATCTTCAGAGTTAGCGATCTCGATGGCCTCTTCTCTAGACGTGCCCTTTGGAACGGTGATTGTCTTGCGTTTGATCTTCTTCTTGCCTGCAGATCCACCGACCTTGCCCCGTCCTGTCCCTGCCAGGTATTCTAGGATCCATGCACGGGCGCACGTATAGAAATAGTTGTACGATCTCTTGCGTGTTGGCTCCCAGTTGTTGATGACGACGTGGTGCATGTGTAGCATGGCTGATTCGATGACGTCAGGATTCGCCAGTCTCTTGTCAATAGCACCGGCTGCTGCATACACGACCTTTTTCAGCTGCGCATGGATAGGTGCCCAGCATGTGTCACGCAGCACCTCAGGGCCAGTCAGAGTCAGGGTATCGCCCCTCTTTGTCCACAGGCTCTTGTATTGCGTGAGCATGGGATGCATCTCAGAGTCGTGCCAGAAGTAGTTCGCGGGTTTCTTTGATTTAGGCATGGTGTCCTCTAGTTGTTTTGTCCACAGGTGTACATATGTCGTAGGCGCACGATTCTGCGCGATTGGGGTATGCACGATGAATTTTGACAGGATGAGCGAAGAAGAGATCAGGGATGCTGGAAAAGAACGGCGCATCCGAAATTATCACAACAAGCGCCTGGATCGTCTGAAGAAAGAGATCCTTGAGCATGATGCTGAGATTGGTATCTGGAACGCACCTGATAACAGTCTGCCGCATCTCTCTTGGGCGCAGGTGCTCGATTGTCTGGATAGTCACGCGATGCGTATCCTGTCCGATTCTGTCGAGGCTCTTGATGTTCTGTCGAAGCCGTATGCCCAGGATTTCGTCCGTTGGCTGTCTGAATACGTCAACAAGACGAGAGCAGGTACGATCAAGATAAGCGATCTGTATGATTCGTACAAGCGAAGATTCGCAGGCATGTCGGCTGATTATTTCGAGCAGCTGGTTGATTGCGTGTGTCGAGTCTATGCAGGACGTGGTTGGAAGATTGAAGATGGCCAGTTCGTCTTCAGGGCATCGACGTTCTCCCTGGATTATCACGTGCAGGTTTGGGACACGACGAAGAAGATGTACAACACCACGTTTGCGTCTCGCATCCTTAGCGTTCTCATGAGCGATGACGATGGCTAAGTTCAAGCCGGCAGACATCCCGACACCTGATCTGACGAAGAAGCAGCGAAATAGTTGTCTTCGACGTCTTGCTAGGCCTGAGGTGCAGCGGGGCATCGAGTTCGCTCTTCGTCGCATGGGCGAGCTGACCACCTTGTCTATCGTGAAGATGGAATTGCAGCAGTCTGGATTGTCGGCTCGTGACGCTGACGTCTGCCTTGAAGCTGCGCGGAATATCGTGGCGATGGATCCTGATTGGATCGAAGAGCTGACGACACACATCCGTCTTGGCATATCGCAGACGATTGCTCAGCTCAGCGAGATGTCCGACAGGGCAGCAGACGACAGAGAGAGACGAGAGATCTTGGCGATGAAGCTGCGTGCATACGATGGCATGCGAAAGCTCATGCCAGAGAAAGTTGACATGTCCATCACCGAGAAAGAGACAGTCGAGCAGGTGATCTTCGACGTGTATAAAGTCGAGGATTGACATGAGCGATCTCGCCCAGTTTCACGAGAAGTTCTATGACACGGTTCTCAAGTCGTATCAGAGAACATGGCTGGATGCGATCCTGGATGGTGACACGTTCATCTTGGGCAGTCGTCGTCTCGGAAAGTCGTTCTTGACATCGTATGCAGCGATTCTCTTGGCAGCTGGTTATCGAGACAACGATAGACACATCCCAGGTGGTGACGTTGTCATCATATCGAAAGACCTACGCACGGCAGCAGAGATGATTCGCGAGGTGGAACGACACACATCTGCGATGAACATCCTACAGAAGATCACACATGACACCAGGGGCTCAACAACAGCGATATGGTTGTCCAACGGCCGGAAGATCATGGCTCTGCCTGGATTGCCCAAGTCGGCACGTGGCCTGTCGGGAAACGTGATTGTTGACGAGTTTGCACACAACGATAGCGACCCTGAAGAGTTGTTCGCGATGGCGACAACGATCCCGTCATCTGATTCTTCTCTTCGCACGGTTATCCTGACGAACGCTGATGCTCAGGGCAGTTGGTGTGACAATTTTCTCCACAGCGAAGATGTGACGTGGCAGAAGAGACGTTCTGGATTCAGGATTCTGCAGACGACGGTAGATGACGCGTATCCTGATGCCCTGCCTGAACACCTGCAGTTGCAGAAAGATCGTCTGCTGCCCAGGGTGTGGCAGAGAGAATATCTGTGCGAGTTCATCTCTGGTGAAGACGCTCTCTTCGATTACGGTAGTCTTCTGGATGGTGAGCCGATAGAGACGGGTGATTTCTCGATGGTGTTGGCATACGACCCAGGATTCGCACAAGACCCTGCAGGCTGGTGTGTTGCCAAGATGACACACGATGCCGTAGAAGTTGTCGATAGCGGCCTTGCATGGGAACAGCCAGAAGAAGATCAGCGTGGCCTTATACGCGGCCTGGTGAGCGAGTACGAGATTGCTAAGATTCTCGTTGATCCCGGTACAGCTGGATACGTTCTTGCTGCGAATTTGCAGAGAGAACACGGCAGGATGGTTGAGAAGTTGTCCGTCAACGCCAACAGGTATTCGACATGGGTGAGAGAGTTGCAGCGCCTAGTCAACGACAAGAAGTTGCACATCAGTTCACCACAGAGAGAAGAGCTGATTCAACAGCTAACGCGCCTTGGTGAAGATGCTCGTGGTAAGATCATCGTGCCAAGAACGAAAGCGAAGAACGGCAGGATCTGTCACCAGGATGCTGCCGTCGCCCTGCTCATGCTCATGCAGGTAGCGGGAAAAGTCGGCGGTAGACGTTCGATGCAGCCCATGTCACACCTGCGACGTGGACGTGTCTTCAACGGATTCTAGACACCCTGAACGATCAACGGGTGATCACCATCCGACATGATTTGTGTGGCGATACGCAGGAACGCGCAGAGTTGCATGCCGAAGACGGTATCAGCATCCATCTCCTGCATCGTCTCTTCGATGATCTCGTCCCAGCGATCCACGTCCATCAGACCCCCCGTTATTTGCGCCAGTATAGCATAGTCGCCGTGTCGCCCTCAGACGCGTCGGTATCTCCGTCTATGGTATCAGTCTCGGGAACGTCACCCGCGTCACCAGCGTCGTCTGGCATGTCCTCAGGTGATTCACAGAACGCATCTGTTAGTTTGCCAGGCAGGGGGAAACAGAACGGGCCCAGTTCGAACGCCTTGACGCAGACATCAAGACCACGATCTTCATCAGTCGACCAACAACGCAGGGTAGCACCACCACGGATGCG
>Ga0070745_1002294_pt1 | contig 10291 bp, 10 predicted proteins | sample VirMetDEL_Mar_4_FD_77438 | JGI IMG/M metagenome (GOLD analysis project Ga0070745, IMG submission 77438) | Aqueous microbial communities from the Delaware River and Bay under freshwater to marine salinity gradient to study organic matter... | ecosystem: Environmental > Aquatic > Marine > Coastal ...
CGGAGGGTTTACGTTTATACCCTGATGGCGGTAAGCGCGATGAGAAATGGCATAGGAAAGTAGCATGACAAACAGTTTATATAATCCGTTTAGTCCATTAAGGCATTTGAATTTCTGGTCTGTAGCTGCTTTTGAATCTGACGGCGGTAGTAGTGGCAGTAGCGGTAGCGATGACAACCAGACTACTACGACTACAACAACAGCTACGCCAACTGTTAACAATTACGATAATATTTACGATGCAATTGACGCCGAGGGTGTTGGTGCAACGGTAAGTATTAATGGTCAAGAGATGGCTGCTGTTGCTGGTGACGGCTATCAGGGCAGTAGTTCTAGTGATGACAGCAGTAGTAGTAGCACATACGGAATGAGTCCCGGTCAGGCAAGTGCGATGGGCCAAGGTTATCAAGGTGGTGACACAGTAGGTGCGCCTAGTGGTGCTTCTAGCTATGACAGTGGCATGTCTGATTACGAGCAAGCGGCTTACGGCACTACTCAGGAAGATTTTTACAACAACCAAGCAACTACTGACACTGACTCTGGCAGCACTTACGACGAGATTCCTACGGCGACTCAGATAAACGCGGCGAGTGGTTTTACGGACGATGACGAGGATTACACGCCTACGTCTGCTGAGTTAAACGCGGCGATAGATGCTATTGGGGGCGTTAACTTAACGGACCCTGAGTATGCAGTGCCTGTTGATTTCACGACCACTGCGAGTGGTCAGGATTACAACACTGTTGCGGAAGCTGACACTGACGAGTCTGGTTTTCAGTATGTTGCAGATATTGATCCTGTTACGGGTGAGAATACTACTGGAAGCACTCTTGCGTCTAACGAGCCTGTGTCTGTAGCTCCTCCTGTTGATACAACTCCTGTTGTTGCCCCTGTTTATACGGATTCGGCAGGCGTTGAGCATTCGACTCAAGCGGCTGCGGATGCTGCGGATGCGCAATATGCTGAAGCGGCTCGACTTGAGGCAGAGCGCATAGAGGCAGAATCAGAAGCCGAGCGCATTCAGGCTTTAATTAATCAGGTTGTGACTCAAGATAGCGCTCAAAATGTTACTGATGTTCCTGTGGCAGAGGACGCTGATTTAGGTGCGGCTATTGAGGCTGCTGAAGCGTTTGATGCTTATACTAAGGGTCTTACTATTCCTGACGATGCTCCGATTACTTATGATGGCAATCAGCAGTTGGGCGCTTCAGGACAGTTAGATGATGGTCGTTATGATTTCGTAGATGATTTACCTGATGACCGTTTTGATTTTGTAGACGAGACTGAGGCTTTACTTGCGGAACTTGGCGTTGATGTTGATTTATTGGGTGATAATACTGATACTGGCATAAACCTTGAGTCTTATGACGATGCTAATGATTTTGTAGAAACTCCTGTGACTGATTTGCAGAAGGTTCAGGACCTTGTTGATTCTGGCGTTGACCGTAGTTTGGCTCAAGCTGTAGTTGAATCTGGCGGCACGCCGGGCGAACCCGCAGGAATTGATAAGTACGACTTTGGCTTTGATGGTGGCATTAAAGGCACTGAGACTGCGCCAAGCGTAATTACTGATTTAGCTCTTGGTAGTGATGATGGTTCTACTATTGAGGCTGACATTGCCGCTACGTTTATGCCAAGAGAAACATTTGGTGATGTTGTTCTTGGTGGCGGCACTGATGACGAAAGTTACACGCCTACAAGTGCAGAGTTAGAGGCCCAGCTTGCTGAACAGGGCTTGACGAATATTACTCCGGGTCCGTTGTCTGTTGAAGATCAAATTGCTCAGTATGACACTGGTGATCTTAGTGGAGTTAATTTAGACTTGCGAGACATAGGCCGTGGACTTGAGAATGATCTTTCGGCTGATCTTGCTATGGAGGGTTTAATTAACACTGGCGCTCTTGATGACACGATTCTTGACCTAAGTTTTGACCTTACTGATAATGATTCTTTAAAGAACTCTGACGGCACAAACTTTACCGGGCAATACAGAGGTACAAGTTATGTTGACGGTCAACCTGATACTGACGCAGACAACATAGACCTTATGACAACTGCTGAAGGAACTGATACAGGCGGCGCAACTACATCCACTTCTGGAACAACAGATGCAACTGGAACTGAGGCGTATTTGTCGGCTATGGCTAAGATAGAAGACCGTGATCCAAATGCGAAAGATGAGGTCTTAACTCTACCAGAACAGTACGCGCTTTACGGCGCACGCGGTCAGACGCCCAACGCTGCTGAGTCTGCTTATTTGAATGATTTGTTGTCGGATGCCACGCATAAGGAAGATGTTATTAATCCTGACACGGGAGCGGTTATTGCTAAAGCTGGTGATAAAGTAACGGCGCAGAGCTTTGGTGAGAAGGTTGAAGACGGCATTGTTTCATTCATTGACACGTTCCTTAATCCTTTGAGTATTTTCGGAGAGAAGTTTACAATTGGTGGCGCGAATGCGGCTAAAGTTGAGGCGCAACTAGAGGCGTATAAAAATGGTGGCACGTTTGTTTACGGCGAAGATGGCAAGACTGTTGTTGGCGTAGCGAGTCCAAACTTTGATGCCAGCGGTGATGGTAATTTAGACACAGTTGTTCTTTATGACGAAAGTGGCAACAAGACAGTTACTGGAGATGGCATAGCGGTAACGGATGTTATTGATTCAAACAAATTTACTGACACTGACAGTGAGAAATTTGACATTGATATTGTTAAATCAGTTAAAACTTATGAAAATACTGAAGATGGTGTTGTAGAGGAACTTGTTGGAGTCGTAGAAGAAGACAACAACGGAGATGACGATAATTTCATCATCTGCGAAGAGGGATTTGAGTTTGATCCTGTAGAGGGTATTTGTATGCCTATTGCTGGCGTTGGTGACGGCACTGGCACTGGAGGAACTACTATTGGCACTGACAAGCGGGACAGAACTGATCCTGTTATTGTTCGTCCAGAGCAGCCGACTGTTGGAGCTTTAAAAGTTAGAGGAGCCAAGCAGTTTGCGCAGGGTGGTATGGTAACTTCTAATATAGATAATTTCGTGCAATCGCTTAGAGGTTAAAATGAAAGACCTTGATGACTTTTCAAAGTTTCTAACTGACGAAGAGTTAGCCAAAGTAGCTCCTATGCTTGAGCGTCTTACTACGTTGGACAAGAGGGCTGATCAGCAAGAAAACTACATGAGTTTTGTAAAGCACGTTTGGCCTCAGTTTATTGAGGGCAGCCATCACAAAATTTATGCAGAGAAGTTGCAGGCTGTAGCTGATGGCAAGTTAAAGCGTTTAATTATTAATATGCCACCTCGTCATACGAAATCTGAGTTTGCGAGTTACTTGTTTCCGACTTGGCTTATGGGCAGAAGACCTGACCTAAAAATTATTCAGGCTACGCACACGGCTGAGTTGGCTGTTGGATTTGGTCGAAAGATCAAGAATTTGATTGAGAGTGAGGATTTTAAAGATGTTTTCCCTGATGTTAGCTTGGCTGGCGATGCTAAAGCGAGTGGTCGTTGGAGTACGAACAAGGGTGGTGAATACTACGCGGTTGGTGTGGGCGGCGCTTTGGCGGGTCGTGGCGCGGATTTGGCGATTATTGATGACCCCGTTTCGGAGCAAGATGCGTTAAGCACTACTGCTTTGGACAATATCTATGAGTGGTACACTTCTGGTCCAAGGCAGCGTTTACAGCCCGGCGGTTCAATTATTATTGTTATGACCCGTTGGAGTATTCGTGACCTGACTGCGAAGGTTTTGCAAAAGCAGAGTGAGAAGGGTGCGGATCAATGGGAGATCGTTGAGTTCCCTGCGATTATGCCATCTGGTAATCCTTTGTGGCCTGAGTATTGGAGCTTGGATGAATTAGAAGGCGTTAAGGCTTCTATTCCTGTTGCCAAGTGGAACTCTCAGTATATGCAGAACCCTACTGCTGAAGAGGGTGCGATTATTAAACGCGAGTGGTGGCAGAAGTGGGAGAAGGACGATCCTCCTCCTTGCAGCTATATCATTCAGAGTTACGATACTGCGTTTAGTAAGTCTGACAGGGCTGATTACAGTGCTATTACGACTTGGGGTATATTTAACCAAGAACAGACAGATGAGGATCATATTGTTCTTTTAGATGCTGTTAGGGGTAGATGGGAGTTCCCTGAATTAAAGGAACAAGCACAAGAATTGTATAAATTGTACGAACCTGATATGGTACTTGTAGAGCAAAAGGCCAGTGGGATGCCATTAACGCAGGAATTGCGCAGGATGGGCATACCTGTAACGCCTTTTACTCCAAGTAGGGGTGCAGATAAATTTACGCGAATGCACGCGTGCGCCCCTGTGTTTGAAAGTGGCATGGTTTGGTATCCTGAGACAAACTTTGCTGATGAAGTTATGGAGGAATGTGCAGCATTTCCGAATGGTGAACATGATGACTTGGCGGATTCGATGACTCAGGCTATACTACGGTTTAGGCAAGGTGGTTTTATCACCACGCCAACTGATTATGACGATGAAGATGAAATGGCGTTATACCGTCGCAAACGCGAATATTATTAGGAGGCTGTTATGGCACAAAAAGAAGCAATCATGAGGGCCTTGATGGAAGCGATGGGCAGCAGTCCATCCGCTCCTATGACATCTCCGCGTCCTCCAAGGCGTCCAAGGGGTTTAGGCGAAGCTGGTAAAACCATTTCAGATGCTGACCGAAAAGGAATGATGGGTCGCATACCACCTGTAGGTAAAGGTGTTGGTGGCGGTGACATGGAACTTTCTCCTGCACAAATTAAAATGCTTGAGCAAATGATAAAGCAACAAAATCGCGTAAGAGATGCTGAAGAACGCAAAGCATTCCCGCCCCCGTCTATGATGAAGAATGGTGGTGCAGTTCGTAAAAGAAAACCCAAAAAAGGCTGTGTCATGAAAGGACGCGGCGGCAAATATAAAGGAATAAAATAATGAAAAATCCTAGTGACAGTCAGGTTGGTCTTAAAAAACTTCCTAAAGAAGTTCGCAATAAAATGGGTTATTTTGCCGATGGTGGTAGCGTGGAAATAGATGGCGTTATGGATGAGAGCTACGTTGAGCCTCACAAAGCGTCTAAAAAAGGTGGAACCAAAGCGGGTAATTCTCGCGGTGGTGGCGCGGCTCTTCGTGGCACTAAGTTTTCTGGGGTGAAGTGATGCCCAAAGTAACCATAGACATTCATCTACCTTATGATGAGATGCCAGAATACGAGATGCCTGAAGATGAGGTTTTAATCGTTGAAGATGTCGTTGACGAGGAAGAATCAGAAGAAATCGTTATCACCTGTCCTACTTGTGGTTCGGTAATTGATGTTGAAGAAGATTAAGTCGCTGCAAAATTACGTCAGTGACATTATAACAGGAGTCTCAAATGGCTATTGAACAAGGACTAGGTGCTGGTGGTCTACCTGACGAGCCTGTAGTCGAAGACAACACTCGTATTTTAGAAATACCTCAGCTTCCTGCGAATCCGGGTCTTACTGAATTTGATGACGGTAGTGCTATTGTTGGAGAGTATGAGGAAGAAAAAGAACCTGTAGAAGAAATTGAATTTGAAGGTAACTTAGCTGATGTTATGGACGAGGGAGATTTAAACGATATTTCCTCTGACCTTGTTGGCTCTATTGAAGATGATTTATCCGCTCGTGAAGATTGGGAAGATACATATAAAAAAGGTCTTGAGTTTCTTGGAATGAAGACTGAAGAGCGCAGCGAACCCTTTGAGGGTTCTTCTGGCGTTATCCACCCATTACTTGCTGAGAGCGTTACACAGTTCCAAGCTCAAGCATACCGTGAGATGTTACCGTCTACTGGACCTGTTAGATCACAGGTTGTTGGCGCACAGAACGAAATGCTTGTTAAACAGGCTGAACGCGTAAAAGATTATATGAATTATATGATCACTTACGAGATGGAAGAGTACGATCCAGAGATGGATCAGATGTTGTTTTATCTCCCTGTGATTGGTTCTACATTTAAAAAAGTTTATTTTGATCCTTTGAAGGGTCGCGCTGTTAGTAAATTTATTCACGCTGAAGACATCATTGTGCCTTATGGCGCTTCTGATTTTGTATCCTCGCCTCGCATTACGCACCGTTTGACAATGGATTCTAATGAGATTCGCAAGTTGCAACTCGCAGGATTTTATCGTGATATTGATCTTCCAAATTACTCAGATGGCGATGACTCCTCTATGGGAGAGATTGAAGAGTCGATTGATGACGTTCAAGGCGTTCATCCTTCTGGCCCTTCTGAAGAACTTACACTGTATGAAGTACATACATCTTTGGACATTGAAGGCTTTGAGGACTTAGGACCTGATGGAGAGCCTACAGGTTTAAAGTTGCCTTACATTGTAACTGTTATTGCAGATTCCAATGATGTTTTATCTATTCGCAGAAGTTATGATCCAGTGGACCCTATGAAGCGTGCGAAGCAATATTTCGTACACTATAAGTTTCTTCCGGGTTTAGGATTTTACGGCTTGGGCTTAACGCATATGATTGGTGGATTAGCACAGGCTTCAACATCTATACTGCGCCAGCTTATTGATGCAGGAACGCTCTCCAACCTACCAGCAGGCTTTAAAGCCCGTGGCGCTCGTATCCGCGATGAAGATTCTCCCCTTCAACCGGGTGAGTTCCGCGATATTGATGTGGTTGGAGGGACCCTGCAAGGCTCTTTGATGCCCCTCCCCTTCAAGGAGCCTTCAGGGACTCTTTATAACCTCCTTGGCACACTTGTAGACGCTGGACGTAGATTTGCATCTATGGCTGACATGAAGGTTGGTGAGATGGGTGGAGATACACCTGTCGGCACGACTATGGCGATTATGGAGCGTGGCACTAAGGTTATGTCTGCAATTCATAAGCGTCTGCATTATTCTCAGCGAATTGAATTTAAGCTCTTGTCTAAGATTTTCTCTGAGACAGTGCAGATGTACCCATACACCGCAGATATGCAGATGGGACCTGAAATCTTCTCACAAGATTTTGATGCTCGTGTAGATGTTTTACCTGTTTCCGATCCCAACATCTTCTCTATGTCCCAGCGCATTGCATTGGCACAAACAGAGTTGCAGTTGGTTCAGTCTAATCCACAGATACACGGTGGCCCACAGGGTTTATATCAGGCGTATCGTAAGATGTACGAAGCGTTGGGCGTAACTAACATTGATGGCATTCTGCCTCCTCCCCCGCCCCCTCCACCTCCAGTTAATCCATCTAAGGAAAACCAGAACGCTCTGATGGGCGCTCCTTTGCAGGCTTTCCCAGAACAGGATCACGAGGCTCACATAGAGGCTCACATGGCTGTTATGTCTACTCCTGCGATGCAACTTAACCAACAGGCTATTATGGCTCTACAAGGCCACATACAGGAGCATATTGGTCTACTAGCTGAAGCGCAGGCACAGCAGGAAGTTATGTCTCAGATTCCGCCAGAGCAAATGCAGATGATGCAACAACAAATGCAAATGGCTCAACAGCAAATGCAAATGGGTGGTCCTCAAGGTCAGCAACCTCCGCCTGATCCTATGGCTCAGTTTAAGCCACAGATCGACGCTCTTGCGGCACAAATCATTGCTGATCTAACGGAAGAGCTTGTGCAGGCGGTTACGCCACCTGAACAGTCTGACCCTCTTGTTGATATTAGAAACCAAGAGCTTCAGATAAAGGCCGCTGATTTACAGCGCAAACAAACAGAATTTGAAGCCAAGCAAGAATTTGATCGTGAGAAAGAACAAAACGATGTTCTAACTGCGCAACAGAGGATTGACGTTTCAGAAGCGGCATTAGCCGATAAAACAAGAATTGCAGAGGATCGCATTCAAACACAGCGAGATATTGCGGCTCTAAACTCAAGCATGAAGGAATAAGGATATGGGATCAGTAAGAGATAAGATGGTTGAACAAATTCGTGCAGCGAAGCGTGGAACTGTCATAGCAGAACCTGTTGTAGAAGCAGTTGTTGAAGTTGTTGAAGAAGTGAGGGCGCGAGATGAAAACGGACACTTTATTTCAGATGATCCAGCCACTCCCGAAAACGAAGCGTGGACTAAAAAACCAAAAGCCAAAAAGAAAAATTCTTCAAAGAAAAAAACAACCTCCAAAAAATCTAACTAGGTTTAGCAAAATAGCCAGACCCCAGAGATTCCAAGGTATTTTGTGATTTTCTGGTATTTGTACTTGTAATTCCCGTATAGTTTTATACTATATGTGGTATGGATGCACTACATTTAGCAGAATATCTGTATAAAAGCATACGAGAGCGCGATGCCCGTCTAAAAGACAGGTTAGCGGACGGTTCGATACAAGCATTTGACGAGTATCGGTTTATAGTAGGCGAAATACGCGGCATGGCCTACGTTGAGGAAGAACTCAAAGCCGCGATGAAAGGTATAGAGTACGCGGATGACTAAGAAGTTATTTGTGCCAGAACACGTTGCTAGAGCAACGGCAAAGGCAGTTAAGAATGTTTCAGACATTCCCAAACCAATAGAAAATGCTTTTGGCAAAAGTGCCAAAGACAAAAACGCGGATGATCCCTCTGATATGGAGCAATCATCTTTAGAGAGATTACCACAGCCAACAGGCTACCGTGTTCTCATCATTCCTTATTATCCCAGCGAGAAAACAAAGGGTGGTATTATTGTTCCCGATGCAGTTCGTGAACGTGAATCCTTTGCCACTGTAGCAGCTTATGTTGTGAAATTGGGACCAGACGCCTACAGTGACCCCCAGAAGTTCCCAAGTGGTGCTTGGTGTTCTGAGAAAAGTTGGGTTCTTATAGGAAGATATAGTGGAAATAGGTTCAAAGTGGAAGGACTTGAGGTTCGTATTATAAATGACGATAATATTATCTCAACAATCCTTGACCCGAAGGACATTTCTTATGTATAAGTCAATTGAGAGCAAGGAAATTAATTATGTCTGAAGACATTAGAGAAGATGAAGAGTTTGAAAAGGGTACTTCCGTTGAAGTTGAAGATGATCAAGTAGAAGATACTGAATCATCATCAAGTGATGACGAAGAAACCCGAACAAATGTTCGTAGTAAGTCTTCTGGAGATGATGAGCTAGAAAATTATAGTGAATCAGTTCAGCGAAGAATTAATCAGTTAACTGCGAAACGTAAGCAAGCCTCTGAAGAAGCTCAAGCGGCACTTCAGTATGCTCAGAAAGTACAGCAAGAGAACGAGTCAATGAAGACTCGCCTCCAGCAAGTCAGCGCAGGATATAACAATGAGGCTGAAGGCCGTTTAAAGGCACAAGAAGCTCAAGCCACTCGCGCATACTCTGAAGCTAGTGAAGCTGGTGATTATGATCGCGCTGCTAAAGCTCAACAAGCTCTCGCCCAAATTGCAGTAGCCAAAGAAAAGGTTCGCAATCAAAAAGGTCAGCTTGAGCGTCAAAAGCAGCAACAACAGCAACAACAAAAAGTCGCGCAAGATAGGCAAGCACAGCAAGCGCCTGCGCAACAGGAAGCCCCTCCCCGTGATCCTAAATTAGATAGCTGGTTGGGTAAAAATAATTGGTTCGGCAGTGATCGTATTATGACACGAACCGCTCAAGCAATTCATGAAGAATTGGTTTTAGAAGAGGGATTTGATCCTGCATCGGACGATTACTATAAAGAAATCGACTTGCGTATGCGTAAGGAAATGCCTCAAAAGTTTAAGGAGAAACGGTCCAACGCCCAAACCGTTGCTCCCGCGTCTGGTAACGGACGGTCAGTAAAGTCAGGGCGGAAGAAATCGGTAGAATTATCGCCGGGTCAAGTTGCGTTTGCGAAGAAAATGAGAATACCACTCGACAAGTACGCGCGAGAAGTAGCTAAAATTGATAATAGACGGAGTGAATAAAATGGCAGATAGGACATCACGCGAAGCAAATACGCGGGAGAGCGCACAGCGCCCACAACAATGGCGTCCGGGTTCTGCTTTAGAAGCACCCGAACCACCAATCGGTTTTAAACACCGTTGGATACGCGAATCCGTAATGGAGTTCGACGATAAAACTAACGTACATAAAAAACGGCAAGAAGGATGGGACCTCGTTCGCGCAGAGGAATACCCCGATTATGTTGGCCCTGTAGTAGATGAGGGACAGAACGCTGGCACTATTGGTGTTGGTGGACTTGTTCTCGCTCGTATCCCCGTCGAAGTGGCTGAACAGCGGAACGCACACTATCAAGGTGTAGCACAGAATCAAATGGACGCAGTAGATCGTGATTGGATGCGTGAAAACAATCCAGCCATGCCAAAGTCTGCTGCACAACGTA
>Ga0070745_1002300_pt1 | contig 10284 bp, 19 predicted proteins | sample VirMetDEL_Mar_4_FD_77438 | JGI IMG/M metagenome (GOLD analysis project Ga0070745, IMG submission 77438) | Aqueous microbial communities from the Delaware River and Bay under freshwater to marine salinity gradient to study organic matter... | ecosystem: Environmental > Aquatic > Marine > Coastal ...
CTTGCTCAAGAACACGACCATTATCGTCATTATCTGTTGCAATGTATATTTTTGATGCCTCATCGAATACATCATAGCAAGTAGTTAAGCACTCCAGTTTCTTGTCAATACTTTTATCGCCCTTATTTGGCGCACCCATATTAACAGAGGTATGAAACGAGACCCCTGCAACTTCCCATGAAAGAGAATCAAACTCTCCCTCGCATATAACAATACTCTTCTGACCTTTAACACCATCGTAATTGTATATGATTGGTTTGGCATCTTTAGCCTGAATAAAGAACTTTCCGTCAACACCACGCTTTTTGTAGTTTACAAGTTCTCCGCCCTTTATGTAAGGAAACACAATAAACTTATCATCAGTAGATGAAGCAATCTTGTTTCGCTCTATAACTTCATCTGTAATGCCTCTGTCATTGAGAAACTTCTTTCCTTTGGCACTTAGTTTCTTGATTCCTTTTCTCGTGGGTTCAACGTATGTTTTATTCATTCTTATTGTTTCTTTGATTGTGTTTTTAACTGTTCCATAAAATCCGCATTTGTGGCAATTATAAATGCCCTCTACAAGATTTATTGACAAGCAAGTGTCTTTCCAATTCTCCTTGCCAATAGACTTGCATTTAGGGCATCTAAGTTTTTGTTGAGGCTCGTTTCCCTTCGGTTCAATGCCTATTTTCAAAAATTCTTCTACAAACATTTGGTTATCTCGTTTTTTATTTGTTTTTTTTATATATATAACATGATATATGTTTTATAACACGATATATCTTTTATATAACACGACATATATTTTTTATATAACAAGTCATATAATAATCAAGATATAACATGATATATAGATATGTCATGTTATAGTTTAAAACTTGGGTTGACATAAATCTTTCTCTGCTTTCCGTCATTCCCAATACTTCTTGTTTCACGTCTAATAAAGTCGCTACGCTCAAGTCTATTTAAAATTCTATATAAAGTCCTGTCTTTAAGTGATAAAGTGTCGCAAATGTGCTTATTTGAAGCGAAACAGTAACCCTTGCCTTTACATAACGACTTAACATACGACAATACAGCTTTCTCGGTAAATGTAAGTTTATCCATACCCTCTAAGTTTACCTTAACGTATTTATAATTCATAGTGATAAAAAAGGGGGGCAAAGCCCCCCTCGTTATTTAGAACGGAAGGTCTGCGTTTTCTTCGACAACCTCCTGTTTGGCTTGTGGTTTACTTGGTACAAACTCATCAATGAATACAGTATGTGTGTTTCCATACATATCTGTCTCTCTCATCTTTCCAATAGTAAGGGCAAGATAACGCTCTCCGTTTTTATGCTCCTTAAAGAAATCTTTAATCTTAGATTCTGCGATTGAAAAATTAACTAATTCTGCGCCATTCTGCGCTTGTTTGCCTTTACCGACATACTTCTTGTTGTTCATAATTTATTGATTTAATAATTGTTCTTCTACTTTTTTACTTACTTTATACTTCTTTCTAATATCCTTCATAGTGAAGCCATCTTTGATAGCTTGTATCGCCCTTGAAAACTTCTCTGTATCTTCTGGATTCAACCATTCAAGTTCTTCATCTACTGATATATTAGGCGATTTTGTAGGGATATTCTTCTTTGTATTATCCAAAGTGTCATTATCCTTCGTGTCATCAATTAGAAACAGTCCATTTAAGGCATACTTTCGGGCATAAGATGAACTTGTGCCAAATGATTGCGCTATATCCATACCCTTTTTATTAGGCTCGATACCAGCTTGTGCTTTAACCTCAATCACTCCTTCCATATCCTTAAATTGTGCAGTAGCCTCAACATAAGAGATTCCATTATCCATTTCAACTATAACATCAGAAATGGTAAGAACAACCTTGTGTTCTATTAATAGGGGTTTTAATCCCTCCAGTATATCCTCACAACTTCGATATTTATATTTACCGAAACTGTTATATTGATTTTTAGGTGCTTTCAGTCTCCCCTGAATGTCAACCAGTTTTTCATATATATTCATAGTGCAAATATATAAATTCCAACTGACATTACAAAATAATATCGAAATTATTGAAGTTTTCTACGTATTTATTCGTTGTCGAAAGCCTAAATGCCCTCTGACCGTTGTTGGGCAGTATGAAGAATCCATTGTATTTTTCATGCCATACAGCAAAAAAATCTACATCTTCTTTAGAGTAATAACCCTTTCCGTTCTTTATTTCTATTTGAGGTATCTTTTGGTTGCCCTGTGAATATCTACCATCAGACATATACTTCACTTGAACCTTGTATAATATGCTTTTTCTCTCAAGTATGCAGTCATAGGTGGAGGCATCTAATAGAGGCATAGATACGTTAAAGCCCTTCTCCATAGCCATTGTTGCAAACTTATACTCAGCAAAGCAACCCTTTTGATTTATATTCATGCTACTAATATACGAAAAAGGGGCGGAAAAACCACCCCTTCTGACTAAAAACAAATGAAAACAGGATAAAAACAGAAAAATACCCAGTACAAATATACCCTATTAGATTCACAAAGGGGTATTAAATTCACAAAAGTTATTAACGACCTTGTCCTCTGTACTTTTTCTTATAACCCCTTTTACCAACAGAAGCATTCTTTGAATGTACGTTTGGTCGCTTACTTCTTGCAGAGGGTGTAAATACGTTAATTATTTTCCTTGCCACCCTTTTTGCCTTTTTCCCAGCTTCTTCCAACAAAGTACGCACCATAGACTGTAATGAGTAATGTTTGAAAAATAGGGATATATTCTTTCTGTATGCTAAACTCTCCAATGTTTCCATCGGTAAATGCCAATAAGGTAAACATAACCGTAAGAAAGACCATAGTAAGCGGTCTGATGTTCTTTGACAAAAAGCTATCGCTTTGCATATCATACTTCCAACGCTCTGTAACTTGTTCTTGGGCATCTTTATCTGCTTCTTCTAATAGTTCTTGTATCTTTTGCTTAGCTTGTAAGCGTTCTTCATCGGTTGTAGTAACCTTGTCTATGATATTTCCAATATCCTTTATTAAACCGCCTGTAATTAAGTTAAATAGCTTTTTCATGTATTCTAATTTGAAATTGCATTATAAACAAATAAAGATTAAACTCATCAAAGGGATACTCCTCGTTTTTAGGGTAATAACTCATACCGCCTATAAACGATGTTGGAAATAAAGAAATTATTGCTACACTTATCATTAGTAAGTCCAGATTACATTGGCATCTTTGTCTTTATCAATATCAATATGAACAAAGTTATCCGCAATGCCAATACGATTTATGCCTACCTCCAAAATTGCATTTATTAACTTAAAACGCATCCTTGAATTTCGTACAGCAATATCAACAGCTAAACCTTTTGTATGGCTGCTTCCCTCAACTCCGTTAATAGCCTCATTATGAGCTGGAGTTCTGAAGCCAGATGTGATAATAATAGGCTCTCCCACAAGCTCTCTGATTTCATCAAGCATTGAAAGTAACCCCTTATCCATCAACTGACCACTACCTTGTACATCAGGGCTATCAAACTCGCTGTAATTAAAGTACTTCACTTTTTATTTTTTAGTTGCCACCACTTTTGTACGGTATATCCAATAGAAACTACTAATAGCAATAATTTTAAACCATCTTCTATAAGGTCAAATGTACTGACTGTTATCGCTGATAAATTTAGCAAATATATTCTAAGAGTAGTCAAGTCCATTTTATTATTCGTTAAAGTTTCTGCCTAAAAATGTGTGAACACCATTTCCCTCTACTGTTATTTCATAAGAACCCCAACCATAAGGACTTTTGTCTAAACCATCCCAAAGTACGTCTATTGAGTATTTATCAGATGCCACTCCTTCGGTTTCTATATTGCCTTCTGCATCAAATGTAGGCTCTGTAATCCAAAGATAACCTAACTTTACAATAGTGTGGTTTGCCTCTAAATAGCTTTCGCCTGTTACATCGTCTGTAATGTGTGGCAAGGCTGCAATCTTTTCTTCTGCCTGTTCTTGTGAGTTAAACTCGTATTTCTTAAACAGTTTCATTAGCTTGTAAGTGTTATTAGTTCTGCATCTGATAGTGCTTCATTGAATATCATTAATTGATATACTTTTTTTTGGTTTTTAAATAACCTACTACTGTCATTATAGCTAAAAAATATACCGTCTAAATCTGTTGCAAAACTTACCGTACCTGTTGAAGAACCTAATAAGCTACCATTTAGATACGCCTTACAGTCGCCTGTTTTGTATTTTACTGCTAATTTGTAGCGTGTGTTTGGTTGTGATGCGCCTGTGGTATTATTTCCTATACTTTGTGTAGTCATTCCACTTCCTTGTACAAAAACCCTAAATTGGCTACGGTAGTTATCTATACTTATACCCTCGCTTATGTCGGCAGCTGTACCCACCACAAAAATATCCCTTAAAGCATCTGTACTACTATCTGTTGTGGTTTCGTATAAATACTCAAAATCTATAAATACTGTACCCTCTGTTTGTCCTATTATGTTTTCTAAACCACTCGCTACTTCATTACTATCTGCTGTCCTTGTAACTGCGATTCCGCTTGTTGGTATGATGCTTGTGCTGTATGTTCCTGCCTCTAATTGACCGCCCCATACTAAAATATCAATAGGGTTGCTTTGTGTTCCATAACCTGTATTTACACCCAAACCGCTATAAGCATCAAGTCCACTCGTTGTACTTCCTATAGTTTCTATTCTAGTCCATTCGTTTGTAACGGTATGTAGATTTGTTGTACTATTTCTTCCGTAAAAAGCAACTGTTTGATTGCTACCTGTATTACTTTTAACATATACTGTACTTGAATAACTACCTGTGAAAGCTGTTGTAGATGCTAATAAAAGTGTAGCATAACCACTACCACTTACACTTGCTTGTAGTCGTGTAGCTTCATTTGACCCATCAGGTGCAGTTGAATAATTAGCAGTTGTTGTAACTGTTCCATTTGATATTATTTCTGCCCATTGACTTGCATCGTTACTATTCAAAGTATAATTAGTCCTTGTAGGCTCTAAAAGTAAATGTGGGTCTTGTGGATTGTCAAAATCATAATTCAACCTTGCTTGGTTCGCTACTGTGCTTTCTATAAGACCGTCTTTGTTTACTCGTGTGGCATCCGCATCTGCTGATACTGTAAAATCGCCATCGGCAGTATTAGGCACAACAGAGTATAGCGTACCACTTTTATATCCGCTTGGTATCTGTACTAAAGTTGCTTTTTTATATATGTCAGCAATAGCCATTATTCATCTGTTACTTCTTCTTTACTCTCGTTGAATATCTTTACTATTTCTTGTACCTGTGAGATATGAGCAATAGGTAATGAGTTAAGAATTACGTTTATACGTTGTATTTGTTCGTCTGTAATTTGCATAATTTAAATTTTTTATTCAGGCAAATCTACATAATCTTCTTGATAGTCTAAAGGCAAATGAGCTTCCATATCAGATATTTGTTCACTTGTCAATTCATCTTTATAAAAGTCGTTAGCAAGTACCCACTTAAAGTGTTTCTTAATAGCCTCTGCATTTTCCCCTTCGCCTATCTGTGCTAATTGGTCAGGTATTTGACTTGTGATAACTTCTTTGTGGCTATCAGGTGTGTTTTCTGATGTAATTGTATTTCTAAACATTATTTATTTTTTAATAATTCCACTTCTGCTTTTAACTCTTTTATAGCTTGTACAAGAACAGGTATTAGCCTACCATAACTTGCTTCTAATCTATCAGGATTACTATCGTAAACAAGTTGTAAGTTTTCATCATCTACCTCTTGTAGTTCTTGAGCGATAAATCCTAAATCTTTCTGACCTACTTTAGCACCATCACGCATATTCCAATCGAATGTTACAGGTTGTAATTGGCTAATCAAGTCAAGACCATAAGGAGATGGTTGTATATTTGTTTTATCTCTACTATCAGATAGAGCAGATATTGTTTGTACTTGACACCTTAAAGCAGATATACTCGAATTTCCTAAAGTTATTTCGTTTGAAACAGTTGCTGAACTTGCATCTGCGGTTGAACCTATTATTATATTATTAGCACCTGTTGTTGTTGCATCGCCTGCTTTGCTACCTATAAAAGTGTTATTAGCACCTGTATTTAATCTTCCAGCTTGATACCCTATATTTACATTATCGGTTGACGTTGTTGCGGTATATCCAGCTTCGTAACCTAAGTTTGTGTTATTTATACCTGAAGTTTGTGAATAACCTGCTTGGTAGCCTATTGAGACACCTCCCGCAGCGCTAATATTTGCTTGGGCTTGGTAACCTATTGATACTGTGTTATTGGCATTTCCAGTTCCACTTTGAGCGTTTTTTCCAATAATAACAGACCTTTGTGAAAAACCAAAGCCCAAAGCTGTCGACCCAATAGCAACAGTATCATAACTACTCCCTGAACTAAAACCAGCAGCGCTGCTACCAATAAAAACACCTGCGCTACCATTATTCATACTATTAGCCGCTCTATATCCAATAGCAACAGCGCCATTAGGAAAACTACTAACAGCTGAACACGCGCTTCTACCAATTATAACAGCACTACTAATAAGCCCACTGCTAAAACCAGCGGCTTCCGAACCAATTATAACACTATTACTACTAGAAGCATTAGTACTATCGCGTAGTGCTTTATTACCTATTACAACATTGTCAGTTTGCGTAGTTAAAGAGCTTGCAGCTGAAGTACCTATTAAAGTGTTTTCATTACCAGTTGTTAAGTCAAGCCCAGCACCAATACCTAAAGTTGTATTATTTTGAGGATTACCAGAAAGACCAGCTGGAATAGTTCCAACATACTCTGAAGCTGTATCAATAAGCACATCACTTAAATCATTTAAGCTAGATGCTCCGCCGCCACCTAAATTATCAGGTGCTATTCTTACGTTGTCCGTTCCGTCATATCCAACAAGAAAATCAACATTTGCGCTATCCGTTTTGAGTGTAAATTCACTAAATTTTTTATTTGCCATTTTTTTACTCTTCTATAATTATATTATCTCCATTTTCAGCTATAAGAAAATCTCCATTTTCTGCTATTACTCTGTTAAGGGTTTCTGCAATACTTTGGTAAATACTACCCCAAGTGCTGCTTACAAACCCCCAATACGTTGTTTCGTAAATCTTTCCGTACGACATTTTTATCTTTGTTTAAATAATATAAAAGTTTATTTTCGTTATCTTTCTTTGGTTTATATTTGCTTACAGCATCCATCCGTTAAATAAAGCGTTTTTATCAGGATATATCTCCTCATTGTTATTTGAATAATACTCTGGAAATTTACTCGGTGCGTTGAAACTTAAATAGTCAATCAATCTCTGTGTATAATACTCCGCATAATCCCTCTCCTTTGCTATAAGCGAATCAATCTCTTGCTTATCAGCTAAACTACTGTTTTCAGAATTGTGCTTATAAACGCCACCATTTGCAATGGTATATGCTGCAAACGGAAGATACTCAACCATAGCATAATGAATTAGCATCGGCTGAACATAATCGTTTACTAAATCTAAATAATCGCCTGACAACGTACCAGCAAGTATATCTGCGCTAATCTTGTTATACAAGTCGCTTCCCAAATAGTTCTGGATGTGAATCTCTTGTGCAATCTTAACAAACTGTATAAACTTATCTGTATCAACACTACCACTTAAAGCAGTATTCTTTATAAGGTCATCTCTTTTTATAAATATGGCTGTTGGCATTATTCTATATTTTCAATTTGTTCTTCTACCTTCTCTTTAACTTCTTCCTCTATATCCTTTTTAATGCCTGTTTCCTTCTCTATCTCTGCTTCGCTGATAGCGTTAGTCAAGTCGGTAAATTCAAGCGGTTGTAAGGTCTTAAAATAGATGTCAAGCTCAATTCCGTTGTATTCAAGTATCTTTTCAAGTTCATCAAGAATAGTAACCTGCATTGGTCTGATAACTGTGTTATCCATAAGAACAGAAGCGGTCTGCAATTCCTCTGCATTATTACCAAGACCAGAAGTATCTTTAATGCCAACAAGCATCGGAGATACAATTCGGTGTGATACCATTACTTTACGCATACTTTCATCAGATAAAAACTGATACTGCTGGTGGGCATCACTAAGTTGTACTGGCTCAATAGTAGCAGCCAATTCCTTGCTATCATTAAATGCCAATATGAAACGACCAGCATTTGAACTACCGCTAAATTTATTGATTCTGCTTCGCTCTATGGCGTCTCTCTGCTCTGGGTCTGGCGTACCATTATTGAAGTTAATAAGCATTGATGGACTTAATCCATTCTGAATGTTATTTATGTGGTAATTAGCAATCTCCTCTTCCAATTCGGCATACTGTAAACCACCCTGATAATCTACTGGAGAATAGTATTTATATCCAGCACGATATGGCTTAATGTAAAGTATCTCAATAGGCGAGTTAGAATAACCAAATGCAGGTATTCTTTTTAATTTGTCGCTTGGCTTTGCTTCAGACCAATTAGAATGATAGTAATATGCCTCTATTTCGCCTTTAGAGTTGCATTTCTCGGCTCTTAACGTCTCAACTGGTATATGCTCTACCTGAGCAATTTTACTGCGGTCTTTTGTGTATATAACTTGAATTGCAGCTTGACCCATCATTTTGTAGTCGTGGCATATTCTCTTAATTACGTTCTTCTTTAGAAGTTCTTTCATCTCGGCATAGTCAGATTCATTCTCTCTACTATCAGTAGCGTCTAAACCTCTACCATATATCATTTCAGATATACCATTAATCGCAGCGTTATTGGTTGGAGAACCATTATATCTATCTATTAGGTAAGTGAAATAATCATTGTCCTCTCCATAAGCAACAAAGTCATCATTATAGTATTCCTTTATCTCTGGTCTCGAATATGAACCGAGTTGTACTATGTGTATTTTACCCTCCTCCTTCTTCTCTACGGTGGGTCTATTCTTTGCGTAATGCCTTACTTTTTTAGCCATTATATAATTATAAAATCGTTATCGTGGGAATCCTCTATAACATAGTCATCTTTACCCACTTCATATTTATTGTAATCGGTCTGGTCTGTACAGAATACCAATCCCTTATACTCTACATCACTACCATCTTTTATCGTTATAGAATAAAATCTACCTTCTTTTAGCTGATTAGAACCGCTTAAAGTAATTGATATTTCAGATACTCCGTTAGTTGTCGTTATACTGTTAGCACTAATAGTAGCAGACGTTCTCTCGGATTTATCGTACAAAACAATATCTACCGATGATGGTGATGAACGCAAAATAGCATTAAGCGTTTGTGGTGATGTAGATGTCGTTAATACATGCATACCAAAGTAATAATTAAAGCGTTATTTGTTTCAAAGACACAAAAAAAGGGGCAATAAATGCCCCCTATTAGATTCACAACCCTATTGAATTTATGAAGGGTCTCTTTGAGTAGATTCAGTAGCAGTAGCACTTGTCATTCCTGCGAATGGGTCGGCATCAGTAGCTCCATCAATAAATGAAGGCATACGGATTTCGTTTGCAGTAAGTGTTAGTGTATATCCGTTTAAATCTCCCATAGCAGTACCAGTTACAGCAGTACCACCTGTTACATCAGCACCATTATCAGCACCAACCAAAAGGAACTTGTCATCGAATGTTTGAACAATAACGTGAGGTCTGCCATACGCTAATAGTTTCAATTCTTTGTTGTCCTCTTTAGTTAGCTTGAATAATGTTGCACTTACAACTTGCTCGAAGAATGTTGTTCCATTCTCCATAGAAGATGTAATGTTTGTTTCAAGAGAAGAATTACCCTTTACATCATAGGTGTGGTAGGTAAAAGTTCCTGTCATATCAGTAATCTCGTCATTAGAACCTATTGTAAGCGTTCCTAAATCTCCAAAATCAACAAAATGAAGTTTCTTAATGCCGCCAACCGCATCTTTACAAGGTCTTAATCTTCCTCCAGTTAAATCACAAGCCATTATTTATATTTTTGAGTAAAAGGGGCAGGGTTAGCCACCCCTTTTGATTGAACAATTATTATGCTAAAGTCTGAAGAACTAGGTCGCTACCGATTCCGTATTGTACACCAGCAGTATATCGCATGATTACACGTACGTTTTGGCTACCATCAAGGTCAGCCATGTCGATAACTTTTACTTCGTTGTGGTCAGACAATAGACCAGTACCAAAGTAGATGTTAGATGCCTCTCCAGCAACAATGTGGTCAGATGGCATTCCTGGAGCGTGTTGGATTTTAATACCCTCAAAAGAAAGTGCATTCCCTTGATTGTA
>Ga0070745_1002301_pt1 | contig 10279 bp, 5 predicted proteins | sample VirMetDEL_Mar_4_FD_77438 | JGI IMG/M metagenome (GOLD analysis project Ga0070745, IMG submission 77438) | Aqueous microbial communities from the Delaware River and Bay under freshwater to marine salinity gradient to study organic matter... | ecosystem: Environmental > Aquatic > Marine > Coastal ...
ACAGAAAACGCTGGAGAGGGATCAGGCGACGCAGTGGCAACAGGCGATAGCCCCATCACCAGTGTGCCTGAAACTTCAAGCTGTAGAGGATTATATACTACTAGCACAGGGCGAGTTTACACTTGCGTAGGGCCTACAGTCTTTGAGATTGCAGCAGACGGAACTTGGGCAACAGTGATTAGCATTGGTAACAATGAGTCAGATGTTAGCTTTACGGATGATGGATTTCACCTTGTCTTCTGCGATGGCGCATCAATGTGGGCCACTGATTTAAGCATAGGCTCTACCTCTCTAGTAAACTTACCTTTTACTGAGCCAACTAAAGTGGTGTTTTTAAATGGGCGGATTGTGGCGATCAACAATGGCGAGACAGTAGAAACATTACCAAATTTGCCAAAGAACTCTAAAAACAGATTTTATTTCTCTGAGCTATTTGATGCAACGAATTGGGATGTGCTGAATTATGCTTCAGCCGAGAGCTCCGCTGATAATATTCTCGCTATGGAAGTGAGAGAAGGCGAGCTATGGTTACTTGGCCCTCGCTCTTATGAAGTATGGCGTTCAGATGAAAACCCTGATTTACCTTTTGCTAAGATCGGTGGATCTAGCACTGAGATCGGCTGCGATGCTCCTAACTCGACCAGTTCCATTGCAGGCCAAATCTTTTGGCTTGGCTCCTCTTCTGCGGGACAGAACATCGTATTCATGTCCAATGGTTACGGAGCGCAGCGGATCTCTACTCATGCTATTGAATACTACCTTAATACTCTAAGCTCTTTGAGCTCAGATGCTAGAGGGTTTAGCTATCAACAAGAAGGCCATACGTTTTTCGTATTGACGCTGATTCAGGGAAATCGTACGTTTGTCTATGATTTAACCACGGGGAAATGGCATGAACGCTCAAGCAGAAATCCGAAAATTAATCAAGAAAATTATTGGGATATACTTTACACTACATTTGGTCATTCTCGTATCCTCTGCGGTGGTTTGCAAAATGCAAGGATTTTAACTCTTAATTTAGAAAGATATGTAGAATGGGATGGCAGACCTATAGTGCGTATGATTCGTGGGCCAATCATTTTCGATCAGCTTGGACAACTTTTTCATTACCGCTTTGAAGTAGATATGGAGACAGGCGTGGGACTTCAACAGCGTCAGCCTTTACAATCGGGGATTCAAACTGGAGAGGCTTTTGATCCTCAAGTGATTCTGCGGCACAGTGACGATGGCGGACACACTTGGTCAAGCCAAAAGCGCACATCTGTAGGCAAGGTGGGGCAGTACTTAACCCGCGTTGCATTTAGAAGGCTAGGTCGCTCAAGAGAAAGAGTTTACGAGTTCTCTATGTCAGCCCCCGTCAAATGGCACATCTTAGGGGCTAGAGTCTCTGTGAAGAAAGGCATACAGCCATGAGCAGAGTAGGACCAGCCCCATTACAAAAAGCCAATGAGTTTGATCGCTCTTGGCTTCAATGGTTTTCAAGCATAGGCAACGCACTCAGCGGGCGCTGGGGGCAAGAGCAAAGAACGCTAGAACTAATAAATATTTTAACTACTCCTGACGAACAATATCTAAATTATAAGGGACGTGAACTTTCATTTCTCTTTGTGTGGGAATCAGGATTAACGACATCGAGCAGCAGTATATTATTAAACACTTTACCGACCCAAGCAGACTTGACTATGAGGCCAGGTATGCTCCAAATTTGGGAAGATTCAGTATTGGTGGCGGGGGCTTATGCCTCTCAATCGACCATAACGCTTCCCGACTTGAACTTGAGTGGGCGTGTGATAATTCAGGGCTCGGTACTTACTAAAATAACTGACCCAAGGAGGGTATGACAATGTGGGATTATTTGACTGACCCGACTGGAATGGGTCGCTATAGAAAAGGGCTTGCTGCTCAAGAGGCCGCACAGCGTGCAGAGCTTGAGCGTGTTCAAGGGAAAATGGATACGCTTGGCCAAGAGTACACAGAATCAGGACAGCAGATTGCTGCAGGCTATGCGCCTTTAGCTGGATTAGTACCAGAAGCTGCTGCTCGTATGCAAGAGGACTACTCAGTAGCTCCCACTGCCTATCAATACCAAGGCAACGTCAATCAATTTTTAGACCCCTCTATCGCTTATCAGCAAGACCAAGCTAGAAGATCCTTAGAGTCTTCAGCAGCAGCTCGTGGCAACTTAATGAGTGGCGCAGCAGCTAAAGCGATTGCAGACAGAGCGCAACAAATCGGAGCTCAAGGATATGCTGATGCTTATGCTCGTATGGAACGCGATAGAGGCTATGGTGCTAATCAAGCACAGCAAAATTATCTTAATCAAGTGGCTCAACAGCAGCAGAGATATAATCAAGCTCAACAGCTTGGACAGTTCGGCTTACAAGGGTTAGCAGGACAAACAGGCGGCATCCGATACGGCACTACAGGTAGCGTGTCCACCCGAGCTCCATCTTACGGACAAATGATTGATCCAACAGCAGGTCTAGGCGATATGCGTGCAGGACAAATGAGTGGGGAGTTCACAGGCGGATTGCTGACTGGATTCTTAGGCGGACAAGAAAAGAAGAATGAAGGAGCTAAGAGCGGCCTTCTTTCTGACTTTGCATTATTTTAATAAGGAGCAAACATGAGATTTAGAGACTATAGTGCAGAGTTTGCCCCAAGCCCTGATATATTTAGATTAGCTGGCCGAGGCCTAGGTTCAGATGTGCGTGGTGCAGTGCGTAAAGCTGCAAGACGGCCCTTGTTTAAGAAACTAGCTGATAGATTCAGAACTGGCAATGAAGCTAAGGCGGAATTAAACACCTTAGCGCAAATGGGGCTACAGGCTCCTCCCATGCAAGGCGATACGCAATATCCTATCTTCCAAGATATAAAGGCTCACCACTTAAGTATGTTGAATCAAAGACCAGATAGAGCTCAGGAGATGTTTCCGCTTGATGAGCAAGGAGCTATGGACTATTTGACTGGGGAAGACAAGATATATGCGGCTAAGGGCGGTGAAGGCAAAGATGGCGAAGAAGCTAACCCAATAAGAACGCGAGCAAAAGAAGCGTTAGTAAAAGCTGCACAAGATCTATATAGAGCAGGATTTGCTGCGGGAGAAACACCTTCTCATGAAAATTGGGCGGCCTTTGAAGAAGCAAAGTTAAATCTAATCGGAGCTAAAGCAGACTATGCCGATGCAGGCGGAGATCCAAATAAGATCCTAGATTCACAGTCTCAGGTTATGACTACAGTTAAATCCTTACAAGAGCTTAAAAACCTTATCGCCAATATCAAAGGTAAAGAGACTGGCGTGATTAATACGATCTTGGATAAAATCTACGACACTGTGGATAAAGTATTGGCTAAACCTAGAATCAACAAATGGCTATCTGAGGCTGCCGCAGTGGCTGGATCGGCTGAGGCTATTCAGAGACTAGCGGATAATTTTGAAGCCGTAAAAGACAAACCCAACGAACTATTTGAATTAGTGAAACAGTTAGGCAGAGCAATCGAGCCTGGGCTGCAAGTAACTACTGAAGAAGTAAAAGGGTTTTTAGGGGCCAACGCCATTTCGGCGTTCATTGGGGGAATCTCTGAAACGGGAGAGGCTTTAAAAAGTTTATTGGGCACTAAGGGGGAGGGCGGCTTATTGCGTAAAGCTCAGACGGCTGCTGCTACTTCTCAGCCTAAGATTATGTGGGACATAATCATACAAGCAACCCATGTGATTAGTAAAGCTCAAAAGAACTATGCGGCTTTTCTTAGGGAAGCTAAACAGAACGCCAAAGAAATAGGCGATGCAGACACTAAAGCTAGAACTATGTATGCTTCTTCAGAGGAAAAGCAAGTTATTGAAAGTGCAGTTAAAACTTACATTGAGGAGCAACTATCCCAAAAGGCTCAGTTTGAGCAGATACAGCCAATTCCTTATGGAACGCCAATGGGTCAAGTCTCTACGCCAGACACCCCTCCACCAGGGGACAAAAGTGAATGGGGTACGGATTTTTCTGCTTATGAGGCAGGGGAGTATGATGCTGAATTAAAGAAAAGAATTGAAAGTGCTGAAGCTTCTTCTACTTTAAATCCTATCAAAAAAGAAGTTTCAAAAGGAGCCGCAGCGGTTGCCACTAAAGCACAAGATGACATTCTAGACCAGTTACTAGCGCCGAAGCCTGAGAAAGTGGATTAAGATGAAGTTTAAAGATTTACCACGAGACGCATTGCGTGATTTGCTTAACAAAAAACTAATAGGCCCTGGAACTCAGTACAGTGCGCACATTGGGGATCAGAACGTCCCTGCGGATATGCTTTTAAAGTTACCTAAGAATATTGTTCCCAAGGAGCTGGCAGCGCAGCAGAAACGTAAACAGGACTATGATGCTATTTTTGTTAATGAAGAAGGCGGCATCTTTAAATATAGCACCGAACTCCCAACGGGACCAGAAGGCGAAACAAAGACTTACAATTGGGCGCGCAATAAGCCCTTGTCTGCTCAAGACTTTGAGTATTTAGAGCAGGTGCGGGAAAAAGACTTTCCTGATCGAAAGCCTTTGGAAATTAAAAAGACTTTAGCGGAAGCAGGCGAAGGCTCGCGTAAAGTATTTGAATATGTTATAGAGAATGATTTAATTGATTTCCCCGAAGGCTACACTCACGAAGACAAGCTTAGAGCTTACGCTGCAAATCCTACAGCGTTTAGAGAAATAGCTATGGGCGAGCCTACATCTTCAGGCTATGGTCAATTAATGGATTTTCTGTCGGGCGGTGGAAGAAAATTTATGGGGATGCTTAATTCAGGAGGTGATTTTGATCCCTTTGAGGTAGCTAAGACCACTTCGGATATGGATGCTAGTTGGTATAACCCGTTAAAATTGGCAGGAGATGTCGTGCGCTCTCCTACTCTCCCTATGTCAGTTCTTGCGGCGGGAGCCACTCCAATATCTTCTGCGCTCAGGTGGCAGATAGGGCGTGAAGCGGCTCTTGGGGGTGCGGAAGGTATTGCGGAAGTAGCAGCTGCGGATGTAAGAAAGACTATGGATCCCTCTTTCAGCGACTATGCTATTGGCGGCTCACTAGGTGCAGGGTTGTCAGGTGGCGCGCACGCTGCAGTTGCGGGGAAACCTAAAGCCATCAAAGCTTATAAGGCATTTAAAGCTAAGAGACAAGGCCCCACCCTCGGAGAACGATATAATCAGTATCGACAAACTATAGCTAACATTCCTGGGAATATAGGAGGAGATCCTCTAAAGGAAAGAGCTAAAGGGCTGTTAAAATCTAGACCAGGCTCTGCCTATGAGCCAGGGGGTAGAGCAAAATACTCTGAAAAGCTAGGGATTCCCCCAGACCAAATGTACCCAGGATTAGGTATGGCAAGTCGATCTAGTCAAGAGATGACGGATATGAGAACTCTAGCCACTAGAGTTCCTAAAATTCATAAATGGTGGACTGATACTTACGATAAGTTGCTACAAGGGATCAATAAGTGGACTAACTATGAGAACGCTCCGAGTGTAGCTGATGCTGGGGAAATCATTGAGGGCTCACTTAATGACGCTAAGGGACGTTTCTATGATAACTTAGATGTCACATATAGTAAAGTAATTGACGATCCAGCTATGGGCTTCCAAGTGGATGCACAATTCACTCCAGAACGTATATCTGCGATGGACTCTGAACTAGCTAAGCTTGACAAGAAGTACACAGAGCTTATGGAGAAAGAACTCGCCTATGACACAGTCAAAGAGACGGTGCCTGACGAGTTCGGCAACCCTGTAATCAAAGAAAGACGTGGGGATCTTAAGCTAGATGCACAAGGTAATCCAGTGCTCAAGCAGAACTCAGAAATTAATCCATCAGAGGCTGCTGAATTATCGAGCGCAGTTAAACGCATCAAGGCGTTGCGCAGAAGCTTAGAGATTCGCAAAGCAATCCCAGCGGGATCTAATAATGAGTTTGTTCTAAATCTCAACAGAATTAGATCTAACTTGCAGAAGAATATTAGAAACATCCCAGCATTAGAAAGAACTGGCACTAGCCAAGACATCACTGCTGATTTAAGGAACTTACTAAGCAAAAACCTTACTGAGGCAACTATTGCGGCTAACCCCAATATAGGGAAAACCTTGGCAGATAATAATAGGCTGATAGACCAGTTCCAAACTAACATGGACATTTTACGCAAGGATTTGAAGTCTGACACTAGGTCCCCAGAGCAAATAGGCCGATCCATTATGGGCAATACTACTAAGATGGATGCTTACAGATACATCATGGCCAAGTATGGGAGAAAAGGCGAATTCAGTGAGCCCATAGATTTCAACCGAGTGCGTGACTCTTGGTTCAAAAATCAAGTGATGCGTGAGTCTCCTGCCACAGGAGGAATATCTAACAAGATCGCAAAACCTCTAGGGGATAATCAAGCTTTTGTTGAAAAGTATTATCCCAGCGTACCTGTTGAGGATTTACAAGACTACGCAAGAGGGCTGCTAATTATAGGTGATCCACAACTCATAGGCTTGTCTGGCACGCTGAATCAAGCAGGGCGGGATTTGGCAGATGTCCCTAAAACTGGCAGACAAGCTCTACAATATATGAGAGGTCTGCTCAAGGAGTCAACGGACCCTGCTGATATTAAGAAAGCTACCAAGATGCTTGCGAACATGGAGGAAGCCAATATCATTGACTTTGGTGCCGATTATGGCCCTAAGCCCCCTCCCGCACCTCTAGCAGATTTAGCAACTAGGGTGGGGGTAGTCGGCACTGCTGCAAGAGCTCCCGACTATACTGAGAATCAAGCGAACGCTCCTTATAACCCTAGGCGAAGCACCTTTTGGGAAGACCAACGAAACAAATATTTGAATATACCTCCGAGTGGGACATATTAATGGCAGTACTATTTTATAGCTCCCCGCGAGCACAGTTCTTTGATGGAAACGGCAACCCATTATCTATGGGGCAAGTTTCTTACTATTTCCCTGGCACAACCACGCTCAAGGAAATCTATACGGACAACACCGAAGCCACCCCAGCTCAAAATCCTCAGCCCTTAGATGCTGAAGGCTATGTGCGAGATGGTGGAGTGTGGCTTGGCGATGGGCTTTATGATGTATTGCTTGAAGCTTCTGATGGAGCAGGCGGCTTCACAACTGAATGGACTATCCCAAATGTAGGAACTCCTGACACAACGCCTCCAGGCTCAATAGGGAATGTAGCGTATGTCGAAACTATCAACGATCTTATTAACGTAGATACTTCCACTTATTCTGCTGCCTATGTATTTGGCTATTATGCTAAAGGTGATGGTGGTAATGGCTGGTTTTACTTTGATGCCGCTTCTGTTTTGGTTGACGATGGGGGTGCGGTAATCGCACCACTCGGAGCTCCTGCCACGGGCAGATGGTTAAGAATCTTTACAGATGATAAAATCTCTTGTACCAAGTGGGGAGCTACAGAGAACGCTCCAGGCTCGGTGAACTCAAATCTAACTAACTGGACTAACTACGCTAATGACTTAGATGCTGAGTGTACGATGCACATTCCTCCAGGACTCTACACAGTAGTACCAGGCTCCTTGACTGTGCAGCAGAGCATCCATATAGACAATGGCGTGACATTCAATGTGAATGGACCAGGTGCTTATAACTTTGCTATCAATAGCCGCTTTGAAATTAATACCTTAAGCAAGATTACTGACGCTTCTTCCCAAGGCTCTTGTAACCTAGACTTTACAGCTAATGTATTTGGTACTTCAGATTTAGAGGTACGCACCGAGTGGTATCAGACAGTGCCTCTAACTTTTAACTATTCGGGTAGCTTGTATGTGCTAATCACTTCACCTATCGTGGCGAGCCTTGCTGGACCAAAGACAGCAAACTTAAGATTCAGAGAAAATGGCTCAATAGATGTCAGCGGGAATACCTTGACAGTGCCAAATCTTGATGTCGGAGATCCAACCTTTCAGCGATTTACTCACGGCTTTTTGCTCCCCAACCCTGCTCTAAGTTTTGGGGCAGGCACTACACTCTACACAGCTAACTTTGCAGACTTATTGCAAATGATTGAGTGTGATCTAACAGGCACAGTGATTCAAGTAAACAGCCCTACTTCTATAATTAATGGAATGACTGTGGATATTTCCGCAGCCACCTCTTTGATTAGTAATGGATTTGAGGTAGAAGTGCAATTCGGCGGCACGTTCCTAGTGCCGAACAGATTAGGCAATTTAGTAGTGGCTTCAAATGGAGGCTTAATCACTAATTCCGACAATATCTATGATCGGTACGCTTTTGTGATAGAGACTCAAACGCAGTTTGACGGCTATGTGACTTGTGCTTTGCAGAATAGCAATCGAGTTGATTTTAAAGACTTTGACACTACCTACACTCTAGACTTAACTGGAGTGGCTAACTCCACTATCCGCAACCTACACACCACTGGAGGCATCACTGCTGATGGTATTGTGACCCTCAACAACTGCTCTGTCAGCGGCTTAAACTCAGTAGCAAGCGCATCTCTTGTATTTAAAAACTCTCAAGTGGACTCACGCATATCTTGCACCTTATTCAGAGCAAGTGACACAGGAATTACAAACGAAATCATAGCTAACACTATGGACGTAACGGACTGCACAGTGAGTGGAAATTTAGTGCCTACTGCCAACGGCGGCTCGTATGACTTCCTAATCAAAGACAATTCATTTGAGGGTGGGTACATTAGGCCAAATGGTAACGCCTTGAGCACAAGAGCTTACATTTTGAATAATGACTTCCAATTCCCCAGTAGTGAGAATCCCGGGAGCTTCCTCTACACACCTATTGATGGTTTTAGCTTCTTAGTTACGGGCGAGACTTACACAGCGAGTAATGTAAACTTTCCAGTAGCATATAACGTGCGAGTGGCAGATAACACCCCAGCCTGGGGCTTAGGTAACACACCGACAGTCGGAACTAAAGTGCTTCAGACTGTGCGCCATAGACAAGACATCACACCAAGTACCACCGCACCTGGAGCTTTTGTGATTAAACCGGGTGTGAATATGTTAACTCCTTACATCGCAGATGGTATGGTATATGCAAGTATGGATGCTACTATTATGTACCAAAACTCGTCTAACCTGAGCGTAACCCCTGCAAATGTTGTTACATTTAATGCAGTACGCTCTGACTATGAAGTATTATACTCAACTACGGGCGCAGCGTCTGATATTGGAGGCGTGAGTGCGACCTTGGATCTTTACCCTCAGCGAGGTTTATAAATGGCTTTTCAAATTCCTCCAAATCCTAAGTTTCAGCAATTTGATGCTAATGGCAACCCCCTCACAGGCGGAAAGCTCTATACTTATTTAGCGGGCTCAAGCAATCCAGTAAATACTTACACCGATAGCTCAGGCTCCACAGCCAACACAAACCCTGTGATCTTAAATGCTAGGGGCGAAGCAGATGTGTGGGTTTCGGACACTGTGCTATATAAATTCGTACTTACTGATGCAAGTGATGTCGAGATTTGGTCAGTAGATAATATCTCAGCAACTGCGGGCGGCTCTGGAGGCGGAGGCGCAAATGACGAATTGGTGCGCGTCACTGGATCTGATCTAGTCTCTCAATATCTGAGCGACAAGCTGGCAGCAGGTCCAGGCATTGCCTTGAATGTGCTCAATCCAGGCGGCGTGGAGCAATTACAAGTGGAAATATCTCAGCTGTTTGGAGTAGATATAACCAACGACTCTAGTGTAGCTGGTGCTAATGTAAAAGAAGCTTTAGATACTCTGTTAAATGAGTTTAACAATATAGACTCAGACGGTGTTTCTAATCTGAGCTCAGTTGCTGGAGCAAATGTAACTAATGCCTTAGATGATTTACAAACGCAGATTAGTAATGTAGGAACTCCATCTTTAGGCTCATTGACTGATGTTACTCTAACTAATACAAGTGAGGGTCAATCTTTAGTTTACGATGGTACTGATTGGACTAATCAAGTGCCTATTGTTTATGTTGAAGTTAATAATGGTGAAGCCACAGCAATTACAAGAGGTCAGCCAGTCTATGTTTCGGGTTCAACGGGTGGTGGAACGCCCGTCGTTTCACTTGCGGACAACGATGGGGTCAACACATATCCCGCAATCGGGTTGGTTGCCGATAATTCAATAGGTGCGGGTGCGGATGGTCGTGTCCTAATTAGTGGCATACTTGAAAATGTTGACACATCAACATATAATGTGGGTGACGCCGTTTATTTGGATAGTACGGCGGGCGATTTAACATCCACACGACCCACAAGTGACACCGAAAAAGTG
>Ga0070745_1002304_pt1 | contig 10274 bp, 11 predicted proteins | sample VirMetDEL_Mar_4_FD_77438 | JGI IMG/M metagenome (GOLD analysis project Ga0070745, IMG submission 77438) | Aqueous microbial communities from the Delaware River and Bay under freshwater to marine salinity gradient to study organic matter... | ecosystem: Environmental > Aquatic > Marine > Coastal ...
CAGAATATCGATGCAGCCCTAGCTACTTATGGCAGATTTGCCTTTCAGGACAACAGTGGCAATATTGTAACAGCAGATATGTTCGAACTCGATGGCGGAGGGACTTATGATACTGGTCAATGGAATTCGGTCCTTGGAACAACCACTATTAGCGCAAGCCCTCTAACCGCTGGTGGGGCACTGCCAACGTCGATCAAGCTGTCTTATACCGTTCCGACCGGCCTTTTCGACGAAGACCAGACTGGTCGTATCGATGTTACCGAGACGTCGTCTTACTACTTCTTGGATTATCCTGCAGTTATTTACGTCCGGGAGAATAACAACCTGGGTGACGATAACCTTGCTATTGGGGAGGCACCGACTTCTCCGGCGAGCAACGGATCTCTGCCTACCACTCCTTCAGAAGTTGAGAATGATGAGGCATTTGTTGCCGCTAGCAGTCGTGGAACTTGCGGCAGTGGCCCCTCTGACCCGAACGCCGATGGCGGTGGCGCCTCTTGCTCTCAAGGTTATACTACAAGGCGTACTCCCATGTACATGCCCGCTACCACGAGGCAGCTGGACTACAGTGAATATGGGGGACCAGGTGCGTCCCTTTCGAGGACTGAAAGCCTGAGATATGGCCCCAAGATCGAAGCCAATAACGGTTATTTTGGAGATAAGTTCGCATTCTGCCGACTGCTCTGGGCGATTTCGTGTAGCCCGAACGGCGACTGTCCCTTAGATGGCTTAGATGAGACGCTCCTCAACAGAACCGAAAGCTTCTACTATTACGGTGCAGGTAACCAGCTCGTGCAGCAAGTTACGGACACCTACCAGACCATTCTTTCTGCAGCGCAAACCGAAGACTATAGGGCCGGTGTTAATAACGGATCTCCTCAAGGTTTCACTGAACTCGATGAAACAAGTATGTACCGAGTTAGTCGAGTAATCCAGGACTACTATGTTGAGGATGGCGTTAACGTCAACGAAACCACTACATTTACCTCAATCACTTCAAGGGGGGTCGGGATCTCGTCTGGCGCTGACATTGACGCCCTTGCAGGCATCAAGACGAGCAGTATAAGGCGTTCATTTACGATCACGACTCAACCAATTACCCCAGATGCTCTTAACTCACCAGTAGCGCAGACGGAGACGAAGTCAAAAGAGATTCCGATGACGGGCAACTACGTCCAGCCTCCCGTCAGCTCCGGCCCGCTAATCTCTGAGCAATCCATGCCACTTCCCTTGCTGATTGAGGACGAGCTAGGTAATCCTGATCCCGAGGAGATCGAAAGGGTTGTCCTTTACTACAGCAACTACCTGAGGATGTTCACTCTTGGAGACCTCTACGGTATCTCTGTCACCGAGGGACCAAGGGAAGAAGTATTTAAGAATTGGCGTCCTAATATGCCTTTCAGGTATTCTGACCCGTTTGGCGGCAAAGCACTTGCGTGCCGTATGAACGCAACCAACTGGGCCGTAGCAGGCAACCAGGCAGGCTTCAGAACTAATGGCATCTGGTTGGGGTTCTCGAATGTTAGTTCCTCAGACCTGAGCAACCTAGTGGGAGACAGCAGGCCCATTATGGAAGGTAGCGTTGATTCTACGGGATTCCCTTCAACGCGACCAAACGGCAGCGCCCTTCAGGAGGGAGACAGGCTTATTGATGACAGAGCACAGGTCTACATCTACGACGCGACCGGAGGAGAGTGGGTACTGGTGTAGTCCAGTCAAGCCGAAAACTAAGCACCTTGGCACACTAAGCTGATCTGTTAGTCTATAAAATTGTGTCAGTTGTCTTAATTCAGCCAACAGAGCCAACTACTCGTTTTGATGGATCACCCCTGCAGGCGAATGACGTATGGGTCGGTCCAGCCGGAGGTGATTCGACGACTAACTATATTTACAATGGAGCATCCTTTGTTTCCTCGAGCCTCGTAGTGATTGACAGGCTGGGTGCACCTGTCTTGCGCCCATCAAGTCAAGGCGGAGGTTCTGTTTTAACAGGCGATCTGTGGATTAACAAGTACAATCAACCTTACGAATACAATGGGCTCGGATGGCAGCCAGTTTTCTCTCAGATCATTTTACAGGCAGTAGAGCCTACAACCCGCCCTGATGGCTCAGCCCTGCAGACTGGAGACTTTTGGGCAGATAGTTCTGACAATAATACTACCTACGAGTACAGTGGCTCCAGTTTTGTTGTTAGCGCAGGTCCCAATGTACTCATCTACCAGTTCCCGGCACCCACTACAAGGCCAAGTGGTTCTCCTTTGGAGTCAGGGGACATCTGGGTTAACTCTGCAGGCGAGGTTTACGAATACACTGGTGGTGGCTGGATCGACTCAAGTGTTGACGTAATTACTAGTACCACTGAGCCTACCGTAAACAACGAAGGCGCAGCGCTGGCCGTCGGAGACATCTGGCAAAGCACTTCCACTGGTGAAGTATCTGAATGGGATGGAGCGGCTTGGCAGCCCTCTTCTATTGCCGTCGAAGTTGACGGAGTTTTCGCTCCTCTGGCGCCGGGCACGGAAACTGTCACAGGTCAGCCCTTGAGTTTCATTATCTCCAACATTATTGGAATCAAGGAAGTTATTACTACCTATGGTAATGACGGTGTCTATACTCCCGTTCCCGGAGGCGGCAATGGCGGCGAAGAATTAAGACAGCAGCCAGCTGTAACACCTGCCTGTTATGTGACCGGATTCATCATCGAACCAGGTGGGCTACTTGCTACCGAGGCAAATGGAGCTGTCCCAGCAGACACCATTGGTGGTATCATTACCGTGGGTGCCGTACTGGTCAACCCCGATATTTTTGCACCATCGGAATCCTAACGGCGACTGATTGACAACCTCATGACGATTGTTTCAAAGATCTCCTCTACTGAACTTGTCAAGCAAGTTACAGATCGCTATGTGGACAACTTTTTTGAGGTCCGCCTCATTAACGCTCCTGGAATTACCTACACCCCAGGTGTCACTGATGACAGCGTCCTACTTTCTAATGAGGTCCCGGTGGGTACTGGCGGGTATTTTCCTCAAGTTATTAAGTACAGCGCTGGAGACGTAGGAACCTACAATGACGATGGTGTCGGTCTAAACAGAAAGGCTGCTATTTTCTCTCATGACGGTAGCGGTACTGCCATTAACTTCAGTCACGTCACCTTGGTCCAGTCTGACGGAAACGTGACAAATCTTGGCTTAGTCCAGGCTGCTCCGTCTGCAGGTGTCGATGGTACTTATACGAATCTACCAGTTTCGTCTACGACTGGCTCCGGCACTGGCTTGACTGTAGACCTGACGATTGTCAATAGTGGTGCTTCAACAACTGACTATACCCTAACCATTGTCAATGCTGGCAGCGGCTACGAAAATCTTGACTCTTGCACTCTGGACGATGCATTACTTGCTAGCGTAGGTGCCATTACTGGCGGAGCTGGCTTCCTTACTTTTGAGATTGCTATTACCACTAGCTCCCCTGACGCTGGCAATGTTTACTCTGTCGCCAAAACAGCGACAACAATTAATCTAAACGGCGGCAATGAGGCTGCTTTCTATTATGATATCAAGCACTTCGGCTTCTACAACTGATGGTTGACATTTACGCAGCTATGAATCAAGAGTTTTTCTCCCGAAGAGTCATCGAACTCGAAAGGAGGGAAAAGGGGTTCTATATTGACGGAGACTTTAAAGGGACCGTTACCGGCACCTGGAAGAAAAAGTCCGAAGATGGAACTGGCACCGTTATTTTTAATGACAAAGAGTACGACGTTGTACCTCTTGGCTTTACTTCTCTCCCTGAAGGTGTTCCGGTTGAAATGAGCTACGCCTCAGGTCTCTACTACGCTAAATGGTAAAATGGCAATCAATCCTTCTTCGCTGACAAGTCAGGCGATTTCTGCCAACACTGACACAACGATCGAGCTTGTCTTCGTTGAGCCCGAAATTCGGTTCCCTCTAGATCCTCCACAGCCTCCTGGCAAGATGATAGCGTTCTACAATGGTGCCACAGACCTCATGACACTGTACGTGGTCGGCTACAGTGGAACAAGACTCTACAGGGTGGTGTAATGGCTCTCGAAGGCTCTAGGATTGCCAAGACCTCTCAGCAGATTGAGAATATCCAGAGGTCCGTCCTTATTACAAACCAGATACCACCATTACCTTTAGCTGAAGCTGACTCCGAGGGTAATGTAACATTTACTCCCGTTACGCCAGAAAGGCGAGGTCAAATGGTCGCTTATCTGGACTTCAGTATTGAGACCATGGAGATCTACATCGCAGTTGATCCGAATCAGGACAACACTAACTTTGTGTGGAAAAAGGTCGCCCTTTACGGGAAAGCCTTCAACTCTGATACGGGTGATGAATGGGACCCGTTATGGGTGTGGTATCGGAACACTACTAATCAATCGGATCTAGGCTAGACGAGTGGCGGTTCTAAGTGTATTTGAAATCTTTCAGATAACCAAAGTTGGAGATGGATACAACTCAGGACCTCAGCTGGAATTCGCGCCCATAGCGCCTCCGTCCTCAACCCAAGAATTCGTTCCAGGCCGAACTGTGGAGAACAGGCTGGTCCCCGTAAGCTGGGTTCCAGTAACTGAAAACGTTGGAGCCGAGATTCCCGCCCCACTGAACGTCACAGTAAAACCCAAGCAAGCGGGCAGTTGCAAAGACTCGAAGGATTGCCCTAGTGGTTACGCTTGTATCGGTAATGTTTGCATTCTAATCCAGTCGTCTTCTTCAGCTGTTGGTAACTGCAGTCCGGGTGGAACTGGCGGCGCTGGTGGTGGTGGTGGTGGAAATGATTGCCAGAGCGGTGACTGCAGCAGTCTAGGAAGTGGAGGCTGTTCCTCTAGTAGTTGCGGAGGAGGAGGTGGAGGCAATCCTCAGGAATGCTGTGGCGCTAGGTGCTGCAGGTTTGGCAACCCCCTCCAGCCGACTGGGTGCTGGTGCTGTGAATGCCCTGTCAGAGAGGTATGCGACCCGTTCTGCCAGCTATGGGGAGGCACTTTAGGCGTCCCGGAGCTGGGCCCAGGCTGCAGTGAAAATTCCCTCTGCAGCGAATGCGAGGATTGTGATACTAATGGGCTCTGTGTTGAGAAGCCGCCCGGATCCGCTCCTTGTCAGTGCAAAGGTAGTGAATGCTCTAACTGTGAGTCCTGCAATACATCCGGTGTATGCTTTCGAGACACAAAGAAGTGCCTTGATGCCATTAGTTGCGAATACTACTGCAAGAAGACCGACAGGACTTACACTAATACTATCCAATTTCCAGTAGAAGCGTTTGGCTACAGCAGGGAGCGTGCAAAGAGTGCTTGCGTTCAGCTACTCAGGAAGAAGCACGAACTTACCGACTGCGACTGTCCACCACCAAATAGCTGCGAAAACTTTACATTTATCAATGTTTGCTCTGCTAGTGGACCAAACCTTTTGCCAGCGCAAAAAATTACAGGATATGCCTCATCCTGTATCGATGCGGACGATCCTAACGGCCAGCAAATATGGCTCGTAGAAGACTGCACTGATGGTGCACAGAATGACCCTGATCAGTGCTGTGCAAGATGCAGCTGCAGCACCCATAAAGATTGCGGCCCCTGTGGCTTCTGTAATGGAAATTGTGAATGCGAGACATATGAAAACTGTCCTGAGAGCAGTGGCGGTACAGGTACAGGTGGCCCCAGTGATGATGCGGTACCTGGTGGTCAGTGATAGGAAGAATAGAAGGTCGACTGAGCTAAAATGGCAGTTTTTCCAGATAGAATTGTTCAAAAGAGTTCAACCGATGACGTTGCTTCAGTAAAAAGCCAAGTAGCAGTTGGCCAACCCGACCAACTAGTGCCTGGCGAAATCGTCGTACAGAGGGGTGCTGGTACAGCTTCTATTATCGTATTTGATGCTGCTAATATCCCGGTTGAGATTGGAGGCGGTGGCGGTAGCGGGCCAAGCTTCTCAATTACCGATGCGGAGGAGCGTCAGTTATTGTTCTATGACTCCGTCAACGCTCAGTGGATAAATGACTACCAGTCACTTGGTGAGCACTCTGACGTAGACCTCACTACAAATGCCCCTGCAGCAGGCCAATTACTTCGCTGGGATGGAACTGACTGGGTACCCGTCGATCTCCTACTAGAGGACCTCTCAGACGTCTCTGACATAGTTCCAACCTTCGGACAGGCTCTCGTGTGGCAGGGTTCAGAGTGGGCCCCAGGCACGGTTTCTGGAGGTGGCAGTGGTGGGTCTGGCGGGGGAAGAGGAGATGGAGGCGACTTTGATTCCGGTACGGTAGATGCGGGTTTTGAATTTGGCGTCTGGGGTGCTGGTGATTTTGATACGACTGGTGATGACAAGCCTTGGGAGGTAGTGATTGCTGGTGGAACTGCAGACGGTGGTGACTTTGGGTAGGTAGCCTAGCCTAGATTGATTGGAATCATGGCCACTCCTGCTAATCGCGTACCAGTAAGAATTGCCAGGGGAACCAAGGCTAATTTAGATGCATCTATTAGTGAGCTGGGTGAAGGCGAACTTTGCTTTGCTACCGACGAAGATCAGGGTTATATCGTTAAGGCTGGTGCGCTGGTTGTCTTTGCTGGTGCTGGCTCGGGTTCTACTCTTGCCAGTCTTGAAGACGTAGATACTACTGGCGCTACGACAGATTCAGCTCTTATCTACGACGGGGCTACCTGGGTTCCTGGGACGCCTTTCGCTTCCTTTGGGCGCGGAGATGGCGGAGATTTCAATACCGGAACCGTTACTACCGGGTTCTCTGTTGGAGTTTATGGAGGCGGCACAGCCTCTGGCGGTACAGACCTGCCCGTTGAGCAGCTGGGCATCTATGACGGTGGAGTAGCTTAAAGGTATCCTAACGCAGATTCTGTATTGCAATGACCACTCCCGCACAAAGAGTTCCAGTACGAGTCACTCGCGGAACGAAGAGCGAACTTGATGCGGTGGTTGCTGATCTGAAAGAAGGAGAGGTTTGCTACGCTACTGATCAAGAGATTCTTTACGTTGTTGAAGGCGGTGTCTTGGTCGGCACCTCCACTCCATCGCCTGTTTACTCTGACACGACGCAGGCTCTCAATGGAGATGATCCTATTCTAACTCCTGACCAGGTGGACAACATCGTTAGGGTTGCAAGTGAAGAAGACTATGACGGGATTGCAACTAAGGATGCCGATTGCCTGTATGTTCTGCCTGCCCCTTCCGGCCCTGGCGGTGGTGGAAACAGCCTCGTAGCCGCCAGTGGCGATGCTGTTAATTACATCGGAGAGTGGACCGGTAACGGTACTTCTCAGAGTATCGTTACCCCTGCAGAGTTGGCTGCGGTGCAAGTAGGTAGTCAGGGACTGAAAGACTATAACCTGGGTGGATCTTTCTTTTTCAACCTTGGAGCTGGTGCTATCGACCTTCCTATCGGAGCCAATAAATACATTGAGACGAGCTTTGCGTTTGAGGCTCCAAATACAAGCGTCCTTGAATTTACAGCTAGCGGCTTTGATATCGGATCGAGCACCAAGACCAATAATAGCGGAACATTGAATGTAGCCTTTGGTATCCGCAAAGACGGTGAGCAAACTATGGTCAACGGGGCTGGACCCGATTCGACTGTCTATTTAGCAGCAGGAGAGGGCATACAGATCGTGCAATGGTACGCCACGGGCGCGGGCAGCGATACCGTTCTGCATGGTTGCGGAGCGACACCTGATATCATTTTCTGGAATGGCGCCGATGGCAACGATGACGGCAGTGGTGATGGCGCATGGTACATCAACGGAGCTGTATTCAATACAACCACTACATACGCATCTGATGCCCAAGGGACTTGGAGACTTGACAATACTTTTAATACAGCTGCTGATAGGCTAATGACTTATGACGATTCGTCATTCACTACTTGTTCTAACACCTACTTTGCGTTTAATGGCACAAACCTGATCTTTACGGCACTTTGCTTCTACAATGTAGCAGGAAAGAGCCAGACCGGCAGGCTTAGTGGGCCAGGTGGTTCTGCCCTATCCGTAAACCTTGGATTCCGTCCTAAGGTTGTCTGGTGGAAACCTGTTGACAGCAATGAACTCTGGCAGCAACAGTTGGACAACGCTTCTTTGACAGGTAATACATGGGGCGGTGCCGGTGAAGCCTGGAATGTCTCAACAGACATTACGATCACAGCAACTGGATTCGACCTCGCCGCAGGTGCCGTTGGTAATAACGGATCTGGCGAAGGAGTTTACGTCGCCTTCAGGTGACAAAGGTATCCTAAGTCAGTCACTTTTCGGCAATGGCACTCCCTGTCCAAAGAGTCCCCGTTAGAATCGCCAGGGGAACCAAGGCCAACCTAGATACTGCTCTGGCAGCAGGAGACCTCTACGAAGGCGAGCTCTGTTACGCAACAGATGAGAGTCGCCTTTATACGATCAACAGTTCTGTTTTTGTGCCGCTCGGACAGCCAACTGGTCTTTCCTCTGATACCGGCTCAGCGGGCGCAAACACCCTCGCTGTTACTAATATCGTAGCAATCACCGATACTGACTACGCTTCTCTGGCCACTCCAGACCCCTCGACCATTTACATGATCTACCAGGACGTCTGATATGTCTCCTATCAATTACGGGGAAAACGATTACTCGAACGCCAGGTTCGGTGATCTAAGTATTGTCGGCGCTTATCGCGGCAGTGACCCCATCATTGCTTATGACTTTCCGCCTGTAGGCGAACTCGTATCTGTCTCCAATTGGGTGGGTACTGGTGTGTCAGGCTTCCAGCTTGAAACTCAGCAAAGAAGCTCTATGGTGATGCATATCGCCGGAGGAGGTCCTCAAGCAGGGGGGTTTGGTATCCCTTACTTCTGTATCAACGCCTATCCGAACAACCTGATCAACAGAAACTACTGGCGAATCGATTCTAGTACTTCTGGTTCTTACTTCGGTTTCGATGGTAACTTTATCGTTGAATTCGGGTCGAAATGGCTAAAATATGGCGATGGTGCTGGCCTAAACTCTCCAGACTACAATGACTTGCATGCTATTGGTTTTAGATGGGACGAGCAGCGTGACCTGAGTGCTGGTGGAGATCTTACGTCTTTTGCTCACTGTGACGAGGGCGTCGGGTTGCAGCACGTAATTTATTATGGCAATGGCACCGGCAGTCAGACTATTGCTCATGGATGTAACGCTGTCCCACAGCTCTATTTCCTCAAAGGACTAGCCGATAACCGCAACATGTTATTCGGTGGGCCTCTCCTTACGGCAGTCAGTCCAGGCAATACCTATGGCGGTCTTTACGACGGGTCATACGGTGGAGATTCTTTTGACTTCACTAATTACACCGCAACGACGATCTCCACTGGGTCAAGCGTGTTCCAGAATTGGAACAGTGGTAGTTCTGATAACTCGTATTCCTTGCAGCTATTCTATGACGTTGAGGGCAGTGTTAAGACAGGCACGGTTGCTGAAGCTGGCGGCAGTACCTTTACTGTTGAATGCGGCTTCGAGCCATCATGGATCTTCCTGTTCGACTCCACTGCTGGTGCTCGTAGAATCCTTGTCAAGAATAACGGATTGATTGGACCGGCCTACGAGGCCTTCTGGAGTGGCTCCGACAATGGTGCCGCTGTTAGCAGTGACTACACCATTACAGCTACTGGATTCACAATTAACGATGGCGTCATTGGAAACGATAATACCAATACTCTTGGATATGTCGCGATAAAAGGCTGATTGGTAAAATAGCTCAGCGTTTTTGTTTCAATGATAAGCGTAGAGGAGTTCAGGAGTGCCGGTACTATGCCAGTTGGCCCATGCAGCCTCTGGCCTCAAGACCGGCACCTCGGTTATTTGAAGTCTGTAGGTACAGAAATTACATATAACGACAAGACTGGCAAACCAGAATGGAGAGAGCAGATTATCTCTCAAGCTGTTAGCCATATACCGAACGGAGATGGTACCTACAGAGAGGTGATTCACGACACCTTCCAGGCTCAGCTCGAGCACAACGAGCAGTTGAGAAAAGATGCCAAGCTTAACAGGGCGGGAATCATGGCCAATGAAGCTGGTTCCGGCCAGGAGAGATCGACCAAGGTAAAAGCCTCTGTCCTTGGTATGGCGAAGGGTTTGGCTAGGAACTTGGGTACAGCTGTGACCCAGGGCAAGGTTAGCCAGGAAATCAGAGATCAAAGAATGGCGACCTGTGAGGCTTGTCCTTCGCTTATTGAAAAAACAAAAAGATGTGCGGAGTGTGGTTGCTTTATGACAGCAAAGACTTGGCTTGCTGGTGATC
>Ga0070745_1002305_pt1 | contig 10273 bp, 16 predicted proteins | sample VirMetDEL_Mar_4_FD_77438 | JGI IMG/M metagenome (GOLD analysis project Ga0070745, IMG submission 77438) | Aqueous microbial communities from the Delaware River and Bay under freshwater to marine salinity gradient to study organic matter... | ecosystem: Environmental > Aquatic > Marine > Coastal ...
CATATCAGGCCAATAGGACTCCTCCTCACCAGTAACGGGATTATTGAGGATGGCGGATAGAACAATCTGACTCCAGTTGTTTTGCTCGTTGAATGTTGTGGAGTGAATATCGTCATGACGGAACCGGGTACCAAGACAGATTGCCCTGGCACCTTCAAACATGGTTGGTGCAATAACGGCGTTCCAGTTATCCTGCATCTGCTTTCGGATGTCAGGGTTTGAAATGTCCGCAGCTGATTTGATGGCGTCATCAATCATGACCAAGTGCGAACGTTTCGAGGTCACCGAGCCTTTCAAGCCTGCAGCGCAGAGGGTGAACTGTTCATCACCGGTGGTGTCGATGCCAGCAAACTTGTGATCAATGGACCAGTACTCATTACTGGTGACGTTCTTCATCAAGCGAACAGTTGGGAAAACCTCCTGGTACCGTTTGCTTTCAATGATCCGTTTGATGGTTGCCGACTTAGAACGTGCGATATCAACCGTGTACGACAAGTACAGGATCTGAAGCGGCATTTTGGCTTGGGTGTGGATGCCAATAGCCCAAGCAGTCAGTAGACCTAAGACTGTGGATTTAGCTGAACCACGAGGTGCCAGCAGGTCAACGTTGGGTCCAGCAATCTTGATTAAACAGTTGCTGTTTTCGTTCGTGACAAAGTGGCGGTGCCAATTTTTATGGTGCTCAGCGGGAGGTTTATCTGCTACGTAGTCACAAAAAAAGCCAAAGTCTTCGCGTGCCCGCTTAAGATCTTCGGCGTTTTTAGGTTGTTTGATTTGTTGATTTCGTGCCGCAGCCTTGGCGTTCCTACGGTATGCAAGGTGCGTATAACTAGGCACAAGATTAATTCAGTTCTTACTGAATACTATCTTATTCCTTATCCTTTTTGTCTTTTTGCTCTTTGTACTTACGAGCTTTGTCCAAGGCAGCTTTACGCTTCTCCTTGTCATTCATCTCAGTACCATCTTCCTTCTTTGCTTCTTTTTTCTTGAAGTACTCAAGAAGCTGAGGGGGCATTTTACCTTTCGCCATTAACCTTGACCTCGACGGACACGTTCAATCATCTGCTGATACTCGGGGCTATCAGGAGAAGGTACGCGCATAGCACGACCAGGGCCAAAAGAAATACCAGCGGCACGTTGCTCTTGCCCTGCAACCGGAGCCATGCCAGGGCGCATACCAGGCACCATGGGCGCAGCGCCCGCTTGATTCGGCGCACCTTGCTCTTTACGTTGACGAATACGTTCTTGACGCATACGCATACCCTCTCTCGCCATTTGGCGTTGGCGAGGATCGGCCATATCACCAGGTTTAGAGCCCATTGATATAAGTTATTTGACTTAACACTATCCTAACTTGATTTATTCTTCGAGTTGCATGCGAGCCCAGACGCTCATTGAAGCTTCTTCCAAAGGAGACTCAATCGGGTCATCCTTGAAGATAAACATCAACTCACGAATGGCACGATCAGCACCGGCCATCAGTAAACCTTTTCGGTCTTTGATGGAAGTGTATTTTTCTACCTGGTCGATATGACCACGGATTTCACGTTGTATGGAAGCAATACGAGCAACACCGGCATCACGTTTAACCGTGCCCATCTCTACGTCTTCCCGCAACTTGCGGACATCCTCCTGCATCTCATCGATTTCAAAGAGGAGTTTCTTTCGATGATCAGCTTTGTGGTAATGATCTTTTACCCAAAGCTCACACGCAGTAATACTTCCCTGGTATCCAAGGAAGCGTGAGTAGAGATAAATTTCAATTACCGAGTAGTTGTCGGAAGCAAAAGCGCAGAATGACTCCTGGGTCGACGCATCAAGGTTGTCAACCCAGGTGTCAAAAAGCTCAATATCGATAAGCTCGTTTGGCCTGACCGTAGTCTCTTGCTTCGTCCTTCTCCTTGAACTGCTGCTGCTGTTCTGCGGAAGTACGCTGCTCTTCTGCGCCTTTACCGATGGTTTCTCGTTCTTCGCCACCAGCAGTCTCCATTTTTTTCTTGGAAAATTCGTAGGCCACGCCAGCAGCTTGACGATACTTGTCTAAGTCGAACCAATCGTCGACATCGACTTGTCCTGTGGGAACACTGCTAGTCATGACTAAGAAATCTTACAAGAAAAAATCAGAAGTTGCTCATCATGGAAGCGAGACCACCAGCAAAGATGTCACGACGGCCCTCGAGGGACTTCTGACGCTGCTGACGACCCTTGGAGGATTCCAGGCGGCTGAGGAGTTCTTCGAACTTATTGATATCGAAGTAATCTTCGGCGGTAGGCTGGCCGGTAGGAACGGAGGAGGTCATGTAACTTACGTTTGACTAAAGTAATTATACCAAGCACATTCTCTTAGAAAGAGAACGAGCCAACAAGGGATTGATAGATATCACCTTGTGATTTCACCTTCTGAAGTTCTTTGGCGCCTTCGTTTTTCAGTTTCTGGGTTTCTTTATCGATCTCACCCTGGAGGTTGGTTAAACCAGCGCTGTAAAGGTATTGACGAGTGTCACGAACATTTTGGAGCTGAGACTCGATTTCCGCAGGCGTTCCCGTGAACTTATCAGCAAATTCAGGAGTTGTAATTTGAGCACGGCCTTCAAGATCCGAACCTTTGTAGGTAGGCAGTAAGGATTTGTCAAAGGTGAAAGTGCGCTGTCCGGTTTTCTTGCCAGCCTCATCAGTGGCTTGCTTGCCGAACATCGTGTCGTAGTAATTATCAAGATAGCTCTGATTGAACTTGTCTTGATACTCGGTACTCTTAACTAGGGAGTCCTTCAGGTCCTGCACAGAGCTGTAATAACCCTGCTGGAAGCGTTCCAGGGACTTGCTCTTCTCTTCTTCGGTTGCTTGACGGCCAAGAAGCTCTTCGTATGCAGCAGAAATACCGGTAGCACGACGACCCGGAAGGAGTTCTTCCGTGTACATCTTGGTGATATCAGCAACATCCGACTCTTTGGGAGTCAAGTCATACTTGGCAGCGTAATCACGAAGCTGTCCGGTGGCATCGCTATAGCTAATTAAACCTTGACGAAGCTGGGACTCAATGCCAGTACGAAGTCCACCGTATGCAGATTCAGCGGAAGCTTTACGAGCAGCCTCTTTAGCAGCGGCTTCTGCACGTTCCTGCTGGGCACGGCGCTCAGCAGCTTCTTCTCGACCTTGCTGGTACGACAAATACTTCTCAAAGGTGTCATCCTTTGGAATATTTGGAGATTGGTATTGAACCGTAGTTCCGCCGCCACCCATGATTTAACTCCTACACAAATAAAGTACTTACATCGACGGGAGCGATGCGGCCAAACATACCAGCCATCTGCCCCTGGCGCTCAGCCAAGGCTTGCTTTAATTCAGCCCTACGGCTTTCTTGGCGAAGCTTCTTGGCTTCTGCAGAGCCTTGTAGGCCCATCTCACGGCGTTTGCCTTCAATGCCTAAAGCAAGCTGGCGCTCACCCAGGGGACCTGCAGCAAACATGGCTGCTTCCCGTTGACGACCAAACTCAAGATCTGGCGCAACGGTGGAGCCAAAGACACGGTTGGCAATGTCTTGTGCAAAGCCTGCTTTCTGTGAGTCACGTGCAAGTTGCGTTTGCCACCTCAGCTGATCTGCTGCAGAAGCCATCTGGGCTGCAGCAACATCACGACGAGTTTTATTTGCTCGCCCTGCAGTAAAAAGTCCGGCGCCGATATTGGCAACGCCTAAACCTAAAGTAACGGGATCAAATGCCATGCCTCCTCCAGATTGACCAGTTTCGGGCGCTCCGGAAAAGCTCCAAGAAGAAACTGGATCCGAAACATTGCTTGTGCTTGTGTTTTGGAAATAATCTTTTCCAATTCCTAAAGCGCCCATGTTTTATACCTCAGTTTAACTTAAGTTACTAAAAGTAACGAGTGGGGGTATAGCTAAAACCACTACGTTGGTAGTTGACCAACTGAGGGATTTGTTGGCCTGCTTGCATCATTGCCGAAGCAATGCCACGAGAGCCCTCTGCAGCAATCTGCTCAGGAAGAGTAGCTGCCTGGATGATTTTATCGGGAAGATCGAAAAGCATCTTGTACTTTCCGGCTTCCTTCATTTGTTCTTTTTGAAAACCCAATGCATTTTCAAGGATATCTTTTTGGTAATCTTTGTCACGCAAAAGATTAATTAAACTTTCAAACTCGCCACCTTTAGGTTGCAAATAGGAAGTTCTATAAGCCTTGGCTGCATCTTCTGGAAGGCCTTTAAGTTTGCCTTCCAGGTCTTCAATACTTTGTACACCAGCAAAAATATCACCCATTAGATCAACCCCGATATTGGAAGGCGGACTGAGCGTAAGGATTAGCTGCGGTCAAAATGCTGCGGGTCGTTGCACCAGATTCAGACTGAGCACCACCTGCAAGCTGAGCCATGTACTTCTGCTGGTTCAAAGCACCAGTCAGCTGACCAAGCTGTTGATTCAGTTGCATCTGACGATTCATGTCAGCATCACGCATTTTGTTATACGTGGGCATCAGCTGCTCAGCAACTTTGGGCTGAAGCATTGCAAGAGTCTGAATATCTTGCATCGTCATGCCTTCGATTCCTTTGCCGCCGATGCCAGGGATAACTCCAGGAGATTCACCACGGGCCATCTGACCACGGGTAACAGCACCAGCAAGATTTTCAGCTGCATTAGCAGTGCCGCTAAGAAGGCCACCACCAACAGCGCCGCCTAGCAAGCCGCCAGCAAGGCGAACACCTGCACCAAGGAGTTTGCCCCGTACGCCGCCTTTTTCTAAGCCGCTTGCAATGCCGCCAACTAAACGAGAGCCAAGAACGCCGCCACCAATCTCACCGACACCCTGTGCAATATTGCCTTGAGTAAGGCTGCCAACGCCATAAGCAATTGGAGCACCAACACCTGCAACCATGCGTCCACGGGGAGTCGTGGCTGCGTCAGCAACAGCAGTACCGGCGCCTTTTGCTTTGCCTTTAAGCTGGTTAATTAAATCTTGGAAATCAATACCACCAACACCAGGAGGCCCGTAAGTTCCCTCTGCCGCGTATGCCATAAGACTAACGTCCAAACAGTCTTTATTTAGTTTAATTTTATCAGCCTACATACCTTGCTGGTATTCGTAAGTAGAAGGCAGTTTTTCAGGATTGTTTTGTGCACTTGCAATTACACGGTTGGCAAGGTTGCCGGTCAATGCACCAGCTAAAGAACCCGCCAAAGTAATTCCGGCCTTAGCCGCAGTACTGCGAGGTTGCTTGAGTGCTTCACGCAAAGCTAAAGAACCACCAGCTGCAGCACCAACTGCCTGAAGGCCAATCGGGAAACCAACAATGCGAGCCTCTGGTGCACCTTGAATATTTTCTGGTGTGAACTTAACAAGACCAAGACCAGTAAGGCCTTTGTCTTGATAAGTGCTCTGCATGACACGGCTATAACGCTCAGGCGTTAAATCAGGAATATCTTGTTTAGCAGTTTCGTACTTCAGAGGACGCCCCTGGCGACCAAGGACAACACGCTCAACAAACTCAAGACCAGGCTGAGCGGTCTGTCTGCGGTCCTCTGAGCCCTTCTCAGCGTAACTTTGGGCATACCCCTTGGGGCGGAACAATTCACCGGGGTTGGTGAGGTCCATGTGGCCCAAAGAAGCTGCAACGGGTGCACCAACAGCTAAACCCAAGGTTGCTTTTTGAGTGGGATCTAATTCGGTATATGCTTTGCCTGCTACTTTTTCAATTGCTTTATCTGCAATTGCCATCGGGTGGTTATAACGCCAATAAATATGGCGAGAAGAATCAGTACCAATATCTGTCAAAACACGGGCTGCATAAGCACCAAGAAATTCACCAGGCTTCTCACCGAGTGTTACGCCTTTCTCGGCAAGTTGTTGCGGAAATTTAGGAGAAAAGGTGGAATACCCCATGTGTTGGCCGGTCTCACCAACTTTTGCCTTGGCTTCCGCCATGGCTTCAACACCGGTCTGAAAGCCGCGTTTAACAGGGCCAGGAACAAGACTGCCAAGAAACTGCGAAAGTTTCGTGGGGTTTGCCATAGAAATTGAAGGAGCCATCACAAACCTCCGCGACTTAAGCCATAGGGATCAATACTTGCCTGAGGCAATCCCTGTAGTTGATATAACGTACCAGGGGATAATTCTTGACTGCTTTGCATCCGATTAATAAGCTCCCGTTGAAGAAGTTGCTGATCGGAAGTTAAAGCTTGACTTTCAACAGCAGCTGCTTCATTCATCAGCTGTTCAAAGTTTGGTGGCATAACACCGCGCAAGAACATTGGCTCAACTGCGACAGCAGCACCAACACTGCCTACGCCCATGCCAATCTGCTGTGCAGTGCTTGGTGCATAGCGTTGTTGTTGGACACCTTTAGTGCTAACGGTTTCATAACGACCAGCAAGCTTTGGTGCCAACTTGCCAAGACCTACTTTTTCTAAGCCTTTAGCAAGGGATTGACTGCCGAGACCACGGGCAATAGCAGAACTAGCCGCAAGGTCAGTTGCACCAACCGCAAGTCCCGCTAAGGGATTACCTGTGGTTAAAGTTGTCAAACCGCCGGTCATCACCGCACCGGGTATGGAAGAAGAAATTAACTCCTTCCCACCACCAGCAAGAAAACGTTGAACTTGCGGTGTATTCTTTAATTGGGTTGCTAACCTACCCGCAAGCTGTATCATTTTATTTAGTGCACTATTTGTATTTTATCCCTGGTTACTCTTGAGTTTTGCCAGGAGAAACGTTGGTTTCGACCTCAGATTCATCCGCAGTCTCCTCTCCCACCCTCTCCTCTGCCTTAGCCTGTTGAGCACGGATGAGACCTTCCCGATCAAGTAACTGTGCTATGGACGGTTTATCTTCCACTTCATTTTCAGCGCGACGTTCGGCCATCGCCATCAGATAACCATTGGGATCGGGATTACGAAGGCGTGGCATTGGATTCTTTGCCATCTTGCCCGGATTTAACGTCGGACTAATTTTGTAAGCTTCCATCCACTGCGGATTAAAGTCAGGCTGGCTTTGAGGGCGTTGGTCAGTACGTGCTCGGCCTTCATTAAAGTCATAATCCATAGGACGGTTAAAACGTCCCAAACCCTCAAATAACTCATACCCAGCTTCAACATCTTGATCGTTATCAAAGAACGGTGAGTTGCCAACAAAATTGAGGTCTGGGTTCAAAGTAACCTTTCGGGTCATTGAACGCTTGAGGAGATCACGCTCATTAAAGCGGGATGGGTTCCAGGGATAGTCGCCTGTTTCCGGTTTGGCGCGGAACAGATCATCAAAATCCAAACGCTTGGGAATCTGCCCACGGCGATTGAAAGGATTCTGGATGTAACGGCCTAGATCTAACCTGGAATCTTTAGCCATCAGCCCTCAGACTTTTTCTCTTTTTTCTTCTTTTTTAATCCTACCAGCGTCTTACGAAGGTTGGCTTGCTTCACTGTCTTCTCATCGTACTTTTCAGGATTAGCCAGAACATTCTCCTGAAGTTGTGCGGTAGTGATACCACGTTTCTTAGCTTTGGTAGTGAAGGCGCCTTCCTTCATCTCCATGCCTTGGATCCACTTTTTGTCTTTCTTCTTTTCAGCCATCAGCCTTCACCTTTAAGAGTACGAAGAAGATCCGTTACTTTTTGCTGCGCAAGTTCACGGGGATTGCTTTTGTATATTCTATCTATCTCCCTACTAACATCTAAGCTTTCACGTTTTTGCAACATGCTTTGTGCAGAAGCCGCTTCAGCGGGTTCAGCCATCAAACTCATCATGCCAAGATCTTCGTCCGAAAGCTTGGCATAAGGCGATTCAACACCCTGGGGATAAGAACGTTCAGCTGAAGTAACTTCTGTCGGCTTCCGCATTGCAGCTGCAGAATACTCACCGGTTTGTTTTGAAACTGCACCAGATGCGTAAGCAGGTTCAATACCGTAGATCCCCATGCCCCCGCCAAGTTCCTCAAACTCTTTGGTGACTGGATTACGGGTGCTAAGTCCTTGGTCCACCCGAGAAATACCACGAATTGCAGTACCGCTTGCCGCACGTTCAATTGGAGCAGGACGAGAACCAGTCACTGCACCAGACTCAAGAAGACCCATGCCTTCTGCACCAGGAGTACCAACGGTTGGGACGGTTACTTCAGGAGTAGGCGTTGACATTGCAACGCTTTGCTCAAATGCTGCTCTTTCTTCCGGACGGAAAACTAAAGACCGCTCGACAGCAGAACCTTTACGTCCACGGATCTCAGCTGCCTCGCGGCGAGCTTGCATCAAAGTCCGAACTCCTTCCGGCGTTAAATCTTCGTTCCGCTGAACAGAACGCGACAAGTTACCAGTGATTTGATCTTCGGCGGAATTAACAGCACCTAAGGTTTGATTTGCAACCCCAGGTAATTTCATCTGCTGTTGTGTCGTCAAAGAAGACGAAAGCGGCAGAGGTAATTGAGCCGGAGCAGCGGATAAAGGTTTAGAGGGTCCAGGGGTATAGAAAATACCTGCACCTTCGTCTGCTTCACGGGCAACACCGCGAACTGCCATCAAAGTTGGATTAACACCCGGAATGCTGGCTTGGTATGGCTCGCGGCGAGTTTCTGCTGCTGACAACAACTGACGAGTAGCTTCTTGACGCCTGGCTTCTGCAACAGGCTTGGAAATATATTCTTTTGGATCGGAGCGGAAAGGACTAATGTACTCACCACCTTCTGGAGCAACATCTGCAGCGGAAGGAAGAGAACCTTGGCGCACACCTTGCGGACGTTCTGCCCGTGCAGCGCGGGTTACTTCTTCAATATTTTGAATTCTTTCTGCAGCACTAGTGGGTGCAGGACGGGAAGGAGCCGGTGCACCAGGGGTTTCACCTTTTGGTGTAACAAAACCCGAGACTTTACGGCGTAATTTTCCAAGATCAACGCCACTTAAGTCAACAGTACCGCCTAAACGCCTAGCACCATACAAACCAGCTGCTGCAAGGCCAACTCCAGTGGCAACTTTGCCCAAAGTATCGATTAATCCGCCGCTTTGTGCTTGTTTTTGCCGTTGCTGCTCATCCATCGCAGCTTGACCCAACATTAAAGTGTTAAAAGCTAGCGGATCCATTTTTATTTTTACTATTGACGGAATAATTTCCTTTCAACATTCTATTCTTGGGAAATCCAAGAAATAGAGGCGTTATATTTAAAGAATACGTGATCTGCACCAGGAATGGAAGCCGGTATCCGCCAAAAAAGGGTCGAAGCCCTCGAGGCGATTAAAAATAAGGCCATGAAAATGGCGGAAGGTGGAGAAGATTCGTTAGCAGTACGTGATTTTGTTACTTCTGCTAAGAAAGAACTGGCGTATGAACTGCCAGATGAAGAAGCATTCACCAAAGCAATGCGTGCAACGCTCGCATATAAGGCAAAGAAGGGACAATAATAAATTTTTGAAAATGTAAAAAGACGCCGGGGAGAAAGCCCCCGGCTTTTTTGTGTGTAAATTTGGGCAAAGTACCCGATTTACCTACATAAATACGTTTTTACTTCAAAGGAAGGCCCCCTATACCACCAAAATAGGGTGAAAAATTTCCTGACGCTTCTCCCACCCCCTACCCGACTGCGAATGTGTATGGAAAAAAAAGAAAGGAGTGTATACCCTTGACTACTTGAGAACAATTCTCATTAAGAATGATGAACTTTTTAGAAATTCATCGAATTGTCACCAAATTAACACATTTTTACCCTTGATACGAATTCATATCGCCGATGAAATTGGGTAAAGCTCCGCCGCACACCGTTCTTCAGATAGAACTGTATTAATCTTGGCAGTCTCGTTGAGAGACGTAAGTCCAAGTCTTTGTTGTTTCTTCTTGACTCCAATGTCACTGCGTAAGTCTATTGCTTCTGGTCTCATCGTTGCTGCCAATGCAGTAGCCAAGGACCAGAGCAAGGAACGTGTCCAGAAATGGATACATGATTCCAGGGTGAAGATCGCCAAGGCGATTGAGCCTAAACATTGAGCCGTAGCCAGGGGTTTACCCCGACGCACAACAACATCACCAGAGGATTCTCTGTGCTGAGTACTAGGCGTGATGCCAGGGATCGAATCCCTAACTCAGTATTGCCTACAGCGGAGATGGGCACCGCACCATTGGAGTAGACCATGTCGGTTTACGTTGTCACCATGTGGGATCTGTACCAAGATCACTTCATGGGTGTTTTCTCTAGCCGTGAAGCGGCTGAGAAGTACTGCACTCAGGTGCAGAAAGAGGAGGGTGAGCAGTATTTAATTAGTGCATGCCCTGTTCAAAACTGATCCGTTAAAGCG
>Ga0070745_1002310_pt1 | contig 10261 bp, 1 predicted proteins | sample VirMetDEL_Mar_4_FD_77438 | JGI IMG/M metagenome (GOLD analysis project Ga0070745, IMG submission 77438) | Aqueous microbial communities from the Delaware River and Bay under freshwater to marine salinity gradient to study organic matter... | ecosystem: Environmental > Aquatic > Marine > Coastal ...
ATCATCTTCTGCATATTCTTGGGAACGTCGTTGCCGTTGCGCTCCGCCTCTTCTGCTGCGGTCACTTCCGCTTCAGTCGCACGGCGGGAGATCCCTTCACTTATACGTAGGGATTCTGGAATGTTGTAGACGATGTCCTCTTCTGTAGAGTCGGGTCCGATGTTGGACGCCGATGCGTCGATGGCCAAGCCTTCTACACGTCTCAGCGTTGCACGGGGGACGCGCTTGAAGTCCTCGTTGATACGCTTGGCATGCCCCGACATAGCGAACATAAGCGATCTGGACCGGTCTGCCTCAATGCTCCTGGTGGTGTTGAGGGCGGTGAGCACGGGTCCCGCTGCGTTACCTAAGTGCGTGCGTAGGCGTGCTAGGTGCATGCCCCTAGACATGATGAACCGGAGACCGCTCAACAACATGTCACCCAGTTCACCCATGTGCGTGACGATGGTGCTGCTGGCTACGCTCTCACCGATGGGCGACTTGGCGACCTTCACACGCAGGTCGTCTAGGTACGATGCGAACCGCGCAATTGCGGGGTGCCTCGCCACGCTCGGTTGTAGGAAGGCTTCCCGTTCAGGTACAGGTACCCCCTTTTCGGCCCGTTCGGCCTCCATGGCTAGGCGTTCGCGCTCCACAAAGGGCGCAACACCCGACAGAAGAAACTCGACCTCGGCGTTGAACTTGTCAATGATCGCTTTCAGTTCGCCCTGTGGATCCGTCTCTGCGTTCACATGCTTATCCACCACCTTGTTGGTGTCTTGGATCATGGAGTACATGGTGTGCACGTGGTTGAAGGCCGTATCACCGGCGGCAGACAGTGTGTTAACGGTCCTATCAACGCCGGTTAGCGATGAGTCCAACTCTGCTGGTATGTAGTGGTGGGTACTCATGAGCGATGTACGCAGCGCATCTATGTCCGATGAAGCCGCTTCGTACAGTGGGTCGGTGAATACGTCGGCAGTCGCCTCCGTTGTCCTTGGGAACAGAGACCTGATCAGCTCTTGTCGCCCGTCTTCGTAGGATTTGAGTCCCCGCGTATTTCCAGCCGATATGCGTACCATGCTCTGTACGGTATCGACGATGGCCTTTATGAACCGCTTAATGGCTGCGGCCACTCGCGTGTTAGCGAACGTCTTGTCCACCCACGCGTTTATCTGATTGAGGCGCTTCTCCCTCTGACCCGGCGTTTTAGCCGACAACATGGAGACGATCACAGCCGACGCAATGTTGGCAAACCGCTCCTGCGGTGACTCGTTGGCGTTGAGTGGGGTAGCCCCCTGCCCCTCTAAGACTTGGTTGATGGAGTCCGCGCTTACGTTGGACAACTCAGCCAGCACGATCATCTGATCATCTGGGGATAGGGATGTCCACGCATTGTGAGACAGTTCGTGAGACATCAACTCTAGGTTGACCACCGCTGCCGCTGGACCGCTCTGCATCCCTACAACCACATCACCGCCAAGGCCACCTCTGTTGGGCGTGAACATACTCTCACGCAGGTCTGGTGATGCTATGGGCGTGATGAGGCGGTGTGCGTTCCCTTCTTTGAGTCCGACCACGGCGTTCAGCGCGGCCACACGTGCCACTAAGTCTGCGTTCGGTGCGTCGTCAGCCATCGCGGTGACTACGTCGAACACGGACCTGAACACCTCACGCTCTATGTCGCGCCTCTCTGCGGCTGTTGTACCGTTCGAGTGGTACCTGTAAAAGCTCTCAAGTAGCTGGCGTGTTGTGCCCGTGACTCCGCCATACTGGGTGGGTGTCTTGGGTGCACGTATTGCGCTCTCGGCCATGAACATGGACGACTCTTTGACCGCCTGTTTCCATGGCACGCCCAGAAGCGACTCAACCTCACGCACAGGTCCAGCTATGATGGAGTGGAGGTTCCTCACTTCGGCGTCGTCGTCTGGGTACGTAGACGCAACGTGCATGGCCTGAATGCCGATGTTCAGTGCGCGGAGCAGGTCGTTGCGCCCCTCTGATCCGGGCGTTGTTACATCGTCACCTAGTATGGTGATCATGTCGAGGGTGTCCGCAATGCTCTGAGCCACGCCCTTAACGAATTTGCTTGTGGCTTTCTGCCTGACATCTGTCGAGGATCTGTCCCGCTCCGATGTACCGAACGGGAAAATATCCGGTACGGGTGCACCGTCGTTATCTTGCGCCGTTCTTAAGCGCCCTTCATCCATGTACATGCGAGCGAGGTTGCGCACAGTTGGCATGGTGCTGTCGAACACACGCTTACCAACGTTGCTCGCGTTTTTGGTTTTGTTGCGCGAGTACCCAAAGTATATCGCACGCCCATAATCGCGGAACGATAGCGTTTCTGGGATCACGCCCTTCTCAATCAGCCCATAGAACGCTTCCCTGGCTGCTTCGTATCGGTCAGGTGCGTTGAGGTCTTGCGTGAGGCTGAGGCGGCCTTCGTTCCCGATGGCCTCTTTGATGGCTTTGTCTATTTTGTCGGGGGCTATGTCTGTGTCGCGGAACCGATCTGCGGGCGTTGACGTGCCCACGGTTGGGTCGATGCCGTCCCTGTTGAGCAACCAAGCCCACGCAGACGCACCGGACTCCACTGTCTCACCCGACTCCGCGTCACGCTTGGCGTTGCGTATGCCTTTGTTGAGGGCGTCTTTTTGGTCAGGTGAGAGGTTATCCACTTGGCCAACGCTGTTGCTGCCAATGGACCCGTTCAACACTTCCATGGCGGCATTGAATCTATTGATTCGCTCTGCGTCGCTCTTAAGTCTGACGGGTCCGAACCCTCGCCCACCCATTACCGCCGACAGACCCGGTCGGACAACGCGGGTACCTCCGGTGTAGTACCTGCGTAGCACTTCTGAGTACAGCGCTATCTGGCGGTACGATGTGGTGACGAACATGTCACTCTTGAGGCCGCTCTTAAGGAGCCGTTGCTTCTCTTGTTGCGCTCGGGCTATCTGGTTGTTGAGTTTCTGCTGCTCTGCCTTACCCAGAGATTCGTCAGCGAGTTTGGACCGAGCCGCCTTAATAATCTCGTTTTGCTTCTCAACTTTAGTCTTGTTGTACCCTCTAATGCCCACGTCGTTATCGACGGCCTTATCAATGGCGTCTTGGATGGACCGTGATATATCCGTGTCCCGTGCGGCAGTCTCGGGTGCAGGGGCTAGCACAGTGGTGTCGGTTGACCTGAACTTGTGCGAGAAGGCGTTGGAGCGTGCTGTTTTACTGTTCTTAGTTGATGAGGAGGACCGCACACTGTCGTCGATAACTTTGAACCAGTCTTCGCCCACGAGTTTCATAAACTCTGAGTCGCTTCCTGTCTCAATCGCGTGGATCACAGCGTCCATAACACGATCGACGTTATCAGCACCCCCCAGTTCCTTCGCCACTCGTAGCGACAGTCCACCCGACGCAACCATCTGTCTTACGAACTGCCTGCTACGTGCAGTCCACGGCTTTTTGTTGCTTGGGCGCTTCCTATCGCTGGACAGTACGGGAGGTCTAAACAGGCTATTGACCCTGTTCCGAAAGATCTGGTCGAGGCTGATCTTCGCCGTTATATCGAACGTAGGTCCGACGGACCCACCGCCGCCTTCCTGCTCCTCCTCTGATTCTGAGACGATGTCCTCTGCGTACACAGGGCCAGCGTCCTCACCCCCGTGCTCCAAAAGAAGCTTCACAAGCCCAACTTTCATGGGGCTGAATTTAACCTCCGCCTCTCCTCCGTCAGCCACTACGAGGAAGTGCATGGTATCGACCGTGCTGGATAGGTACGCGGACAGGCTGTCTATGACCTCGTAGTAGTCATTCGTGCCCAGCGTATCCGCAATCAAACGCGCCGTTATCTCTACCACGTAGTCAATCGCAGCCGATACGTCACCGTTTTTTACTTTCCTCGCTTCGTCCACAGCACCGTTGTCGTACAGCGCCGACCCCAATGAGAGATCTGCGTCTACGGCGCGACCGTCGGCCTCTTTAACGCTTGATACGTACATACCAATCGCACCGACCACCGCGTTCGTGGTTTCGTCGTCGAAATCAGGCGACTCACCGTGCAAGGCCTCTATCTCTGAGTGCGCAAGTTCTAAGACTGAGTGCGAGTCTTGCACAGCGCTGGCTACGGCGTCTGTAGGCGTGACCTGCCCACTGTCCGTTAGGTAGCGGGCAGTGGCGTGCTCTGTGCCCCACGTAGCTACAGCATTCCGCGTGGTGCTGTCTGACGCCTTAATACGTGCGTCTAGGCTCTTGCGAGCCTCTGCGTCCGCCCGTGCGATAACCTCATCGTCCGTGCGCTCGGACACGTTGCCCAGTACGTCTTCTAGTACACGTCCAGTGGGTGCACCCTTGGTGTCCCGCTTTACCACGTCCACACTTACGTAGTTGGACTCGTTTGATCGGTCTGGGTTTATCGGGATGGCGTCCCTAATCTCTTGGTCTGTCGCACCCCGCAAGCGCATGAGCGCCCCCAATGCGTCCGCCAATCTGAAGGATAGTTGGTCGTCGTTCTTAGTTATACTCGTTAAAGGCGGTCTATCGCCTACATTTACAGCCTCTGACGCACCTATAGCCGCCCTACCTGCCGCCATAGATGCAGACGCTGCACGCAGTGGGCGGCCCAACACGCGGTCCACAATCTCTCTGACCGCAGCGTCATCACCCACCGCTGCATCCAGCGTGGCACGCACTCCAGATAACTTGTCGTCTTTGGTGTCGAGGGATCTGGTTGCAGACGCTTTGTAGTCGTCCAACTCTTTGTGGGCTTTCCCACGTGTACGCTTTGGTACGTCTACACGGGGCGTTACGGTCGCACCTTTATTCAACTCCGCACCCAAGGCAGACACCATGGCCTGCAAAGCCTTCTCGGTGGTACCCCTTAGCGACTCGTCTTTGGTGGCAGACTCCACCAAGCGCTTCAACTCCCGTGCGCCCCGCACGCGCTCCGCCACGTCTCGGACGACGAAGTCATCTGCGTTCTTATCGGTATCGACGGGTTCGGACCCGCTCACCCACCTTATAGCTTCCTTGCCTTCGGGTGAGTCAATGTAGTCCCTGCGATCTTTGCTGCTGCCGCTTTTTGGGCCGGGTACGTATGCACTGTTTCTCTGGCCCCCTGACCGTAGGGGCGCTTTATTTTTGGTCTTGGCCGTTGACTCTTCAGCGGCCTTGGCCTCAGTGGGTTCAGCCTTGGCTGTTGGCTCTTCAGCGGCCTTGGCCTCAGTGGGTTCAGCCTTGGCTGTTGGCTCTTCAGCGGCACTGACCTCAGTGGGTTCAACCTTGGCCGTTGACTCTTCAGCGGCCTTAGCTTCAACAGGTTCAGCCTTGGCCGTTGGTTTCTTGGTCTTGGGCTTCTTGGCCTTGGGCTTATCGGCCTTGGTACTTACGTCTTTTTGACCGACGAGTTTTTGGCCTTGGCTGACATCGCTTGTCGAACTGCTGTCGCCCCCTTGTCTTTCATCGCGCTTGGTTTCGACCGGAGCGCCTTCGCTACGTCTGCGTCCATCGCTTTGGGCTTGTTTCGCACCATCTTTTTGAGTGCTTGCTTCTTCTCTGACTTGGTCTTGTCTGTCATGCCTTTCATCTTGGCTCTTTCCTTGGTCTGTGTTTACGTCCTGAGTCTGTTCAACAGCCCCCGCCGCGTCTATAGCGGATGAGGGGGCAGGGGGTTGGGTACTGAACGCATTAGCGTCGTTGGAGTCATCGACGGCTTCTAGTGGCGGCAGACCACTGAACGCGCTGGCGTCGTCGGAGTCGTCGGCAACCGCAGTCGCCTGTGGCTCGCTGAGTACGCTGCTTATAGCGGAGGTTGGCGTCTCCTCAGATGTGGGTGCGTCTACAGCGGCTGGCGTCTCCTCAGATGCGCTGCTTATGGCGGAGGTTGGCGTCTCCTCAGGTGCGGGTGCGTCTACAGCGGCTGGCGTCTCCTCAGAAGCGGGTGCGTCTACAGCGGCTGGCGTCTCCGCAGGGACTTCCTTCTGGGGCGCGTCTAGGTCTAAAGCAGACCCTTCTGGCCGCACAGAGTCAAGGGGTGCACTGGCCACCACCTGCGCAACACTCTCGATCGAGTCTATGTAGCCCTTGAGACGGGTGGCGTCCGCCTCACTCAACTCCCCGCTATCGACGAGGTCATCGATGTTCTGCCGCGCCCTTTGCGCCGATACTTTAGCCCCACTAGCACGTGTATCCAGCTCACCGTCTTTCGGTGCGGTCACGGCTTTAACCATGGTATCCGCAATGCTCGCACGAACTTCGTTGAGGCCGGATCTAAGCGCTTCGCTGACGTCCGGTCCCCCTTCTATGGCTGCTAAGTCGCCCTCGAACTTATCGTACCCAGCCTTAGCTTTTTCGGCTGTAGTCTCGCTGTCGGCGGACCTGTCCTCATCACCCAGACTTACGTACCGATTCAGTACGACGTCCACCACCCGCGCCGTTACGTCAGTCGTTACGGCGATTGGTGCAGTGACCAGCACCTCCAGCACACCAGCGCCTTTAATGGCTGCGTAGTTCAGCTCTTGGGCGTCGAACCCGCCTGCTCGTAGGGCGTTGTTGAGCGCTTCCTGCGCTTCCCGCTCGGCTTGTGACCCACTTATGTAGCTACCACCGACTACGAATCCAGCGGTCGTCATCGCGCGGGGTGCTGTGGCGATCATGGTGGCACCGCGCCCAACATCGGCGCCTTGCATGGCGTCCTTAGCCGCCTTAGCATTTTTGACCACGCCTAGAGGTAGGTAGTTGGTCACGGCTTCCGTTACAAGGGTGTCCCGCCCTGCCTCTCGTGCAACTTCGCGGGTGGAGGCGATCATGTTCTGTAGATGATCGAGTTCTTCGACCAACTTTTCAGTCGTTATTTTGCCAGCTTCGTGCATCTCCTCAAGCGTCGCAGCCGATGCAGCAGCCGAAGCGTTCACTCGGTCCTCCACATCTCCCATGGTGGCGCCGGATGAGGCCATCATGTCAACGGCCAAAGTGCTATGAGCAGCCGCCTTTGCCGTGCCAGTCGCCCACCGAGCCAGCTTGCTTCCACCGGACACTAGGCGTCCCGCTGGTGTGAACATGAGTGCAGTCAGCGCCACGGCACCGGCTACACTGAGCGCGTTATCGGACGCAAGGTACATCAAGGATTCGGCATCGACGTTGTCCCAGTTCACGGACCCGTCTTTGTTCATGACGCTTTGCATCTTGTTGACCACTTCTGGGTCAAGCGTCTCTGTGATGTCGTCCGCCCATCCCTCTGCGTCAGCACTCTTATTCAAGAAGAACTGCGCCATTTTGCTGGGTTCGCCTTCGTCCCCCGCCAGGCTGTTACCAAGGAACCTGTACACGTCGCCCATCGAATTGGCAAAGCCCCGCTTCAGAAGTGTCCCAGCACCCCCTTCTCCGGTCGATTCAACGTGCTCGGGTGCGAGGCCCTTCATGCTTTCGATGCGGCTCATTGCTGCGTCATCTATTGCACTGGGGGGTGCCGCTGGTGCAGTAGGTGGTGCACTGGCGTCGGTTGCGGGCGCAGGTGCGGGTGCGCCCCCCTGCGCCTGCGGCGGTGATGTAGGTTGCCGGACCTGCTCGGCAAGCCAAGAGGCCTGTCGAGCCTTTCGTTCCTGCTCTTTCTGGCGTAGGTAGGCATCCCTTCTACGCAGATAATCGTTGGCGAAATCGTCGTCACTTACGAACCTAGCATCTGAATCGGCCATTTACCTTTGCCCCCCAACAATCTGCACGTTGTCACCGATGTTAAACCCTAGCTGCGACCCTGAGTCGGCTATAACCGTCTCTCCTTGGCCCGTACTTGGATCAAACGAGTCCGCGAAAAACTCGGTGACTCCATCTTGCGTATTAGCCAGCAAGACCAGTCGGGGCACTCCGTTCACCTTTCGTACAACGGTAATAGGTACACCGTTCCTGCCGAGCGCGAGGTTAGGGTACATTTTAGGGTCTGTACGTGTGATGCCGTCCCTGTGTTCGTTTTGGTACCCACTCCACACGTCATACAGTCGGTCAACCTGCCATCTACCGTTGTTTATGGTCGTGTACGAGTCGTCGCCACTCACCAGCTTATCGTAGTTGCTTTGCAAAAAGGTCTTGTCTCGTACAGCTTGAGTATTCGCCGCTGCCGCTCTACCACCGGCTTTGGTGATCTCAGTGGCGGTGAACATGAGGCTGTCTACGTACCCCAGCATGTCGCCTATGACCAATGCAGTCTCTCCAGATGCAGTCGCTGCCGCTGCCCCTAGCTCTTCAGTTGCAGAGGATTCCAGCGCCTTCATCATTCTTTGGATGGCGCTACTAGACTCCGCAGCCGTAGCCGCTGTCCTGGTCTGAGTGTCAGCCAGTTTCAGTACGGTGGCCCTAGCCTCCTCAAAATCATCGAACGCGGCTTTGTCGCTTGCACTCTTTGGTTTGTTCGGGTTATCAGGGTGAGCGTATGGGTTGGGTGCGCCGGTGGTGAACTCTTTGTTGATGGTAAGGTCCACTGCGTTGCTAGCGGAACTACTTCCAGCATTGATGTGTGCGCTCAACAGTCTAGCCAACTCGATGTACGTGTCTAAAGCACCGCCTTCACTGTCCACCATAGATTGATAGGTATTGAGTGTGTCGGCAGCTTGTTCACTGACCGTTGTGAGGTTATCGAACGTGGTTTGGAGCACCCTCTCTTGCTCCGATGCCTGCACCGCATACGTCATGTCAACCTTTTTATCGATCGAGTCTCGCACGTCCGTGGCGTATTTAAACCGACTGTTCGCCAGCGCCACCTCTTTAGTGGACTTATCCAACGCAGCGGTGAGTCGCGACGAGTTGGAGCTAGACGCCGTGGCGGCCTCAAGGAACGACTGAGCCTGCGACACAGACTCAGGATCGTTGGAGGCTATAGGGAGAGATACGTCCATCCCAGAGGTCGGGTCTTTGTAGTTGATGTCATACGTACCGTCCCCGTTATCGGTGAGGGTTCCGGTTCCGAACACAGACTGAAGCGCAACGGTCGCAGTCTGCAAGTCTCTAGGCGTGAGGGATCCGGGCGGCTTCCCAAGCAAGCCGTTCACTTGCCCTATCAATGCAGCCTCTTGAGCCTCAAGTCTGCCCAGCTCATCCTTGAACAGATCACTGACGGTCCCTGAGCCTTGTACATCTGCCAAGCCCCCTAGCATGGTGGCGCGTTGTATCCGCTCCTCAAGGCTTTTGCGGGTCTGGTACACGCTGACAGCTTCGGAAACCATACGTGGCACAGGCTGCTGCGCTGGCGCTCCCTGTTGTACTGGCACAGGCTGCTGCGCTGGTGCCTCCACTGCGGCTTGTACAGCTCCTTGCGGTGGTGCAGCTCCTTGCGGTGGTGCAGAAGGTGGCGCAGCTCCTTGCTGTGGCACAGCTCCTTGCTGTGGTGCAAGAGTGTCCCCGTCCCCGTCCCCGTCCTTGCTCCGCCGACTCTTAACCCAATCGGTAGCTTTACTCACCATGCTACCGATGGCTGACTGGGGCTGGCTCGCCCCTTCCTTAGCGGCTGCGTCGGACACACCTTTGGGGATGGTCTTGTAATACTCATCCTCCCAGCGTCTGCGACGGGCTGCGTCCAGCGACGTGTCGTACTGATTCAAGAACACCGCAGCGCCCTGCATACCTTCTATTGCACTCACATCTAACTCCCCCCAATACTGGATCCCAATTGCGAACCTACCATCGCGCCCAACCCGGGCATACCGACCATGGAACCGAGTGCGGTACCCGCTATGCCGCCGACGGTCCCCCATATACTGCCTTTAGAACTAGCGGCTGCGTTGTCAGCGGCTGCCTGAGCGGCGTTCCTCTTGTTAGTGAAGTCGTTCTCTTGAACCAATGCGTTGCTTACACCCGTCATACCACTCTGTTCACTGGTCGCCCATTCAAGCGGAGACCCTTGCAGTTGACCCGCTTGCTGATAGACACCCCCCATGTTGTTGGCGGCGTCGATGGCACCACCGATCCCCTGCCCCATCATGGCAGTGCCCGTACCTTGTAGGTCGATCCCCTGACCATACATGCCAGCGTACCCAGATGCAGCGGCGTCGCTCTGCCCCTGTGTAATCATATTTGCGTTGGCCACAGCCCCAGCGTCTTTGTACAGATCGTGCGCCGTAAGGTTGGTGCCTTGGTTGAACTTGGACATGTCCACACCGTACCCACGCATGACGCTCTCAACCGCACCACGTGCACGGTCCACACCTGCCAACGTATTTCGGTACGACTCGTCAGCCCTAGTGTTCTGACCGGGCTGGCCGTACATGTCGTTGGCCACAGCAGCCTGCTGCTCCATGAT
>Ga0070745_1002311_pt1 | contig 10259 bp, 11 predicted proteins | sample VirMetDEL_Mar_4_FD_77438 | JGI IMG/M metagenome (GOLD analysis project Ga0070745, IMG submission 77438) | Aqueous microbial communities from the Delaware River and Bay under freshwater to marine salinity gradient to study organic matter... | ecosystem: Environmental > Aquatic > Marine > Coastal ...
AGACCGCTACTTCACTTACGGTTTTGTGCCGTCGATGGTGGAGATTGACTTTGAGGCACGCATGCCTCGCATTACTTTCCTTGACTCCGTTGGGGCCTACCCGGTATTCAATCGCTGGGGCGAGGTAGTTGCCGGGTACTTCTCCTTTATGAAGACCCGCGACGAACTGATTGCCATGTACCCCGAGGCTGAGACGCTTATCGCTCGCTCTAGCACGGGTACGGAACTGATTGAGGTTGTTCGCTTCCACGATAAGGACGCCGACGTTCTGTTCCTTCCGTCACGAGACGGCATCATCTTGGAGCAAACGCCTAACCCTGTTGGGCAATGCCTCGTTGAGTGGACCCAACGTCCCGGTCTAGACAGCGACCCACACGGACAGTTTGACGATGTCCTAGCGGTGCAGGTTGCAAAGGCACGCTTTGCTCTTCTCAGCTTGGAAGCGGCACAGAAGGCTGTCCAGGCACCCATTGTTCTTCCGCCCGACGCGCAGGAACTGGCCCTTGGCCCTGACAGCGTGATTCGTACAGGCAATGGTCGTGAGGTACGGCGCGTACCGCTCGACATTCCTCCGCAGTCTTTCGCCCAGCAGGGCGTACTTGACCAGGAACTGCGTAGCGGATCTCGCTACCCAGATGCCCGTAACGGCAATGTGGACTCATCCGTTGTAACGGGCCGAGGCGTTCAGGCCCTGATGTCTGGCTTTGACACCCAGATTCGTACCGGACAGGCCATGTTCTCGCGCACCTTGCAGAGTTTGGTGCAGAAGGCCTTCATGGTGGACGAGAAATTGTTCGCCACCGAAACAAAGACGCTGCGTGGAAACGCAGACGGAACCCCATACGAGATCAAGTACCGCCCCGAAAAGGACATCAAGGGTGACCACACGGTCGATGTCCAGTACGGATTGATGGCTGGACTTGATCCCAACCGTGCGTTGGTCTTCGGGCTACAGGCCCGTGGTGACCGACTCATCAGTAGAGACTTCTTGCGGCGACAAATGCCATTCGCATTGAACGCCACCGAGGAAGAGCAGCGTGTCGATATCGAGGAGATGCGGGACGCGCTGAAGCAAGCAGTTGCCGGCTACGCTCAAGCGATACCTGTGCTGGCACAGAACGGGCAAGATCCCGGTGAAATTCTGTCTCGCTTGTCTCAGATCATTCTAGGTAGGCAGCGTGGGCGATCCATTGAAGAGGTCGTCTCAGAAGCATTCATGCCGCAAGAAGAACCGGAGTTGCCGGGAGTTGAGGTTCCCGGTGAGGAAGCACTATCACCGCTGACTGGTGCCCCCGGCGAGGCTCCTCCCGGCAGCTCTGGAACTGACCTGGAAGGTATCAACGAAGCGACAGGCTTGCTGCGCGGTGTTGCACCTGGACAGGCAGGGATGGGGGCAGGAGGACGCCCCGATCTTCAAATGCTCATGGCGTCACTTGGTTCTAATGGGCAGCCCAACATGACGGCTGGTGTCTCTCGACGCCTGCCCATTTAGGAGTACATATGTGCGTTTCTTGTGGATGCTGGATGGACACCGAAAACAAGATGGGCGGCGACGGCAATCATCCAGAAAATGCCAGTCAAATGCCGAAGGTAAAGATTGAAAAGGCACCTGAGAATGGCCGTCGCCCGTAAGCCATTCTGGGATAAGAAGAATCCCAAAAAGAAGTCTACGCCATTGACTCCAGCGCAGAAGTCTGCGGCTAAAGCTCGCGCAAAGAAGGCCGGTCGGCCTTACCCAAATCTTGTTGATAATGCCGCTGCCCGTAAAAGGAGCAAGTAATGCCTGCTAAGAAGCCTGTGAAGAAGGCGACTCGTCGCCCGAAGCCTGAGACTACTCGCCAGAAGATTGGGCAAGATGATGCTCGCGCTATGCGTAAGCGCAAGATAAAGGTTATGGATGCGCGTTCTAAGCGTAAGGCAGAGCAGAACAAAAGGGCTGGTGAACTAAACAAGCAGATTAGCAAGCAGCAAGGAAGGAAGCCGTACTAATGGCTAGAGAAGTTGGCAAGAACTCTTTCAAAAAGGCTAAGTCTGCTCGAAGCGTAGACATTTCCAATACCAGTTGGAAGAAAGACACGGGAGCGGGACCAAAAGGCAAAGCTGGTCGCCTTGTCGGGCCAAAGGGAAAACTGTACACCGGCTCAGTAAAGATGTCTGACGGCTCTACTGCTGTGTATAAGGACGGAAAGCGCGTTACAAAAGGTGCCGCTCCTGCTTCTAAGTCTTCCACAAAGAAGTCCACTACTCCCGCAAGGCCTGCGCCAAAGAAGAATGACAAGCCAAAGCCGGAACGCAACAAAACATCCTCTGCTGGACCAATGAGGGGTGGTGGTTCCGGTAGCCAGCCAAAGCCATCTGCTGGACCCAAGCGAGGCGGGGGGTCTGGGGTTAAGAAAACTAGCACTTCTGCGCCGAACAAGCGCATACAAAACCCCGATGCGGCAAAGCCACGACGTCAGGGTAAGAACCTAACAAGGAAAGATCTGGCTCTGGAAAAGGCTCGGCGGGAGGGACCGCAGGGTCCACTTGCTAATGTCGCTCGTAATGTCGCATCTGCTGTGATGAATCGTGGTGCAGCAAAGCCTGGTGACACGCGAATCTCTGGTGGTGGCCGATACAAGCAGGTGTATCGAAACGGCAAGTGGGTGACCACACATACAAAGAATTCAAGTGGCCGATGGGTCAAGAACTCCTAATGCCCGTCAAGAAGGATTCTCGCTTAGAGCGAGCAGGTGTCTCTGGCTATAACAAGCCGAAGCGCACTCCTAACCATCCGACAAAGTCTCATGTTGTCGTTGCCAAAGAGGGCGACAAGATCAAGACCATTCGATTCGGTCAGCAGGGTGTGACTGGCGACCGTAAGCCAACTAAGCGTCAAGCCTCATTCAAGGCTCGACATGCAAAGAACATTGCTAAAGGAAAAATGTCGGCAGCCTATTGGGCTGACCGCGTCAAGTGGTGAAAGGAAAAGTAATGGCACAGCCTAACAAGGGAACGCACGGCAAGCCGCACGTTGCCCCGAACGTCAAGGGTGCCCCTGGAAGCAAGCCTTCCGGTGAGGTCAAGTTTGGTGCGCCCGGTGGTAAGGGCACAAAGGGTAAGGGCAACAAGTAACTAGCAATCAAGAGGAGGCCAGCATGAAGCGACCGCCATTTCGTGATATTCACGTTCATGTTGGCTATGGCGAACTACGCTGCGCCTTGGTGGCGGAAGGTGTTTCGTGGTCGCCAGATGTTGCTAGCGACATGATTTCTCGCATGCAAGTCCTCTTTTCTAACACGATGGCCGAGGCTTACCAGTACGGAATCATCGGTGAAGACGAAGACGAGGATGAGTACGGGCCAACACCCGAGAAGGAACTCATGGATCCCAGAGTTGTGTTTATAGAAGCGGAGGATGATGATGGCTAACGGCCATGGTGGTCGTCGCACCCCACGCCAGCCAGCCCCCGTATCAGCACCGGGTGCCCTGTCTCGCCGTACCGACGGTGGACCGCAACAGGTGAATGCACAAATGTCGGGAATGGCCTACGGAGAAAACTCCGACTTTCAGGACATCCAGTCGTCGGCCCCCATGGCTGCAACGCCATCAGGGCGTGGTGGCTCTGCTCGCGGTGGCAAGCCTCGAGCGAATGCCACTCCCCTGTTTTCTCGTAGTGGCCGACCAGATGAACCCGTGACCGCTGGTGCCGCAGTAGGCCCTGGCGATGGCCCTGTCGCGTCCTTGAACGCACGCCAGCAATCATCGAGCGATGCTCGAATGCTCGGCAAGTACCTACCAGACTTGATGCGGATGGCTGAAGCCCCTGACACCCCCGACGGTTTCAAGAGGTTTGTTCGGTATCTGCGGAATATGCAGGAGTAATGCCTTCATTCATTCAGAATGTTGATGCAGTCGTAAAGGCTGTTGGAGCCTCAAATGTTGGCTTGGTCTGGGGATTGGCAAACATGAACTGGGCCGACGAAAAAGAGCGTGACACGTTTCTAGCGGAGATCACTCAGGTTCGTGGCTAAGACCAAGAAGTTTAAGGCCCCACCACTTGACACCTACCAGCGTTCGGAAAGCTGGGTGGACTTCAACGTAGGCCCTGGACAACTCATGTCCCCCGGCCCTACCCAGCGCGGCTCTTCAACTGTGTCTACAGGTGCTACGCCAGCGACTGTAGATCCGGCTGATTGGGATGAACAGTTCCCGGTAGATCGACCTGACGTACCGGAGATAGAGGAGCAACTTCCTGCTGAGGCGTATGACAACAGCATCATTGGCGGCTTTGCTCAATTCATGGACAACATCGTCCCTGACGATATGGGCGGGATGATCAGAGGATCATCTGGGTGGCTCGCTAACTTACCGCTGTACGAAGAGACGCTCGGCAAGGTTGCCTACGCACCCTTTGGTGCAGGAGCTGAAGTTCTTGATGCTGCTGCATGGGGAAGCGAGCAACTATCGCGCCTAATTACGGCTGCCGTTTCTGCCGCCCCTGGCGGTATTCAGACTTTGACATGGGAACAGACTGAAGACGTTTCCACATTCCAGGCTGCGGTAACAAGCGTTGGTATTGAGTCCAAGCGCATTCGCGAAGGTGGTGCCCGACCAAGCGATTTGATTCTGCTCAACCCAGCCACCCTGCCGTTTATGATCGCCGGCTACCTCGCCGAAGACAGCCCAGTTCAGGCTGACGGCTTCGACATCCTCAACACCGAACAGAAGGATAAAGCCTTTAGCCAGGGCTGGGAGCGGTTCTTTTCTGGCCTAGGTGACGCAGGAACGATGGTCGGCACGGATCCGTTCATCATCCTCGGTGGTGCATCGAGTGTCATTCGATACGGAACCAAGGCTGGCAAGGTTGCTGGTATCGCAAACCAGCAGTTGGTAACGCCTCGCCAGGTTGACAACTTTGCTTTGCGGCTGCGTGAGCAGGCTGCATTGATTGACGAACTGGGTGTTGACGGTGCGCGAGCATCGGGACGCCTAAGTCAAGAGGGTGAGAACCTTGTTGCGGCCATGCGTAATGATGCCGCTGACAACTCTACACACATCTGGGTTCGCAATAGCAATAACGAACGCGAAGCCCAGGCCCTTCTTGGTCGCACCAGCGTAGAGAACCCGCAAGAGGCTGCCGCGCTTGTCGGTGCCATGGCTGGTCACGCAGACTCATGGGCACAACTGCGGAACATCAATCCTCAGATGTTTGATGACTTGGCTATTGCCCATGGTGTTGATGTCATGGTCAAGGTTGGACCCAAGGTTCCACCGCCAAGCAACATGGTTACACCTATTACGGACGATGCCGTCAAGCTTGCTGACGATATGTACCGCCAAGCCCTTTACGGGAATCAAGTTGGCGGTGGGCAAATGATCAGTCGCGGTGGTTCTCGGGGGTCTGCTAGTAGTGCGGTGCGTGCAGCAAACGCATGGCGAAGCGGTAAGGCACAGACTCAGTTTGAGCGCAACCCGTTCCGTCGCACATCTTCGAGTACTTCTACGGCAGAAAAGGGCCATTGGGCTTACGACTTCATTGAGGGAGTTAGCTCGTCGCGTCCGATTACTGCGGTTCGCTGGCTAGGTAAGGGCGCACCGAGCGGTGTCCTATTCCTCAAGGGTGACGACCTCACAACATCAAACCGAGAGATCAAGGCATGGCTGGCAAAGTCTGGCATTGATGCGGATCAATCACGAAACTTCTACAACCGCTATGTCGCAACGCGAACGGTAGATGAGCGTAAGCAACTTGTTGAGGAGATGGAGGAAGCCGCTGTCGCCGGTATGGCAGCCAAGCAGGGCGTATCTCCTTCTGCCGCAAAAAAGGCTTACGACACTTACGTTACAAAGCGTGCTAACGCTCTTGGTCAGATCCAGCGCAGCGATAGCAAGTTGTATGTCGACCCAGACAACGGTGAGATTGTTAAGGTTCCCGCCTTCTATGGTGACCTTGACCAGGCTACTCCCCTGCTTGACACGAAAATCTTCCGTCGAGTCCTCGCCGACAATCGCATTTACAAGTACGGTGAAGATGCAACTATTGCCGCTGACTACGTCAATAGCCTGTGGAAGGTTAGTGTCCTACTGCGCCTGGGCTACACCCAGCGCAACATTGCTGAAGGTGCCCTCCGCTCCTTCGCTGCGCTAGGTTTGATTGCCGCTAATCCCAAGGCTTGGGCGACGGCTCCCAGCAACGCGGTATTTCGCGCACGACAGTTTGGGAAAACACGCGATCTCCGCAAAACAGAGAAGTCCCTGAAAGCCACTTACGATCAACTACTTGACGCTCGCAAGGTTCTTGTCGCTGCACGAACTGACGCGGGGGTTGATGACTGGCAAAAACTCATCAGAGAAGCCAACGACTTTGGTCCAGAGATTCGCCGCTTGCAACGCAAGGCCAAGACCAAGTCTGGTCTATCCAAAAATGAGAAGAAGAAACTGGCTAGCCTTGAGCGTCAGCGTCAGCGTCGAATGGATAAGGCTGCTGACATTAAGCAGTCCAAGATTGATCCGGCTACGCCAGAACTTACGCGGTTGCAGCGGCAAGGTTCTTTGCTAGAACTGGAACTTGACGGGCAACTTGCTCGCGTGCAGCAAACAATCGAAGAGATCGCTAAACTTCAAAGCAAGCGCAGGCTTACGGGCCGTAAAGGCAACCGCATGGATGACGGAACTGTCATGCCTGGTGCTTTTGAGGGTGACGCTGGTGCGATTGCTGCGATGCTTTCTTCGGCTGATCGCTCTGTCTATGCCACATTCCAATGGGGTGCAGGAGCAAGGGCAGACATTCTAAGAGATGCTGCTGACTTTAAGAAGCTTGATCCCAAAGACCTCTCCCCTAAGGAGATGGATAACTACTGGGCTGAGTACACGACTCGAGTCAACAATCGATTCCGTCAGGATGAACTTGCTCGGATGATTCTGGCCGGTAAGTCGATTACGGAAATTCGTAAGTTCCTGTTGTCGCCTAATGGTGTCAAGTATCGCGAACAACTGAGCGTGCAGGGTCGCGACCTTCGTGACGCAAGCGACATTAATGCTTACATCGATGATGTCTATCAGAAGTTGAACTACGAGGTTCCTGATGTTGGCACGTTCCGTCAAACCCTTTTAGAGAGGGAGGTCACCTCAGGCGAACTTATGTCGTGGTTGAGTGGCAGCGAACTACCAGTCATCACCGGACGCCTTGCGGGTGAATCACCCCAGGGGTTCACGGGGCTATTCAAGGGGCTGAACAACATCACGGGCGTGGCGATGAAGTGGCTTGGCACCATCCCTGAAACCAAGTTACTTCGCCACCCCTTCTACAACAGCGTGTACACGGCTCGTCAGCGGCAGTTGTACAACCTTGCCTACAAGCAGGGTCTGGACATGACTGACGAGACGGTGTTGGGGCGAATCAATCGAGCAGCACATCGTGATGCGTTGGGCGCAACACGGGACACGATGTACACGATTGAACGTTTGTCTAATGCTGGTGAAATGTTGCGGTTTGTCTCACCGTTCTTCCCGGCTTGGGAGAACTCAATCCGCACCTGGGGACGTTTGGCGTACCAGAAGCCCCAGATCGTTGGCTATGGAAACATTCTGTGGAACATCCCGAATAACCTGGGATGGGTAGTAGATGACAAGGGCGAAAAGGTAGAGCGTTCGAGCTTCCTCAAGGACGAGGGCCAGTACATTATTTGGCCCAAGCCAATGCAGGACTTTATGCAGAAGAAGTTTGGACCCTTTACCCCCGGTCAGGCTGTTATGTCTCGCCAGCAGGGACTGAATGTCATCTTCCCCGGTGGCGAGTGGTGGTTCCCTGGTGTTGGGCCGATGAGCCAGATACCGACGTCGCTTGTGTTACGAGGCAAGCCAGAGGATCAAGAGATTCTCAAGAACTTCCTGGGTGAGGAACTGTACAACCAGATCACGCCAATGGGTAACGTCAACAACGACTTGATTGACTCGTTGTCTCCCACCGTGGTTCGACGCCTGCGTCAGATGTACAACGGCACAAGTGCTGAGGGTGCGTACCTAACCTCGTACAACAACATCCTTGAAGATGCCTACATTCAGGCGCAGATTGACGACCGCACGCTGACTGAGGCTGACTACAGGCGGATCGATCAGCAAGCCAACGATTTCTGGAGATGGCAAGTGCTTGCTGCCGCAGGCTTTCCTTTCCAGATGAAGCAGATGAGTCAGTTCCAAGTTGAGCGCGACGATTGGGCGCGACTGATTGATGATCAGTCCATACCGTATCCAGATAAGGTAAAGATCTTAACGGACAAGTATGGCATTGAGTTCGCTGCGATTACGCGCAGCGGTACGTTCCGTGAGACAAAGTTGCAGCCCAACCTCAAAACCTGGGAGCGCATTACTAAGTACCCAGAGTTAGTGGAACGTCTCAATGCTATTGAGCCTGAGCTCGTTGGCATGTTCGGGAACATGGGATCGTGGGACGACCCCTTCTCCTACGCAGTTTATGGAGAGTTCCAGCAGCACTCAATTGGCTCTAACCGAAACCCGGTAAGTGTTCGCATGCGCCCCATGGACATTGCTCGGAACAACGAAGTTCGAGATGGCTGGGATGCTTACTGGAAGATCAAGGATGCACTTGAGGAAAAGGCTATCGCTGCCGGGTACTCCGGTCTTCAAGTAAAAGCGGCTGAGCCTCTGCAGAATCTTCTTGACGAAGCTGAGAGAGACATATCTGAGCGTTACCCAGCTTGGGGAGAAGAACGCATTGTCTACACCCAGAAGTTGCCGCAGTTCATATTGGGGGCACGCATTTTCGTTGCCAATGCGGATTTGATGGAAGAGGATTCCACCATTCGCGCCCTGTCTCGTTACATGCAATTGCGTGACGGTATTGCTGACGCACTTGGAAACACAAGTGATGACGACAAGCGGAAGCAAATTCGTGAACTTGCTTACGAGGCTGCGTTTGAAATTCGTCAATCGGATATCGGATTCGCAGACTTCTACGACCAGTATTTGGCTAGAGATGACTTTCGGAAGGTACTATGAGTGACGAACTTGTAGACGGCATTCTTGCCGAAGCAAACGGAATTGCCATAGAACCTAAGGCTGCCGACGACGAAGATCTGAGAATCCCGGTAGGGACTACCTATCAGACGGGCGCGGGTGTCGTAGAGACGTATCGCACCGTCAGTCAGATGCAGGCAAACATTCTGTCCTGGGCCTCAACCCTGTCACCCGCGTATCAGAACTACGCACAGAAGATGATCGATGCTGGCTTTATGCCAGAGTCTTACCGGGCACAACCCACGAATGCTGCATCAGCAGTCTTGTACCCAGCAAAAGTATTTGCTGCTTACAAAGCCAACGGCGGTGAACTGGCCTTCAACGAGTGGTTTGACTGGTACTCCCAGACAGCCAAGGCCTATCGCGATGCGAATGACCCGAACCGTGGCAGGGGCCGCAAGCCTTCGTATATGAACAAAGAAGATGTCCAGACGATGGCTGACACCGCTGCCAGGGCTGGCATTGGTCGAGGGCTTACGGACAAAGAGTCCAAGGAGGCTCTTCAGGCCGTTCGTAAGGGTGAGAAGCAGAACTTCTTTGACAACGAGGACATCTCAGTTGAGGAGCGTAGGCAGATTCTGCAACAGGTCGTTTCCGATAACCCTGAGTTCCTCCCGTATCAGTTCGACACAACTGTTCTTGACGCAATGGGATCTGTGATCCAGCGAGGCGAGGAGATCCGCAATGGCTGATGCCCTTGAGATTCTTCGCAAGAAGAAGTACCGGGATTACGCCTACATCCTGACGATGATTGAGCGAGACGAAACTGGCTCCCTCAGAGGATGGGCGAACAAGGTTGCAAAGCAACTGAAGGATGACGAGTCCGACGGCTACGCCAACACTAAGGCATGGATACTAAAGACTCTTCCTCGTACTAAGTGGGGTCTGGCTCGTACCGCTCGCCAGGAAGCCGGCGAGATTAATTATGCACGCGGTCAACAGCCCGATCTTAAAAAGGATTATGAGGCTGGCATAGAGGATCGCAGGATCTTCATTCGCGAGACTGCTGCTCGCCTTGGTGCCCAGATGAGTGACGAGGAGATCAACTCCCTCGCTCGCGAGGCACGCCTTGAGATGTACGACGATGCTGCCGTTCAGCGCATGGTCCGTGGCTTCATCACCCAAAACGTTCTTGCTGGTGCCGACCTCATGGGAACGGCGGGTGACTATCAGAACGAACTTAACGACTGGGCTGCTGCCAACGGCATCGGTCTAGGTGCTGATGCATCTGCACGGTACAT
>Ga0070745_1002316_pt1 | contig 10250 bp, 14 predicted proteins | sample VirMetDEL_Mar_4_FD_77438 | JGI IMG/M metagenome (GOLD analysis project Ga0070745, IMG submission 77438) | Aqueous microbial communities from the Delaware River and Bay under freshwater to marine salinity gradient to study organic matter... | ecosystem: Environmental > Aquatic > Marine > Coastal ...
AATACAAAATGCACATATCCAGGTAAATTCGATAGTAATTCTTTTTGGAATTGGGTACGTGAAATGAGTAAGACAAATGTTATTTTCGTTAGTGAATATATAGCGCCAGATGATTTTGAATGTGTGTATGAGAACAAGAAAAAACTCCAAACTTCTGCTAAGAGAGTTTCTTCTGGTTTTGAAAAGTTGTTTATGAAGATATAGAAATTGGTTTTAAGATTTGATAATTCTAAATAAGCAAATGAATTTAGAATTTATTATAATTTTTAATCTTTTAAACTATGAAATAAAATATGTTGTTAATGAATGCGAGTTTTATGTAAAGAAGGGAAATGAGTGGAGATTGAAAAAATTTTATGTTATGAATAGTGGATATCTACAAACTATTTTTTCTTTTGAAAAAAACAAACAGACACATATTTATAAACACAGGCTTGTTTTCTACGCATACAATCAAGACTTCGAAATTTTTAGAAAATCACGTACTGACAATATGATAGACCACGTAGACGGGAATCCATCGAATAATAGAATCGAGAATTTGAGGCTCGTGACTCATCAGCAGAATCACTTCAATCAAACTAAAGCGAGAGGCTACTGTTGGTATAAACGATACAAAAAATGGATGGCTCATATTCATTTAGACAGAAAACAAAAAAATCTCGGTTATTTTGACACAGAACAAGAGGCTCGGGAAGCCTATCTGAAAGCTAAAAAAATATACCATATAATTTAATTAATTTTTTTAATATAATTATTGTTTAAAGGAATGATATATTAATACAAAGTTGTGAAGTGGTCATTTTTTGTTAATTTGTTATTTTGTCCATTTTTTTCAATCATTGTTGGTATTTTCAAACAACGAGTAGGTCGCTGTGCTTGTTGTTTGAAAATCATATTTATATTATTTTTATCTTTCTTAATAATAAAATGAAAAGAACAAAAAGATTTTTCGTGGAAGAGCTCCATAAAAATGATAATACACTATCAAAGACAAAATTGTTCAAAATGAAGTTAGAAGAGTTAGAGAACATGTTTAACAGTCTTAAACTCACTCCTTCTAATTCAGAAAATTACTGCCGAGCAGAATTTGATGACATATCAGACGATGAGAAACCAGAGCCAGAGCAACAGGATGTAGAGCAACCAGTAGCCGAGCCAAAAGTTTCCACGCCAGAACTAGAGCCAATAGTTTCCAAGCCAGAACCAGAGCCAAAAGCAAAATTTAACAGAAAAGAGCTTAAGAAGCTCTTCCTCGATCCTTTTAACAGGGATGTTAAAGAGCTTATAAAGGATTTGGATGATGGAAATATAAATGAAGAATTAGCTATTAACGAGTTTAACATCCTTTACGAAGAATATCTACAATCTGTGGAAGAATACACTGCAGATATGGATATGACACAGAGAGATATCCAATATATTGATAACTTCTTTGCTCTCCAAGAGAAGAGGTTGTAATGTATATAAATTTTCTAAAATTTTATATATTGATAATATATAAAATATGCCTGATAAAAAAGTTAATTATTATTTTGAAGCCTTAAAAAAATGGAATGCAGAATCTGGGAATAAATTTTGTATACCCAAGAAATATACAAAAGAATACGACGAGATAATGAAAATCAAAAAAGAGATGCAAGAAAAAGATAAAAAGAAAGAATAGAATATTAATATAGAAATTGAATTTTATTAATCTAATTATGAAAATATAGAGATAAAAGTCATATTTAGCTTTAATTCAAGTACAAATAAATTTATTTATGGTATTCTATAGTATAATAGTGCTTTTTCATATCTATATTAGTTATATTCATACTTCATATTAATTATTTTCTATGTTGCTAAGATGCTTTTTTGATTTTTTATGTCTTGTTAAACTATCCTTCCTCATAGAAACTTTGCATATTTCGCATTCTACTTTCTCTTTCAGACGTTCTTTATTCTTTTCATAATATCTTATTCCTTGTTGTAAAATTCTTTCTTTATTCTTTTCTTTATATTCTTTGGTTCGTTGTAAAATTCTTTCTTTATTCTTTTCGTAGTGTTTTTTATTTTTTTCTGAAATCTTCTCTATGTTCGCTTTACGATATTCTTTCATTCGTTGTTTTTCTACGACAGGAATACTAAAACAAGACTGTTTATTCACACAGTTTTTTGTCTTGTTAATCCAAAGTTGCTCGTAGGCTTGTAAATGCCTGTGATCTGTCATATTTGCTCTGTAACAACTGTACTTCTTTATTTTCAATATCTTAAAATTTTCAATACCGTACTTTTCAAAATATGGATAAATTGTTATGGGTTGTTTATCTTTACCTTCTAAATATCTTTTGAAACAACCCTTATGTATTTGCCATCTTTGCCTCAATGAATTAAACGTACTCCCGATATACACTATATCACTATCCAGAGTACAGATTATTTTATAGACAGTTCCAGTAGAGTGTAACATTTGTTATATTATATATTCATTCTTTTAAATATATAATCAATTTTAAATATTGATCTTGTTCGGGTTAAAAAGATCAGGATGTGTTGCTTTTACCTCCGCTAAATGAAAAATTCCTAGATACCATAAAACCTCAGCTTTATATGGGTCGGGCTTCTTTTTGTAGTATTTAATTAGATTGTCAATATCTTCTTTAAAGTCCGGGTTATTAACGAAAAGATGCTGCCATTCTTTCTCTCCACAGTAATATTTCAAATTTTTTAATTCATTTGTTAGTTCGATAAATTCTTTTTGAGTTACCATTTTCTTTATTCTAAACAAGATTTATTAAATATGTTTCAAATACTTTTTTTCTTAATTGAACAATATGTTCGTTCTTTCTCGAGATTGTAGATATTTTTCTCTTGTATCTCCGCATTAGCTTTTCAAATTCGTCTGCACCTTCTTCCGATTTAGTGTAAATAAGAAATTCAGTACCTGTTTTACCATCAGCATACTCTAAGAACTCATTAAACCACGATTGAACCTTCTCCTCTATAACACTCTTTAAACCTAATGTATCCTTATTTGGAGCTCGTGTTCTTCGCTTAGGTTTCATTTCTGTTTTTCTCTTAACACGTTTTTCTTGTAGAATACGTGCTTTCTCATTCTCAAGTTCGTTTAGTTTAGCTTGTTCTTCTTCATGTTTCTTTTGAATTAATTCTTTATGTTCTTCCAAAGTCAAACCCAATTTCTTTTCTTGGAGAGCATGAATTCGTTGTCTTTTATCTTCAGAGATTTTTCTAAATCTGTTCTCTCTCTCCTTACGCTCTTTCAATCTCTCTTGTTTCTCTTGTTCTAAATCGTTATTGATTTTTTCTTGTAATAAATCATTTTGCTTCTTACGTTCTTCTAGAGCAATTCTGTAAAGTTCAAGATTTTTAAGACGATTAACCTCTCTTTGTTGTTCTCTACTGAGTGACATTGTTATTTTATTATATAGTATAATAAAATTTATATAATTTTCTTTGTATATTTACCTGCACATAAAGTTATAGATGATTTGCTGAGCATTTCGTATATGTTTTGGAGTGCGTGAGTGACGTTTGAAATGTGAATTTGTTATATTGTTTTTACAAATTATACATAATTTAGGTTCTTTCTTTTTTGATCTTATTTTTTCTTTATTTTCTTCTCTGTATTGTTTACCAGACAATTTCTTTATACGAAAAGGAACTACTTTGTTAACACATTTTGTTTTGTTAATCCACAAGGTCTCATATACATTTAAATGTCTCCTATCAGAACGATTTTCTCTATAACATTTATATTCCTTAATTTTGATAATCTTAAAGTTTTCAATGCCGTATTTTTCAAAATATGGATAAATCATAGAATGATTTTCTGCTTTCAAATATCTTCCATAATTACTTCTATGATGTTGCCATCTATTTCGTAATGAATTAAATGTGCTTCCAATATAGACTATATCAGAGTCTAAACGACATATTATCTTATAGACAGTTCCAGTAGAGTAAGACATTTGTTTTAATTATATATTTTGTAGATTTTTTGTTTTTAGATATATAATTCAATTTTATTTTTGTATATTTAGCGTCTCATACGACGGCGGCCTTGTCCTCCGACTAATTTTCCGCCAACAGTACTTCCACCAGAAAGAGCTTTAGCACCTTCATAAGCTAATACGGCTTCAGGCATAATTGTTAGACCTGCCGCTTCTCCAAGTTTCTTAGCAAGCCCAGAGTGTTTGCGAATTGCTTTATGACCCTTCTTAACAATGCTCTTAGCAGATGACCAGAAAGATCCACCTTCGAGATCAGTATGATCTTCTTTTTCCATTGATTCAGAAGCTTGCATAACCTTATCAGGACTAACCCCGCCTAAACTACTACGAGCCACGTTTGCTGCAACAGTGAAAACCCCTTCATTAACAGTCACTAAATAGAAAGTACCTACATAAGCACTAGCATCAAGGTTCTTAAAAGTTACTTGGCATTGAATAGTAAATTGACCATTTACACCAGGCGACATGCCATCAGGTAGCCCAATATCTTTTCCCATCTCAAGAGCTAACACACTACCACGGTACTTAGTCCAAGCCGGATAAGAAAGATTACAACCATTTCTAGAGCTCATTTCAAACAAGTCTTGCTTAGTTGCTCCACTGAGCAGACCAGCCTCGTTATTCCATTGAACACTAACATTCTCGATACCTAGGAATGAATCACTAGTCTCGTAAGTAGAAGTAGCCTCATTACGGCGAGCAAAGAGATATACGAATCTAGGAATTTGTGAGAGCCTGATCGTATCACTGAATACGGTGGAAGTGTTTCCTGCAGGAATTGAAGACAACTCACGAACGTATTCATTGCAACTTTGATAAGGAAGAACTTGTAGACTGGGAATAGGCTGGGTCATATCTGGGGTTAAGTAAGTAACCAGTAACTCAGGTGCTTGGTAGAATTTTCCTGTACTAGCACCAAGAGGAATTGCACCAGTATCATGATGGCAAAATACACGAGAAGAGTTAGTATTATAACGTAGAGTTAGGTTAAGTTGATTAACATTAACAAGTCCTTCAACTTGAGCACCCATACCATTATACAAAGGACTGACCCAAATAGGTTCAGTAATTACTGCTCGGACTGTCTTATTAACAACAGTCACTTCAACCTCAAAACCCCCTCTACTAGGTTCAGTGCTGTTCTCGCCATAATCAGCTAGAGGATTACGAGCACTTCCATAGGAAAGGTAATCACCATAATCTTGGTATGAATCAGGTTGACATGGTGCTACACTCCAACTCTTACGACGTTGCTCGGGGGTATTACCATAAGTAAGCATAGCATGTAACTTAGACTGAATATTCTCAGATACTTGCTCACCATTGATAGATAAAGTGGCAACGTCAGTAATAGAAGAAATAGGGAACTGGCGAAACCCACTATTGATACCTAAATCTATATTAGCATTGGTACTATCAAATTCAACGTAGTGCCTTACACGAATAAAACGATCAACAATAGTTTGGTTACTAGGAGGTGAAATACTCCAGGAACTTTGTGTCGGTGCCACATTAAGTTGATAACTATCAGAGGATTGCACGTAATTCGTACTTCTTTGTGCCCCTTTATGAATAATATGGTTTTTTTCTAGATCCTCCCGAACATCAATTCGTGGATCTAACACTAAAACAGGTGATAAAGACATTTTTTAACTTTATTGTTTATAAGATAATAAAATTTTTTAAAAATTTTTAAAAAATTTAATATTAGCAGAAAATTATATTAGTTTTTAACTTGTAACTTACGAGTTCTTTTTGTAGAAGGCAAATTCTTTTCCTTTTTTGCAACTGTTCCTGTTCTCTTTAATTTTGGTTTGACAACAGGAGAATTTTTAGGAGTAACAGTAGGCTCTGAAACAGGTTCTTGTACAGGCTTTGACTCGGGAGTTGGTTCAGGAGTTGGTTTAGGCTCTGGCTCGGGGACTGGGGTTTCTTGAAAATCAAGCTTGGTAACCTTCTCACTGTCAGAGCCAGAGTTCTCAGATTCAGAATTCTTATTTTCTTTCTTTTGTTTCTTTGCCTCTCTAACAATAGAACGACATGTGAAACATGTCTTTAGCATTTTCCCATTCTTTTCAAATTGTGTAACATCTAAATCTTTTTTACATAGTCTGCAATTTTTTGTTTCCATTTCTCTTTTCTTATTAAAAAAGATTTTATTTTTTTTTTAAGAAAAAATGATGTTTGTAATTTACAATTATTATAATCAATTATAATAAAATGCGAATAGAACAAATTGTACAAAACTCTGAACAAATATATCTCTCAGGCGATGATGTTTTAAGGTTATCAGACTACAAATGTAGAGTTATAAGATATTCTGATCTTATGTTCGTAAATTCAATAGATGAAGTTCTAGATCAAGATGGGTCTGTGATTATCCTATACCAGAAGAGCCAGAACTCAGGTCATTTTTGTCTTCTTACTAACAGATACAAAGAAGGCTCCTTGTATTTTTTTGATCCTTATGCTTATGATATTGATGAAGAAGTTGCTCTTTCAGATTTCCAAATTCGGAATATGCATGGCCAGATTGTAAAACATTTAAGTCATCTAATAGAGAATAGTAATTACGATTTGATTGTAAATAAGATTCAGTATCAACAATTTAAAGAACACGTAAATACATGCGGGCGTCATTGCTGTGTAAGATTGAATTATATTCATTTATCTGACAGTGAATATAACACTTTTATCAACAAGAATTCACATTATAATCCAGATTTCTGGGTGAGTCTGCTCACTGTAGATTTTCATAATTATCTAAATTAGAAATTAAAATAGTTCTTAAAATAAATGAGTGATAACTTTTTGAAAATAAAAGAAGAAACAGATGACGAACAGTATATTTATTATAATCTCAGAATTCATAACTCAATAGAAAATAATGATGAAGTTATAAATACGTATTATTCCTCAACAAGAGTAGAAGAAATTCTACCTAAATGTAATGACTATAAACTTAGCGTAATTAGATTTCAATTGCCAGCTAATTTCCCATTGTTTATATACCCAGAAGATCCAAATATTTTTCAAGTTAAATTAACAAATGCTGGAGATTCAGTAATAAAAAATTTAGTATATACACAAAAATATGAAACGTATATAGAAAGAGGCATATACTATGTAAATCATTTCATCGAAATTTTGAATAAAGCATTACAAGAGGCACATGGTGATTTACTAATTTTGAACCCTGGAATAACCTATGACGCCCCATTCTTTGTATATGATCCTAATGTAGCTACAAAAATATATTTAGTTTGTCCAATAGAATACATAGATGGAAATTTGAATAATATCACTTTATCTTTGAGTTCTAAATTATTCAATTGGGGGTTCCAAGAATTTCCAGTAGCAGACGGAAACTTGGTTTTACATAATGACTTTATACAACTTTATATTTTTGATAACAAGATAAATAATAGAATTACTATAAATTCAAAAGATTATTATAAAATTTATTCAGAAGTTGATACAACCCCATTATTTAATAAATTTAGCGATATCGTTATTTTAACTGATAGTATACCAATAAATCCAGAAAATATTTCTAGCCAGTTAAATGAAACGCAAAGAATATTAAGTGACTTTGTACCGATATCAGAACAAGGGTTGATTGGGTCAGTGTACCAATACTTTCCGCGAGTTTATAGATATACAAATTTAGTTTCTAACGAGCCTCTTAGAAAGATCGATATTAATATTTATATACTATATCAAACTGGGGAGCTGTATTCTCATCGGTTATTACCTGGCGAGTATTTCACAATGAAACTAATGTTTGTTAGAAATAAAAAATAAATAAATTTCATATTATAAATGTTATGAAATTTTTAAAAGAAATAATTATATACCTGTCTTTAAGTTACAATTAATTTAAAACTAAATTAGGAACACGCCTTTCTCGTATATAACATAATTAGGGAAGCTTCTATATAGGGCAACCCAACGTGAATTGAGGTTCAATAATCTTCTTATAGTATCTTCATCGTATAAGCAATGATGCTTTAAAAATTTGTAATTGTGGTTGTTACTACCGACCCTGGGAAAGAACACTATAGAACTGGCTTCGTTTAACAGTTTTCTTGTTGCTTGATAATTCTGTAAAACGTGAGATACAGCTACAACAGTCGTGTTATAATGCCGGCCGCATTCAAGTAAGTCATCACGTAAATGCTGGATAAATTTTCTCACCAGCCCGTTGCTAATTGTATCTGTATCATCGAACAGAACCAGGCTATCGTAGAAGTCGCTACTATTAACTTCAGATAAAGCTTCCTCGTCGTCTAAATCAATTCTTATTGGTTTTAGCTTATCTAGCACATCGTCCTCATCTACGTTAGAAAATAAGAAGAACTCGTTTTTTCTTTTTTGTTTCAAATATTCTCTAATAAAATTTGATGCAAATGTAGATTTGCCAGATCCACTGATGCCTGATATATAAATCTTTTCAATTCTATTAAAATTTGGTAGCGGTTGTAATTTTCCACCGCTTCTAAGTACGAAGCCTTTCTTTTTTTGTTGATCAATCGCTTCTATCACTTTATAATACTTTGGGACTAGCTCTTCGTCTTCTGGTTCCAGATTTTCACTTATTGCTTTTTCTAATTCTCTCTTATCTTCACTTGATAATTCTAAACTTTTAACAAAATCTTCTTTAAGATCTTTCAGATTCAAATCAACTTCGTTGAAATATAAATACAATCCGTCTTGTTTTCCACCTACAATTTTAGCAATGGGATATAATGTTTCATTGCCTTTTTTAATTTTCTTTACCGATTTTAAAATAATCATTTATTTATTTTATTATATAGTATATAATAAAAATATGAATACAATCACACACCTAAACGAGTTAACCAAAAAAGGGTTCCCAAGACAAGTATCTGGTCTTGATAAGTTAGTTAAGGCGAGAAAAAGTAAAGCAACAAGTATGGTCACTGGGCTTCAAAAGAAGTATGTTAGAGAAGCAGATTTATATTTATATTCTGACACGGCACCTCCTATGCTCAAAAATTTTGGAACATATGCTAAACGTGGAAGACAGATTTATGATATATCTCCTGAAATTATTAAGAAAGTACAGATAGAAGCAGAAGCAATTAGAAAGCAAAAATTAAATGTGCTTAGACACGCTTTTCAAAACGGAGTAGTTTTTAATTAAAATTATTTTTTAAAATTTAATTTAATTCAAAACACGCGAATTCAAAAAATATTTTTATATCTTATGTATATATAAAATAATTAATCATGGTTAAATTATACAGAGACAATAACACAAAAATATTTAATCCTGAGACTGGTCGTTATGTAAAAGTAACAGGAACAATCGGTCGTCGTTTAGAACGTATGACTGATGACCAATATAACAATCTTGGAGGTGGTGCTGGAGCTGGAGCTGGTGTAGATGAAGGCGGTGTTAAAGTATTCAGTGCAGATCGAAAAAAAGTTTTAAATCCACAAACGAACAAATTCGTTTTGGTTACTGGTACACTGGGTCGTAAATTATTAAGAATGCCTAATGATGAATATAATAATTTATTATTAAGAGAACGACCTGCTCCTAGACAAGTTAAACCACCTGTTGATCTTAAAAAAGTAATTCGGGAAGAGCAAGCAAAAGCAATTGTTAGAGGCGTACAAAGAGGTGATGAATACCTTGAAAGATTTAGACAACAAACTGTAAGACTTTTTGATGAATTACCAGAACTTATTGATGGGCTTGTTACTATTCCAAGACCAACTCATAATATTAGAGACGTAGCAAGAATGTTAATTCGTCCTGTTTTAGAAAGAAGTGATACCGCAGAGACTATACCAGATATGCCTCTTCTAGAAAGACAAGAAACAAAATTACAACAAATTGAGCCTGAAGATTTAACTGTTATAAATGAAGTAGCTGATAGGCTTGATGATATGATTGATCAATTAGAAAATGAATTTGACGTAGGCGTAGAAGAAAGTAAAGTAGAAGAAAGTAAATTAGAAGACGTTATTGTTGAACAAATTCAAAAGAAAAGAAAAGATAGATTAAATGAAATTATTAACAACGCACAGGAAGGTGAATTGAGTACAGAAGAGGAATGGGAACGCGTATTCGAGGAACTATATGAATTAGAGCCTGTAAATGATGATAATAAAGGATTTACTCAGACTTGGGAAGAGTTTGCTGATAATTTAGAAAAAATGTTTGATGAAATGATAGCAGAAGAAAAAGAAGAAGTTGGTTTTGAA
>Ga0070745_1002332_pt1 | contig 10177 bp, 17 predicted proteins | sample VirMetDEL_Mar_4_FD_77438 | JGI IMG/M metagenome (GOLD analysis project Ga0070745, IMG submission 77438) | Aqueous microbial communities from the Delaware River and Bay under freshwater to marine salinity gradient to study organic matter... | ecosystem: Environmental > Aquatic > Marine > Coastal ...
GGTGTGGGCTTAACTATGGCGACAAATTGACCTACTGCACCATGCTGGGCGATTACATTCTGGCAGGCAACCGCAGGATTGGTTTTAGCCTAGACGATTGCGCTAGTCGATGGGGGCTTGCAGGCAAAGAAAGCGTTGTCAATAAGATGATGAAAGCCAAGATTCGAGTTGAGGATATACCACGAAACTGGGTACTGGAATACTGTATCCAAGACGTACGCATTGCCCACAAGCTATTCTTAAAGCAACGCAGTCTACTGCACGACCGTGGATTGATACCCGTGGCGTTCACCAGAAACTGCCTAACACCCGTTCTTGCCAGCATTGAAGCTCAAGGAATGAGGCTAGATTGCGAGCGTGTGCAAAGCGAGCACGAGAAACTGACATTGCGTTCGCAGGAAATTGAATGGAGATTGCGGGAGCTGGTTGGGGACGAGGTTAACTTTTCCTCAAATCACCAGATGGCTACGGTTCTATACACCGATCTCAAGTTTAACGAGCTTCGCAAGTATGGCAAGCCAGATAGGAACGCACCCAATAAGCAATTTCCAGAGGGTATGCCCAAGACAGACTTGGCAACAATCAGGGCACTGAAGCCGACTAACAAAAAACAAAGGGAGGTTCAGGAACTGCTAGTCGAGTGGTCAAAGGTATCGGCTGCACTAACCAAAAACCTTACACTATTCAAGGCTTTATGTGAACAGGCAGATGGCATCTTTACAGGCGATTACATGCAACACCGAACAGCCACTCACCGATTGTCTGCCACGGGGCGCAAGCAACCCCTAGAGATTGATGGCAAGGTGCAAGAGAAAGGCGCACAGCTTCAGAATATCCCTAGGCAGTACAAGAGCCTGTTTGTTGGGCGTGAAGGTAGATACATTGTAGAAACCGATTACGCTCAGCTAGAGTGGCGTATCGCTGGCATTTTGGGCAAGGACGAACAGCTTAAGCAAGATGTGTTAGACCAAGTGGATGTCCACAGTAACTGTCGAGATGTCTTGAACAGCCAAGGCATGGACATTGACCGAACGGGAGCTAAGCAATACTCATTCAAACCACAGTACAGCTTACCTCAGCAAAAAGAAAACCCGACACCAGCTGAAGCCTACGCCTACTGGTATAAAGACCGATACAGCCAATTGGCAAAGGAGCAAACAAAATGGGCACATGACGCATTAAACAAAAAGCAGTACAAGACACCGTGGGGACTAACCTACTACTTTCCCCAGTGTAAGATGCTAGAATCTGGCTACATTGTTGACGCTAACAAAGCATTGAATTACCCCATTCAGGGCTTCGGTGGGGCGGAGGTAATGGGTAGTGCGCTAATTTACTTATTCTGGGCTACAAGAGATTCAGGCAAAGCCCGCCTGATTAACACAGTGCACGATTCTATTGAAGCTGAGGTAGAGCCAGAGGCATTGGGCTGGTATTACACGGTTGCATCCAGATGTATGCTACCACTAGTGTACCAGTACATTAAGACTGTCTATAACATGGACATTACTGTACCCCTAGGTATTGGCTTTATCGCAGGTACACATTGGGGTAAAAATAACTTGACAAATGAACAAATATGTGGTATAATCGACACTATGAAAAAATATGGATTTAGTCCTGAAAATGATGAGGGCGAAATCAAGATTGTAACCTACGAAACGGGAGAATAAGATGAGTACAATGAAAGGAACGGTTAAAGCCATTAAAACAAAAGATTGGAATGGCAAGACCATGTACAACCTAGGCGTTAATACTGGAGGTGACAAACTACAATGGGTAGGGTTTGGGGCTAGCAACCCAGGAGTTAGAGAGGAGTCAATCGTTAGCTTTGAATACAAGGAAAACGATAAAGGCTTTTTGGTTGGCAATGCTAAAACTGTTCAAGTCCATAAGGACGAGAAGCCAGAGGTCAGTACGCAATCACAAGCAAAGCCTCAAGGTGCTTATCAAGACAGACAGGCTAGCATTACTTTGCAAAGTGCTACTGGGTATGCTACTGAACAACTTGGCAAAGCAGCAGACTTAGGCTACTTTAAGCCAGCGACTAACACCAAAGCCGCCAAGGAAGCAGCGTTAGATGCTTTCTTTAAAGCGATTGATAAGCGCACCATTGAGCTTCAGGCTAGGTTTATGGATCCCGATGCCTTTTTAGCTCAAGCGTTAGAAGACGAGAAAAATGAAATTTACAAGGAGGAAGATGCAGAAAACTTTGATGAAGGCGAACCGTTTAACGATGACATTCCATTTGGTTGATAAGGAGAACTGATATGTTTACAGAGATTATGAGTGTTGTTTTGTTTGTGGCAGTAGTGTACGGTGGCTACCGTGCGTTGAAATGGTACGATAACCGAGACCAAGGAGAGTAAGAATGGCTTCACAAGACCTATTAGTAAAGACTGGTGAGTACGAGCAAAACGGGGAAACCAAAGCCCGTTGGCGCAAGATTGGGCGCATTGTAGACTCAGAAAAAGGCCCATTCATGTTGCTTGAACGAACCTTTAACCCAGCAGGCGTGCCTGACGCTAGAGATTCAGACAGCATCTTGGTTACTATTCGACCCAGCGACCAAGACGGACAGCGTTCTCAGTCAGCACAGGATGTACCGTTTTAATATGCGGGGTTACAAAGCAAAAGGTCTAAGGAAGGCGGTGGCGAAAGCCACCCCTTCTGTTAGCCAAAAGGTGGACGGCTGGTCAGATACGACTTGGTATTACAGCGATGGAAATGGCGTGACACGGGTTGGCCCATGTCCTCGCAAACTATACCAAATATCTAAAAAGCGATACTATGAAGCCAAGAGAGGATTTTAGCATGGGACAGGACATACAGGACGCTAAGTTTAAAATTACTGCAAAAGACAGCATTAACCTTGTAGATAAGATTTCAGACACGTTTGCTACTTGGGCGTCTATTGTTGATGACATTGAGGACACCAATGTAAAAGCACAGCTGGATGCAGTTTTCCGTGATATGATTAAACACACGGTTATTATGGAGATGGATCTTAAATGGGCACACGAGGTATTCTCAGCAATACAAGAGGATAGCAACTTTCACCCAGCCATTAAGACTCATGCTAAAGGGTTCTTAAGTGAATACGATAAAAAATATGTACCAATGGAACTAAGAGATGTCGCATAAATTACTTTTTGACGGTGATGTGATTTGCTACAGAGCTGGCTTTGCAGCAGAGCATCGCATTGTAGAGATTGACCCAGAGGATGGCGGTAAGATTACACGCATAGAGGTTGAGCCTTTGGAAAATGCTTTGCAAAACGTCAAAGAGATAGTTGAGACTTGCCTTACCATGATAGGCACAAACGATTACCATATTTACTTGACAGGTAAAAACAATTTCCGTAAGGAAGTTGCAACCATTCGAGAGTATAAGGCTAATCGCAAGAACGCTAGGTATCCAATTCACCTAGATGACATAAAGGAATACCTGATTAAGAATCATCCGACTTCAGTATCCGATGGACAGGAAGCCGATGACGAGTTGGGTATTGCATTAACTGAATTGGGCGAAGCTGGAATTGTAGTAAGTAACGATAAAGACTTGCTTATGGTTCCAGGCAAGCATTATGTGTTTACTAGGGACGAAAAGGTTGTCGTATCAGAGGAATCAGGTAGACGGCACTTTTGGACACAGGTACTCACAGGCGACTCAACCGATAACATCATGGGTTGCCCTATGATCGGCCCTAAGAAGGCAGAGAAGGCTTTAGACGGCATTGTAGACGAGCAGGACTACTATGATGTCGTGTACGGCTTGTATAAAAGACAGCTAGAAAAAAAGCCACCAGAGGGTTTACATTTGGATGGAGATATGGTAAAATATACCAATTGGAAAACAGATCAAGAAGTAACAGTTAGTTTACGGGATTTTATTACAGAGATTGGGCAATTGCTTTGGATACGCAGACAGCCCGATGAACTATGGCAACCACCGCAAAGCGAGGATGTATGATGCACCATATTAAAACAAGCCGCCCCAAGTCGGGCACATGGGTATTTTGGGTGACTGTAGAACAAGCCACTGGCAGAATGACACAAGGGCTTAATCTATGGTCAGACGAGGCACAGAATGTATTTGCTGGAGAGGAAGGTCTTGATCTATTCTGGATCTCAGCAGAAAATGTAGCACAAGCGCATCTAAGAGGACAGCTTATAGAACGCCAGCAACAGATTGATGACGCTGAGGAAACCTTAGCGAATCTGAGACAAGTTACGGCAGATACCGCCAAGCTACTGGATAGCACGGAAGATATTTATGTACAGTGACAGCTATGACTACCAGCGTGATATAACAGAAGGAATTCTGATGCAGTTTATTGACTGGGAACAGGAACAAGCCGACATTCAGTCCTATAAGGAGGAAATGGCAATGGCAAATCAATCCGACATTGAACATGCTTTACAGGAAAGCGAGTCCGCTACTTGGGCTGATAGCAGAATCAGAGAGATGGAAGACTTGAGACTAGCAGCCGATCTTAGAAACCTAGCGGAAAGAATTGAGAGGAGATACAAATGATACTTCTTACTACGGTTCTTACTTTTATAGGCGTTGCACTAGCTAAACTGGCTGGGTTACTAATCGTTCCGTGGCCTGTCGTGTTTAGCGTAATTTTCATTGTGCCGTTAGTCTATATCGCAATGATTATTTTGCAGTTATCTGCAATACAATACATTGAGGATTGGGATGATGACAAATAAGTACGATTATTTTATTCAGCTAAAGACGGACAAAACAAAAACCATTGTGTTTGCCGAAGGGCCAGCAGGCGAGATTCTGTACATTGCAGCATTTCCTGGTTTGGAACAAGAAGTCGATCCGTATAGGTATAAGCAATATCGTGACCGCATTTTGGATAACAACCATCACATTAAAGCGGCGGACGAATACAAAGTAATTAAAACGGTATCGCCATACGAAGCTAGTGTAATGTTTGGTTTGCCAGAGTTATCGCCTAGCTTAATTGCGCAAGCGGATATGCGTAGGGGCATTCAGACAGTAACAGCAGCAGCAATCAAGGAGATAAAGGGATGAATGTAATTGGATTGTGCGGTAAGGCGGGCTCAGGTAAAAGCACAGTCGCTCGTTATTTACAGGATAACTATGAGGTGGTCGTTGTTTCGTTTGCAGACCCGTTGCGGAATATGCTATCGCCAGTAATTGACCAGATCATTTATGAAGACACAGAAACCCCTGTTAGTGCGTTCTTCAATGAATACAAAGAAGATATTATTGACGAGCTTGGCGCATCTCCTAGGAAGCTACTGCAAGATATTGGGGCGTTAATGCGGGGACACAACGAAGATGTGTTTGTCAATTTGGCGCAGTCTAAGATTAACATGCTTATAGAAATTGATAGGATGATAGGCAAGATGGTTGGCGCAACTAGCGTTCGTGAGATGGTATATGTGATTGACGATGTACGCTATGACAACGAAGCTCGCTGGATTAATAGTCACGATGGAGCTGTTATTGCCATTGACCGTGATGAGAAATTTCTACGCAAGGTGCCAGCCCATCATTCAGAGAAGGGCGTCAGCCCTGAACTGGTTCATTTTACATACCAGAATGACAATAACATCAAAGCAATTAAAGAAATCGCAGAAGACATTGCGATGGAGTTTGGTATCAAAGCATCAGACCCAAAACCAATTACTGACATAAGAGGTAGTCAACGTGTCCATTAAGATTCTACATATTGATATTGAAACAGCACCGCATAAGGTATATGCGTGGGGTTTGTGGAAGCAAGATATTCACATTGATAATATCGTTGAGCCAGGATATACGTTGTGCTTTGCTGCGAAGTGGCACAAAGAACCAGGAATGATTTTCAAGTCAGTATTCCACGATGGTGAACACGACATGATTAAAACGGCACACGAGCTGATTGAAGAGGCAGATGCTGTTGTGCACTACAACGGTTCTCGATTTGACATGCCAGTTCTAAACCAAGAGTTTCTGCAACATGGCTACCAGCCCCCAAGCCCAGTTAAGCAGATTGATTTATTGCATACTGCCCGTAAGCAGTTTAAGTTGCCCAGCAACAAGCTAGATTATGTGGCTCGTTTCTTGGGCATTGAGGGCAAAGTTAAGCACAAAGGTATGCAACTTTGGCTAGACTGTATGGACGATGATGAGCCTTCATGGAATGTGATGAAGCGGTATAACATTCAAGATGTTAGATTGTTAGAGAAAGTGTATGTGCATCTAATGCCTTGGATTAAGAACCACCCCAATGTGGCTTTGTACAATGACGGAACTCGTGCCCAATGCGTTAACTGCGGCTCTAACAAACTACAGAAACGAGGACTTGAGCGAACCAAAACACAGATATACCAACGCTATCAATGTACTGGGTGTGGTAAGTGGCAGCGTGGTCGGACTAATGATACACCAGCGGACAAAAAAGAAAATGGACTTGTGTCAATTTAAATGAGCTATGAGCAAAGACAAACCACAGAGCAAGAACTGGAGTAGGCGTAACTGGGTGGCTAAGCACGCACCCAGCTATAACAAAGCCTCTGTACAAGAAGTAAAAACTAAACCGCAACGCAAGCCTAAGAACCAACGCCCGTTGCATGAACTGGATCCAGACAATTATGAGGACTGGGATAATGAAGGTTATTGACTTTGAAAGCAAAAAGCAGGGCAAAGATAACAAGCTGCACGATGACATCATTCATGCGCTTCAAGAGATTAAGGCTAAGTTGGAGCAGGATAAAGACAAGGCAGAAGCTATGGTATGCTTTATGAAGACCAGCGATGGTAAATACTATAATTCTGTTGTAGTAAACTATGCAGATATTGTTGAGATGGTAGGACTAATTGACATACTAAAAGGCACCCTCGTGGATGCCATAGGAGATTAACATGAATAAGCAGGTATTTTTAGCGGGGGCTACCGCTTTTTTAATGACAGTGCTTTGCATTATCTTTTGGCTATCACAAGGTTTCGATAGCGCCACTACTGGAGACTATGCTGGAATAGCAATCATATCGTTTGTGTATTGGTTTATTCTAAACTATATTGTTGACGAGGACAAATTGTGATGTTATTTACAAAGGCTAGGCTTGTTGCCTGGGGTATAAAAGCACTGGGCGTTATCGCTTTAAGCGGAGGCATTTGGTTTGCAGGACAGAATTTCGGTGTAGATCGTGGCTTTGATATTGCCTATGATAAGTACAAGAAAGAGCTTGATAATAATAACAAAATGTGGTATAATACTTTAAATGATAGAGATGAAGAGTGGCAAGAAAAGATTACCAATGCTTTCAATACTTTAGAGGAACAATTTGCGCGGTATCGTGAAGTTGAAAGGCGTGAACGTGAACTCTTAGAGCAGATAACTGTCTTAGAAACCACGCTCTTGGAGATAGAAAATGACTACAAAAATACAGATTTTGGCTTGTGCGATCTTAGCCCTTACTTTGACGGGGTGCTCATTGACGCCCACAAAGCCACCACAACTGGACTCAGTAACCCTCCCCTCAGGGACTGAGATTCCACAAAGATTGCCTGAGAAAGCCATGCAACCATGCAAAGCTATCCCAGCACCCGAACCAATCAGTGTACTTGAACCAACAGAGCAAAGCATCGCAATTGTGAATTATGTGCTAACGCTATACGGTGGGTACGCTGATTGTTTTTTACGCCATCAGGAATTAAAGGAATGGATTAATGAAAACAAATAATCTACCCGACTGCATATCTGTTGGTTATCGTACCTACGAAATTATTCCGCTAGAGGCAGCGGACTTTGAAATGACAGAAAAGTATGGTTGGTGCGACAAGATCAATAGTCGTATCTACATTTACACTGGCCTAGAACCTATGATAGTTGCCGATACATTGCTACACGAGGTATTACACGCTACATGGGCTTTTATGGGCTTAGACGAGAAGCATGATGAAGAGGCAGTTGTAACTCGATTAGGCACAGGGCTTTTATGTGTGTTTTATGACAACCCTGATTTGGTAGATTATATCAAAGGTTGCATTACTGAAACTCAAGAAGACAGCGAAGAACAAGACGACAATTACTAGGAGATAATAATGAGGCAACTTCCGACAGACTATCAATCTTTTATCCACAAGAGCAGATATGCTCGCTGGATTCAGGATGAAGGCAGAAGAGAAGATTGGGAAGAAACCGTAACGCGGTATATTGAAAATGTAGTAGTTAATGCAGAAGTCCCAGGTTTGTCGGACAAGAAAATTAAAGAGATTAAGGACGCCATTCTTAATTTAGATGTGATGCCATCAATGCGTGCCATGATGACTGCTGGCCCAGCATTAGAGCGTGACAATACTTGTGCATACAATTGCTCATATTTGCCTGTAGACGATCCTAAGAGCTTTGACGAGGCAATGTTTATCTTGTTATGTGGCACAGGCGTAGGCTTTTCTGTTGAGCGCCAGTATGTGACCAAATTGCCAGAAGTACCAGACCAGCTGTTCCCATCAGAAACGACTATCGTGGTACGAGACAGTAAAGAAGGGTGGGCTAAGGCATTGCGACAATTGCTGGCTTTGCTATGGTCTGGCGAGATTCCAAAATGGGATGTATCAGCCGTTCGCCCATCTGGCGCTAGACTAAAAACATTTGGAGGTCGTGCCTCTGGCCCTGCACCGCTGATTGATTTGTTTAACTTTGCTGTAGACACATTTAAGAAAGCGCAAGGGCGTAAGCTAAATTCCCTTGAGTGCCACGACTTGATGTGTAAGATTGGTGAGGTCGTTGTAGTAGGCGGTGTAAGACGCAGCGCCATGATTAGCCTTAGCAACCTGCAAGACGATAGACTGCGCCACGCTAAGTCTGGTAATTGGTGGGAATCAAGCTCACAACGGGCATTGGCTAATAACTCTGTGGCGTACACGGAAAAGCCAGACATGGAAACATTTATGCGTGAGTGGCTGGCGCTGATTGAGAGCAAAAGCGGTGAGCGTGGCATCTTTAACCGCCAAGCAAGCATCAGACAGGCGGGCAAGAATGGGCGTAGAGAGCCAGAATATGATTGGGGTACAAACCCTTGTAGCGAGATTATCTTGCGCCCATATCAGTTTTGTAACCTTACGGAGGTAGTAGTCAGACCTACTGATAATTTGGAAAGCCTGAAGAAAAAGATTGAGATTGCTACTCTTCTTGGTACAATCCAAAGCTCATATACTCGATTCCCGTACCTACGGAAGATTTGGCAACGCCATACTGAGGAAGAGCGTTTGCTGGGTGTTAGCCTGACAGGTATTATGGATAACCCCTTGACTAGCACATTGTCTGACAATACAGCACAGTTGCTTGATGAGTTGAGAGAGCATAGCATTAAGGTCAACAAGAAGTGGGCAGATGCAATGGGCATCAATCAGTCTGCGGCTATCACTTGCGTTAAGCCAAGCGGTACGGTATCCCAGTTAGTGGACAGCGCTAGCGGAATCCATGCCCGTCATTCGGATTATTATATCCGTACAGTACGCAATGATAACAAAGATCCATTAACGCAGTTTATGATTGACATGGGCATTCCTAATGAGCCATGTGTGATGAAGGGTGATACCACTACGGTATTTAGCTTCCCCCAGAAAGCACCAGACAATGCAATTACTCGAAACGACATGACAGCTATTGAACAGCTTGATTTGTGGCTGATGTATCAGCGTCACTGGTGCGAGCACAAACCGTCAGTTACGATTACTGTGCGTGATGAGGAATGGTTGGAAGTGGGTGCATTTGTGTATAAGCACTTTGATGAAATGTCAGGTGTATCGTTTTTGCCTCATTCTGACCACACATACCAGCAAGCACCGTACCAAGATTGTGACAGCGCAGTTTACGAAGCGTTTCTTGGTAGAATGCCTAGCAACATTGATTGGTCACGGCTGGCTGAGTGGGAAAGCGAAGACCATACCAAAGGCTCTCAGGAATTGGCTTGCACAGGAGGCAGTTGCGAAATCTTATGAGCGTAGCAAGAAAAACTTCATCTATACTTGAAGTTCAGCAACTTGCATCACAGTTGCCCTTGCATGGTGAAACTCGTGTAGTGTGCCCCCATTGCGGTGGGGGTAGCACTAACGAGCGTTCGCTGTCGATTAGAAGACCTACATCTCTAACCGCTAGCTACACCTGCTGGAGAGCATCATGTGATTTGGGCTATGGCTCA
>Ga0070745_1002341_pt1 | contig 10152 bp, 11 predicted proteins | sample VirMetDEL_Mar_4_FD_77438 | JGI IMG/M metagenome (GOLD analysis project Ga0070745, IMG submission 77438) | Aqueous microbial communities from the Delaware River and Bay under freshwater to marine salinity gradient to study organic matter... | ecosystem: Environmental > Aquatic > Marine > Coastal ...
ATTTGGGCGAGACGCTCATCATTCTTAATTTTGAATTGCTCGAACGTATTACCCAAACCCTCAACGATTGTTTTAATATCGTCAGCCATTGGTTATTTCCTCAAGTTTGGTTTGAAGTGCTTTAAGTGCTGCTAAGGCTTCATCATCCTGCGCAGAATCACTCTGGCCGAATGCTGCCTTGTAGCCACCACTCACAAAAGCGGTGGCCTCTTTGCGCGATAATCCAGCGTCTCGCAGGTACCGTTCAAAGTCTTTTTGGGATTTAACATTAGTAATCAAGGCGGCAGGATTCGCGCCCCAGGTTACTAGACTAATTTCCCATAAATCTAGGTTTTTAATCACTCGGCCCTGTGTTCCGTTGCCAGCGTCAACAATATTAAATCCAACGCTCATAGCATCCAGAACACCGGCCTTCATCAGCGCGTAGGCTTCGCGGCCTTTTTCAGTCTCAAGGATTAGCGAGCCTTTAACGTATAAGCCGCGCTCATCCTCTCGGATTTCTGTCCACTTGCCAATAATGTCCTTTGCGTCATGTTGCCATAACATTTTTGGCATTCTGCCCGACTCATAGGCGCGGTTTACGCTATCTTTAAAAGCGCCGTTAACTATCACATCGCCATCCGAATCGACCACGCCGAACATGCTGGCATAGCCTTCAAAGTAGCCGCCTTCGTCTAGGCTCTTAACTTCTAGCTGGCTTGTGAATTGCTTTTGTTCCATCGGTTCTACCTCTTTGCCTGCCCACATGCTCGCGCATATCGCCACGGCTTGATCTTGGTCTTTACCTTCGTTTATGAGTATCGGAATGCATCGACTCATAAAATCCTGCTCTGTCTCGCCTGCGCTTGGTGTCGGCATGTTTCACCTATCATAGACTGTTTGTTGATTATTCGCTAATCCTGCACTATGTAGCCCACGGCGCAGCGGCAATTTATCGTTTCTTCGGGATAATCGCGGTTCGGTTCGCCTGGGTACATTAGTTCGGCTTGGCCCACTTTAAACGGTTCATCCATGCCTACCGGATTTTTCTCTGTGTCCAGCATGGCTTGAATGTGCGTGTCTCTTGTTCGCCCTGGCTGGTTTGCCGCTATCCATTCGCGCATCATAGGCAGGCCGGTTTTCAGTGCCGCCTGTTGTGCGCCGTAGTTTGCCGCGCTGTGGGTTTCAGTTCGTGCTATCACCGCCGCGCGCTGGTAACTGATAACGCCAACGCGCTCGACTATGCTTTCTGCAATAGCAGCCTGCCCTAAGCCATCACGCCGCCCTATATCAACCTGGGTCATAATCTGGTTAATCGTTGTTTCTGCAATGTCGCGCACGATTAGCGCACCGCCAACGGTTTCTATATAGCTGGCCACAAAATATTCGTAGGCGTCCTCGAATTCCTCTTGCTTGGTTTCGAGGATGCGGCCTGTGCTTTTTCCTTGCGTCAGTACGCGACTAGCTAGCGCTCTAATTGAGCTATTCCATGCGCCATACAAAATATTATATAAGGTCTTTTCATGCTCTGGCGGTAGCTCAATTCTGCCGGTGGCTTGCCATTCCTTGACCACTTTTTCTGTGGTGCTGGCAATGTCGGCGGCAATTCGGCGCTCGTTTTGCTTTGCTATGCGGTCAAGCAAAAGCATCTGCAAACGCCGCTCGCGCTGCGGGTTACTATCCAGCAAGCGCCTTGGCATTAGTCGCTATCCTCTTGGTCGCTGATCCTGTTGGCCCAAGCTCGGCCAGCATCGCCGCCCCATAGCTGCCAAGCTATCCAGCCATTGGTCGGCCCACCATCTGGCAATGTGCGCTCACTTGGCGGAACTCGATTTTCCTCATGTCGCGCAAAGAATGAAACCATGCGGTTTATTGTTTCCAGGCTCACGGAACGCCCGTTAGATAAATCCCGCGCTCTAGCTATGCCAACCTCGGTGCCACCGCGCCCATATTCGCGCCGATAATCTAGCCCCTGTTGCGCTGCTTCTTGTACGCCTTTTGGGGGTGCAAAGTTTTTTGTTTCGCCATACGCGATAGCTTTTAAAAGCGCTGGCCCATCATCGCCAAGCTGAACCGGCTCGCTTCCTGTATCTGTGGGAAGGTCGGCAAAGCTCAACGGAATAAGCCCCGCATTTACCAGCAATTCGTCACCGCCTGCTATATCGTCATAGCCTTTCAGTGCGCGGCGCTCGTTGATTGTTAAGTCTGTTGCGGCATCTGCCATGCTCCACAACTCCATTCGCTTCTCTGCTATAGCGGGAATCTGGTCTAAATCAATATCCAATTCAACACCGCCAAAGAACGGCGAAAGCCAGGCGTTTAACTCATCGCGCACGTACTCGGCCAGCGGGATAACGGTTTCTTCGTAGAATGCCAAGCGCGCCTCGCGGTAATTTGAATAGGTGCTATCGCCTGGGATATTCAAAAGCAACGGCGGCACTCCAAGAGCCAGCGAAATATCACGCGCGGCGCTGTACTTGGTTTCGATAATGGCTAGGTCAACCGGCGATAGGCCCATCTGTTGCCACTTGATATGTTCCCCGACAATTGGCCTGCCTGCATTGCGCGCGCCGCTAAATTTTTCATCAATTTCTGCTTTGAGCCGGTTAAACTCGTCATCAGTTAGGCCGCTATCGCCGGTATATTCCAGCATTCCGCTAGGTGCTGCGCTGTTTTGTAGTAGCGCCTGAATCCACGCCATAGACTCGTTGTGCTGATCTACTGCATACGCGCCAGCCATTAGCGGGCTCATGCCATACCAATCATCAAGAGGGTTAAAGCTTTTTAGGTGTCTTATGTCACTAATGCCGGTTATCGGATCGGCTTCCCAATCTCGGTAATCCTGGCCGACTTGATAACGATAGCCAGCCGGGAATCCTGTAGCGCTCGGCTTAACGGTCATGCGGTCAGAACGCAGCGCGTAAAGCTCGCGCGGCTCGTTGCGCACTAAAACGCGCTCTATATAACCATTGCCGCTAATGCTGAAAAAACCGATCAAAGCGCGGATAAATTCGCTGCGGCTTTGCATTGGGTTTGGGTTTTCGATTAGCTGCAAAAATGGGTGATTGTCTAGCACTTCGCCGCTCGGCGTTCTGGCTATCCAAGATAATGCGGCCACGGAATCGGCGCGCTTATTTATGGCTTGGTAGGCTATGACGTTTTTCTGATAGCCTTCAAAAGCGTATTGCTTAGCGCTTATCTTATCGCCTGCTGTTACCCACTTCGCGCCCTGGGTGCCTGTAAATATGGCCTGCCCGGCGCGGCTTTCTTTTTGCTGTTCTGGCTCTTTGTTGCGCTTCAACCAATCAAACATGGCCCCGCCTCAATAGTTCGGTTTTGTCAAGTGTATATGCAAATAGTGAGTTTTTACAGGCTGCGAAGGCGCGGGCCTGTTTTTTGTGCTATCAATGGCTGCAAAGCATAGCGCACCGCATCCCAACGGTGGTTATTTTCGTCTTCGATCTTCGGCAATATGTCGCCTGTTTTCTTATCTATCTTATAGGCATAGGTGCGGGATTCTTCCAGCATGTCGCGGCATTGCGGGTGTATCACGATACGGTCAAACGCTTGCAGGAACGCAACGCCATCCTCTACACTGCCAGGCCATTTTTTCACGCCTTCGATGCGTGGCAGGCCATGGCGCTTTAGATAGCTGATTGATTCAGGCCGCGCCGAGTCTGCGCGTATCGTGTGCTTGGCTATGTCTGGATCATGCTTTTCAAAAAAACTGGCGGTTTCGTCAAGCTCTAGTCCTGGCCTGCCTGCGTCCTTGTCTATATATAAAGTATTGCCAAAAATCCAGCACCGCACAAAGCAGGTCGGGTCTTTGGCAAAGCCAAAATCTGCGCCGTAGTAAGGCCCGTTCCAGTGAGCGGCTGGCGTTAGCTCTTCGGCTATGCAATTTTTAAATATTTTTGATTCCGATTTTGTGTTAAAGCCGCCAAGCCATATATGGCTGAATTTCTCGTAATCTACTCGCTTTTGCCAGTCGGCTAACTGGCGCATCTCAACCGGGCACCAAGGGTTATCGTCATAATTGGCATGAACCAGGATGGCATCAGGGTTATTTTTGGCTAGCTGCTCTATCGGATCGTCCGGCTGGTCAGGGTTCCAAGTGAACCACAACTCGCTGCCAGGTGCGCGGATTGTCGGGATCAGTAGCTCAACACTGTGAGCGCTTAGGCTTTGCGCTTCTTCAACCCAAGCGCAATCGAAGCCCTCAAGCGACTTGATACTGTCGGCTGTGTGATCCTGCAAGCCTTGAAATATGATGATACCACGCCCACCGTTGCGCCTGATTTCGGTTTGCGTGATTGTAAAAAGTTTCGACACGCCGAGCGCTGCTATCTTGTCCTCAATCAGTTTCTTGGCTGAAAATTTTAGGCTCTTTTGAATTTCACGAACGCATACGCTTTGCCGGTCAGGATCGCGCACATGATCGTCTATCAGCGTTTCAGCCATAAAGTGCGATTTACCGGAAGAACGTCCACCACGCGCAAACTTATAGCGCGCAGGCTCTAGCAGTGGCAGGAATATTTCAGCGGTCGGTATCTGTAATATCGCCAACTTTTACTACCACGCGCTCGACTTTTTCCGGTGTCATACTGCCGTCACTGCTTACATGGTCTACCTGTTCAACAGTGCTCCAACGTGCGCGGGTTTTGAGCCAAAAGATCATAGCGCCAGTGTCGCCAGCTTTGGCCTTGTTGAAAAGTGCGCCGCCTATGGTTGCATTCGCTTTTGAGAGTGATTGATCCAATTCATTGCGGTAATACTTCCGCAAAGTTTTCAAATCAATCTCTAAAATTTTGGATATTATCTCTTGCGTTGTTCCCATCGTTGCGTGAAGGCTCACAAGCTCGCGAGTCACTTTTGTAGGTTCGTGCGGCGGTTTAGTTCGTTTTGGCATACTGCTTACCTCAGTCTATTTTCGACAACCACTGTAAATAAATCTGATGCGATATTTGTGCAGTCATTACAGGTGGCACCGACATACCTATAACATACACCGGCTTTTCGTCTATAAAGTCGTAATCACTGGGAAAAGTTCCTATTTTTAAAAACTCCGATTTTTGAAGCCACCGTGCTTGTGTCGGGTGATAATATGCTCCGCCGCTTGCTATAGTCGGAGCGGGAATACGGGGATTAAGTTTTATACTATTAAAACGGTTGCCTTTGGGATGAACAGAGCTAATAGCGTTGCCTTGCTTGCATTTTTTATAGTAAGGAGCATCGCAATTAACAACATATTTTTCAAAGCTGGGCAAAACACCTTCGTCTATTTCACAAAAAGGAATAGGCTTTTCTGAAAACTTCAAATTGAGCTTGGGCAGCATCAAGTCTGCCCGAGAAGAAATTATGAACACCCTTTCACGCCTTTGAGGAACCCCCATAGATGCCGCATTTAACAAAAAAACCTGCGGGGCATAGCCGTAGCTTGTTAACTGCTCACAGAGTTTTTTTACATATGCTTTAGCGTTGCCTATAAGCATCCCTTTGACATTTTCGAGTATTGCTACTTTTGGCCTGAGCTTGTTTATTGTCTCGACATACTCAAAAACCAAATCGTCTAACTTCTGTTCTGCTTGACCTTCGCGGAATTTTTTGGTTTTGCCCCAGTCTTTATCTCTGTTTCCTGCCATCGAAAACGAAGAACAAGGCGGCGAACCATCAAGTAAAGATAAATTATAGAGCTCAGTAGGCAGATTTTTCCGCTTGTTGAATGCTCTTATATCTTCGTTAAATAAATGCGCAGGCGAGTGGTTTTTTTTGTAGATAGCGGCGATTTTTTTATCTATCTCAACACCACCAAGATGATTAAACCCGGCCAGTTTATAGCCCATTGTCGATCCGCCGCCGCAAATAAACGTCCCGAAAACTGTGTGCCCGTGGTAGTCGATACCTTTGGCCGGGTAGCCATCCGCCAACTTCCAGTCGTAGTTAAACTTCATCTTCAAATACCAAGGGCTGTTAATAAAGCAATCTCTTTGCTCGCGTTAATTTTAGCAAGTGCATCTATAACAGCTTGGTGTTGCTCAATACTAAGGCTAAATTTTAATTCTATAGTATCTTCAAAATCATCTATATCTATCTCACTGTTTGCATCTGAATAATCCAAAGGAGCGGGAGCGGCTATTTCATCTAAATCAAAACCAGTCAGGCTAAGATCGAAGCCCGCTTCTTCCAGCGCTTCAAACTCCACCCGTAGAATCTCGTCATCCCATCCCGCATCTAGGGCTAGGCGGTTGTCGGCAATCACGTAGGCTTTGCGCTGCGCATCTGTCAGGTGCGCCGCTTCAACCACAGGCACCGAATCCAGGCCGACAAGCTTAGCCGCCAACACTCGCCCATGCCCTGCAATGATCCCATTCTCGCCATCCACAATGACCGGATTTAAAAAACCGAACTCTTTAATAGAGGCCGCAATTTTAGCCACTTGCGCTTCGCTGTGGGTGCGCGAATTGTTGGCGTATGGAATCAACTCAGCCACCGATTGCACTTTATAACAGGGAAAATCCGACATATTTATTCCTATGCTTTGTAAAATCGCTGTGTAGCCGTGTTTATGTATACCCGCTACCCAACATCAAAATAATGGCAAAAACGCCTTACAATCGATTCTGTGGCTTCTCAGCACTATTCATCGCCCTAGATACCATCTGATTAACAAATTTGCCGAAATCGTGCTGTAACAGGGTAATTCCGTGCTCAACGCCATACAGCTTCTTTTCTTCCCAGCTTGTAGGCTGCAAGTGTACGCTGTATAGCGGTTGCCACGGTGAGCACCTGCGACCATCGCGCCGCATACAAAACTGCTCGGCAAGTTTTCTCGCCATGTAATCTTCATTCATGCTCTAGCGCCTTCGCAGACTGATCGGCGGCATAAGCATCAAAACCAAGTCGCTGCTTCGCCATTTCCATAACAGCCATCTCAATACCTTTGCTGACTGATCCATGACCTAGTTTAGCTGCTAATTCTTTTGTCAGTGGTAGAGCGCTTATACAAACCTGGCCGCGCTTTGTCTTTTTCATCTGCGTAACTCCATAAGATTTATATACTTTACCGCACGGCACAAAAACTATATACAGCCGCTCAATCTAGCCGCTGTTTCGGTGTTGCACTTTTTGGGGGGGTCTCTATAGGGGCCTATGAAATTTATAAACACAATTTTTTTTCATAAATCATTATCTCAACTGTCATATACTTTTTTTGTATTGAAATAAGTGAAACAAATGAAACATTAGTAAATAAGGAATATAAATCAATGACTTAGCGTGTTTGGCTTTTGTTTGACCTTTCATTTTGTTTCCCTTTATAAGTGAAAAAACTGTACAAAAAATTAACTGGTCAATCTTTCTACAGCCTAAACATGTTAGGGACTAGAAAATTGACCGAGTTATGCTAGCGCTCACTAACCTATTTTTTGATCAGAACGGCAAATCATCCTCGCTGTTTTTTCCAACTTCGGACAGCATATTGACCACCTCGAAGTCGGAACTTTTGCGTTCTTCTTCTGGAATTTCCTCACCCCACAATCCGCGAATCGTTGTGACTGACTTGTTGCCAAACAGTCTGCCAACCCATTGAACAGGAATAGCACCCTCCCATTCAGCGGCTTTCAAGGCTTTGTTTCTGCCTAGGGGGTAATAGCCGTTGTCTTTGCAGAACTCTTTATATGCAGCGTAAAAATCAGCGTTGCGCCATATTTTCAGCGCGTTTTCATGGGACGATTCAAACGGCGCAGCGTAAGGCTTGAACGCCTCTTTTATGAACTGCGCCATGGGATTGCCTGCTAATTCGATGTTCCGTTGTAGTGCTTGCATCGGCTCGGGCTTGCTTAGCTCGCCGTTGGCTAGTACCCGTTTTGCGCCTTCGATCAACCAAGCTAAAATTCCTGGCCGTTCTTCCCGTAGTTCTTCCATTAAATTAGGTGTGCGCTCGGTAACGGTATAAAGAAACGGTATTGGGTGAATGCGGCGCTTGAACCCTTCTGAGCTTTCTTTTAAAAGCCCTGTCGAGTCATTTAATGCGCTTAACTGCTTAGGCGCTTGTTTGATAGTGAACGCCTGCCCGTAAGGGTGTCGGGCTTCAATATCTACGCCACTGATTAGGTTTTTAAACCCCTCTGCGTCTATCGTTTTTGTTTTTAGTTCTTCGGTAAAGTTGACCATCTTGCCAGCTAACCGAGCGCGGCCGTAGATTGCCTCGCTTGTAGATCCGGTCAATGTATGCAGGTCTACGTTGCTGTAATGCCCTTCAATAATCATACGCAGCACATTGATAACCGTACTCTTACCGTTCCTACCACGCCCATCGAATACTATTAGCTTCTCTAAATTAAATTTAGGTAGTAACAGGTATCCCATCGCATCCTGTAGCGCCCGCACCATCGAAGGATTGCCCATCATCACGCGATTGACCAGTCCCCACCAAACCGGCGCGGGTGCCTCCGGTCTATAGTCATAATCTAAAAAGTACACAAACACATGCCCTGGCGAGTGCGGCATCAATGCCCCTGTGCTCAAATCCAAAGTGCCATTGCGTAGGTTTAGATAATCTTTATCGGTGTCGGGAACTTTTTTGGTGGGTATTGAAGTTAAAAAGGCGCGTTTCATGCTTTGTTGAAATGCGCTGCCGTAAGCTAACGCGCCCCACCCAAGGGAAGTGCAGACTACTTTAAAAAAGTCGAACATTTCCTTCTCAGTATCCCACAACGGCTCCCAATGTCGGCCTGTGTAGTGGTACACCTCCTGGGGCTGTCCTTCAATAAAACACCACCCCATGCGCTCGGCTATGATCGCTGTTACAGCATTACTCGCAGCCTCTCGTACTCCTGCTGTCGCTCGCGGCATCTGTGCGGGTAGGTGCATAACAGGTAACAGGTTGGGCGCTTCTTCGATTAACTCTTGCAGTGGCGTTCTAACCACCGTTTCGATCTCAAGCGTAGGCTGATCTTCGATAACATCGAAAGGAAAGTCTAAATACAGCGTATGCCCACACCGACCACCACAGCAATAGTAGTAAATACTGCCTGCGTCCGATATACTCACAAACGCTGTGTCGGATCGGCCATCATGCTCCAGCCCGTCCAAGCAGTGTACCCTGATATGCCGCTCGCGCTGCACACGCTCAAGCATGTCAACGCGCCCCACTTGCTCGCCGGTTCTGCTCACGGTGAACACCGCGTCAAGTGGGGCGTAATCCCTATCTCCACTTCCACTTCCGGTTTCTTCTGGATCATCCAACGGTTCTAACTGACTGAACGGGAACGCCTCGCCTTCAATCACCACTTCATAGTCGTTCCAATCTGGCGCTAGCTGTGCGCTATAAACACCAACAGCCATATCGCAGTGACCGATCAGGCCTAGGTCTGTCATCATGCGCCGGTAGCAACCTCTAAAATCTTCTACTGGCATAGCATCGACAGCCATAAAGCCGTGGAACTTCTCTAGCTCCACTGACCAATTCTTACTACGCCGAATAACAACACCGTAGCCGCGCAAGGCTTCGCGCAGTCCTGCCTCGTCTATCGTACCTTTATCAAAGTCCATTAAAACCACGTTACCTGGCTCTACTACGCTGCCGGTGGCCCTGTGGCCGACTTCGACTACCTCACCCCCTGCGGTTACTCCTGGCCCGTACCAGTGCGAGCTGATGGAATACGCTTTTGCATACTCCGATAGCTGCTGCAACGTCCCCTGTTTATCTGCATAACCTTTATAGTATGCCTTCCCGTTTCGCCGCCCTGGCGCTGCACTAAATTTCATCGTTTTTAACCTCTGCTAGAAACTCGGCTATGAAGTTGCGAAGCAGTTTACCCATGCTCAGGCCGTGTGCTGTGCAGTAGTCAGTGAGTTGCTGCTTGTGGTGTGGGTCGATCTTAAACCCTATATAGGCGGTGGCTGAGGTGCCTTTACTCAGCTCGGTTAACCTCTTGATTTCCATATGTTTTCCTTTTTCGTTTAAAAATGTTGTTTACATTAAGGGAAATACACTATACATTTCGTTTGTCGTTAAGACAACCACTAAACAAACGTAGAGGAAACGTACAATGGAAAAGCAAAAAATCGTTACGCCAATTGGCAGACTGCAATGGGTATTCATTGACGGACAAGGCAAAGAAAACCTGAACGGCGAACTTCAATACACCGTAGACGTTGTAATTCCCCAAG
>Ga0070745_1002343_pt1 | contig 10151 bp, 10 predicted proteins | sample VirMetDEL_Mar_4_FD_77438 | JGI IMG/M metagenome (GOLD analysis project Ga0070745, IMG submission 77438) | Aqueous microbial communities from the Delaware River and Bay under freshwater to marine salinity gradient to study organic matter... | ecosystem: Environmental > Aquatic > Marine > Coastal ...
CACCAATATGTATGGTGGATTCTTACAGGACTTTTCATAATGCCTTTTGTTAATCCAATGCTGTTTGGAACCAGTGGGGCACAAGGCGCAATCGTAGAATTTGAATCTATATACGAAACAGGAACACCACTTGGTAGAATTTTTCTTAGTGGTGAAAATGAAACTAATGGCACTATTGTAAGTGATCCAGATGGATTGTTTTCAATTGTTACAGATTTTGCTGGCCATGATTTAGTTTCGTATAATTTCTATGGTGATTATAAATTTACACTTATACAAAATTATTCAAGTTTTAACAATATGACTGGTGTTTGGTTGTCAGATGGAAACACAGTTGATGGAGTTGAACAGGATATATTTCAATTATACAACGGCAGTATTTTGTCACCGTCGCCTGTAACAATTACAGTAGACAATGACGCAGGCACAGACATTATTAGACCCAGTTACACTATAAGTGGACCAGGCATCAAACAAGCATCAGGCACACTACGAATTAAAGTAGAGTATTTAGGTTAAGGTATTCTACTATAAATACACTTGTTATAACAAACACAAAACCTTATAAGGAGAAAAAATATGTCAGCGGCAAGCAATTATACAGAGGATAGAACTTTAGACTTTTGGTTAAAAGCGAATTCTCAATCAACAAGTTCACCAGCAACAGTTTATGTTGCTCTTTTCACATCAGATGATTCAACAGGTGGCACAGCAGAAAACCTTGAAGCAGGTATTCTAACAAATGAAGTTTCTACATCAGGAACAGCATATACAAGACAAACAGTATCATTTGGAACTATTTCAAATGGTTCAGTATCTAACTCAGGCAATGTAACATTTCCAGCGGCAACTGCCAACTATGGAACTGTAACTCATGTTGCTGTAATGGATACAGATAGTGCTTCAGACTCAGCAGGAGCAGGCAATGTTCTATTTTATGGTGCATTGGATACTTCAAAAACTATTGAGTCAGGTGACACTTTTCAAATTACAACAGGGAATTTGACTGTTTCATTAGCATAACGCTACTAACAGGGGAGAACCCAAGTGGCGGAGTATGTTAGTGACATATATGTAGAATCTGGTTTTGTAGACGAAGGATTTGTATCTGACGTTTACAATGATGCGGGTTATGTATTAGGCACAGTAGAGGGTGTGGCAACACTATCCTCTACTGTATCATTCTCTGCGGCAGGCGGTTATACAAAAGAAGCAACACCGCCAACCCTATCTGTCACAGCAACAGTAACAGGTTCAGCAGAAAGACTTCGCCAAGGTCAAGCATCACTTGATGCTTTTAATACCGTTGTTTCTGCAAGTGGTATTATAAAAAGTTCAAGTGCAACACTTTCTTCAACAGCAACATTAACAACAACTGCTAACAAGATAAGAAATGCAACTGCAACACTTGATGCATTCAACAGTGTTGTAAGTGCATCAACACCACTCAAAGGTGGCATTGCCACACTTTCTATAACAGGTAGTCTAAGTGCCTTGGGTGGCATACAAAAATCAACAGCAACAGCAACCTTATCAAGTAACTTTGCTCTGTCAGGTGACCTTACACAAGCGGCAAGAACAATAACCGCAACACTGTTTGAATTTGACAGAACAATTGATATCAGCACTGCAAACAAAAAATGGGGTGCAGGTAGTTTACATTTACATGAATGGTTGACAGATAGTGCAGGTCAATATATTGGAGATAGTGCAAATCAATATGAACCAAGTAAACTTGAATATTCATACCAGGAAGATTATCGTTTATGGAAGTCAGTTGATTTTTGGTTTTATGCAGGACCTAATGATGCCCCACTTGCAGATGATAATCAATTTGCATTTGGTTGGTATAACAATGACCAACAAATTGACAGTGCAGGTAACACTGATCTAAGTTGGAAAATATCCTGGAGTCCACAAATAATCAATTTTGGACAACCTGATCAAACTATAGAATATAGATTTCAATATCAACAGAAAGACACTGTTGGCACAACACAAACTATTATTTTTGCAAATGATCCTGCAGAAAGATTAAGTTTAGGTAGTTGGAACCATTTTAGACTTGTAAAAGATGGCACTTCTGTTTCTGCTTATGTTAATGGAACAAGAACAAACACAGGCACAGTAAGTTCTAATCAGTTAAATGATTTAGGTGAAGAACCACTTAAAATAGGTTATGGTCAGTTTAGTAATTCAGGTGCTGTTCCAGATCAATATCTTGATGAATTACACATTACAAAAGGATTATTAAATGATGTAACTGATACTTCAATTACTGTTCCAACAGGTGCATTTGAAAACACAACAGACACTGTAATTTTATTACATTTTGATACAGGATTTGATGATGATTCAACTCCACCTACAGTGGCAACATTATCAAGTGCATTTAATTTAACAGCATCTTCTACACAGGTTAAAAATGCAACAGCAACTTTAACAGCATTTGCAAGTCAATTAAGTGTTGGTGAAAGAACGCAAGGATCTTCTGCTACATTATCAAGTCAATTTAATTTAACAACAACTGCAAATCAAATATTTGCAGGCACAAGCAGTCTAAACAGTCAAGCAACAGTTTCTATATTTGGTGGTATAATCAAACCATTTAGTGCAAGTGTATCAAGTGCAATATCAACACAAATAGATGGCGACAGAATTGCAGGTGGTATAGCAAGTCTTGATGGTGCATTAGCATTCAACATAAGTGCTGGTGCTATTGTTTCACCAAGTGTTGATATGAATGCTGTAACTTCTTTGAGTGTTGCGGCAAATGAAATTATTCAAGGTAGTGCAACACTAAAAACTAACATGGGTTCAACTCCATGGGAGGAAATGAATACTTGGAACAATCCTGCACAAACATATTGGGATAGTTTCTCAGTAAGTGCTATAAAAGTTAAACAATTTGTCGCAACCTTAAGCAGTAATTTCAATATTAGTGCATTAGCAAACGCAACATTAGGTGGTGCAAGTTTACAAGCGGCATTTAATGATTTAGATGCAAGTGCAGATAGAATAAGAACAGGCACTACAACAGTCAACACCGCGGCATCCCTAACTGCGACAGCAGAACGCACAAGAGCGGGGACTGTTCTAAAAGCAAGTGCAGGAACATTGACAGCAAGTGCAGAACGCACAAGAGCAGGCACACTTTCAATTAACAGTCTTGCAACAATAGATGTAACTGCTGAAAGAACAAGAGGCGGTATTGTTTTACAAGCAAGTTCAGGCACATTGTCAGCAACTGCAGAAGTAGTATTGTTTGGTGAAGCAACACTTTCAAGTGCTTATGGATTCTTTGCCAGAACATCAATTGAAGGTGAAGCAACTCTAACAAGCAATGCAACTGTTTCAACAAGTGCAGTTAAAACAGCAAGAAGTAGTGCAACTCTAAGCAGTGAAGCAAGTGTAAGTGCATTAGGTGGATTTATTGCAAGTGGTAGTGCAGACTTACAAGCATTCAACACAGTAGTAAGTGCCTTAACCATATACATTATTGATCCTTATAGAGTTAAAACTGTAGGATCTGAGTCAAGAACGCTCGTAATTGAAGCAGAACACCGCAATTTTGTAGTAAAAAGTGAGAATAGGTTAAATAATATAGAACAAGAAAGCAGGGGTCTGCAGATTAAGAGTGAGACACGCAAACTAACGGTCCAAAATCTTACCCTCGTAGATGAGGCAGGACCTTTGGACACAAGGACATAAGATATGCCATCATTAACAGGATTTAAAGAAGACAGAGTAGGAACTTATATTGAAAAAGATCCATATGCTGTTTTAGATTATACCTTAGATTTTACAAATTGGATGCCAGACAGTGATACAATTTCAACCATTGCTGTAACGGCAGAAACAATTTCAGGCGACTCATCACCCTTAGTAGTAGATTCCAGCACTAACACAGATTATCTCGTAACAGCAACAATTTCAGGCGGCACAGCAGGCAACATTTATAACTTAGAATATAAAATTGACACAACAAATGGCCTAAAGGATTCAAGAAACTTTAGAATCAAGGTTGTAGAGAGACAAGTATAATGAGCGAAGAACAAAACAAAAACACAGGTGCACCAAAGCACAAAACCATTGATAGAGATATGGTTTACAAACTTGCCTGTATACAATGCAGTGATGAAGAAATTGCAGAAGTAGTAGGTATTGGTGTTGGCCTATTAAGAAAAAGATTTAGCAAACTGCTTGACCAAGGCAAACAAGCAGGTAAGAAAAGTCTACGCCGTGCAATGTGGGAAAAAGCAATGAACGGTGATACACGAGTTCAAATTTTCTTATCAAAACAATACCTGGGCATGAAAGATGCACCAGAAGACAACAGCAATAAAATGCCGTTGCCGTGGGAGGACTAATATGGCAAGAGGAAATCTTAAAATTACAGACGCACCAAGTAACATCAGTATTGATTATGGTATTGGTGTAAGAAGAGGCAACTTTCAAGGACTGAGTGCTGTAAACAAATTTGGATTCAAAGCAAGTGTAGGTGCTACATTTGAAACTATCTGGGATGGTAGTGGCAACTATGTATATCCAAGTGCCGCAGACTATGTTGATGTAGTATGTGCAGATGGCACTAATGATGTATCAGGTGGCACAGGTGCTAATTCAGTAACCATTGAAGGACTTGATGCAGATTACAATTTTCAATCAGAAACAATTACATTAGACAATCCAGACAGTGCTGGTGTTGAAGGTAGAAGTGCAAATCAATATATTAGATTATACCGTGCCTTTGTTGCAACAGCAGGTTCACAAGGAACCAATGACGATGTAATTGATTTTAACATTGGTGCAGTCACTGCCGCTAAGATTACAGCAGGTGCAGGACAAACACTAATGGCAGTTTATACGGTGCCAGCAGGCAAATTTGCATACCTTGTTAATTTTAACTTTGGTGAAGAAAAAGCAAAAGAAACTATAGGTAGAATTATGGTTCGTCCATTTGGTGGTGCATTTAATGTCAAGGACCAATTAGGAACATCAGGACCACCTGTTATTAGAGATTATAAATTACCAATCATTATCAATGAAAAATCAGACATTGAAGTTAGAGCACTCGCAGGTGCAACAACTGGTGTCAATGCAGGATTTGATTTGTTAGTGGAGGACAAATAGTGCCATTAAGCAATCCACAACAAGTAATTTGCAACGATGAAAATCGTTTTCGTGTTGCCGTAACAGGCAGACGATTTGGCAAGACTCATGTGGCAATGCGTGAATTGGCAAGATTTGCAAGTAAACCAGATCAAGAAGTTTGGTATGTGTCCCCAAGTTATAGAATGTCAAAAGGCATAGTTTGGGACGCCTTAAAGGGCAAATTAAAAGAACTGCGTTGGATTGAACAAAGCAACGAAGCAGAACTTAAATTGAGATTAAAGAATGGGTCAGTTATTCATTTGAAAGGCGCTGACAACCCTGATTCACTAAGGGGGCGTGGACTAAACTTTATCATCTTGGATGAATTCCAAGACATTGATAAAAGAACTTGGACAGAAGTTTTAAGACCTACACTATCTGACAAAGGTGGTCATGCACTGTTCACAGGAACTCCAAGAGGAGTTGGTTCGTTTAGTCATGAAATGTTTACAATGGCCCAAACAACTGATGGTTGGGGTGCTCATACTTACACAACACTGGATGGTGGCAATGTGCCTGAAACAGAAATTGAAGAAGCAAAGCGAGACATGGATGAAAAAACTTTTGAACAAGAATACCTCGCTACATTTAACACTTATTCAGGTGTAGTATATTATAATTTTGATAGAACAAAAACTGTTATGCCTTGCCGTGGTAAGGATATAACAGAAATACATTGTGGAATTGATTTCAATGTGGATCCTATGTCAGTTTGTATTTCTGTTATAGAAAATAATGTTATATACATCGTAGATGAAATTGTTATGAATGGATCAAACACTGACGAAGTATGCGACGAAATCAAAAGACGATATCCAAATTCAAGAATTATTATGTATCCAGATCCTGCAGGTAGACAAAGAAAGACCTCAGCAGGTGGACGCACAGATATCTCAATACTACAAAATGCAGGTTTTCGTGTGAATGTGAGAAACAATCACACACCCATCAGGGACAGAGTAAACGCTGTGAATTCTAAATTAAAGAATGCAAAAGGCGTTTCTACACTGTTTGTAGATCCTAAATGTAAACAAGTCATAAACAGTCTTGAAAGATTGGTCTACAAACCAGGAACATCCATCATTGAGAAAGATGGAGAGCATGATCATATGTCAGATGCTGTTGGATATTTGGTTGATTTCTTATATCCATTAAGAACTGAGTATGCGAAAGCACAACCAGAAAGATGGGCATTCTCAGGTAACAATAATGCAAGGAGTTGGAACTAATGCCCGTAATTAGAGACAGAGTAATAAAAGGAGACAGCAAATTTGCTGTTGACTATATTGTAGAAGCACATGATGCCTACAAATATTATATTAACAGATGGACATTTCTAAATGATTCTTACCAAGGTGGTTACGACTACTTTATGGGAAGATATTTAGAACCATATTATTATGAGTCAAGAGATGATTATGAAAAGCGTCTAAGACAAGTAGGATTAGACAATCATGTTAAATCAATCACAGACTTATACAACAGTTTCTTATTTAGAAAAGAAATTAAAAGAGATTATGGATCAGTAGATAATGAACCTGGTCTAAAACCATTCTTAAAAGACGCAGACCTTGATGGAAGAAGTTTCCTTGCATTCCTAAGAGATGTGTCTACATATGCAATGGTATATGGCAACTGCTGGGTCATTGTTGACAAACCAGCAACTATATCAAACACAAGAGCAGACGAATTAAGACAGGGTATTAGACCTTATGTTAGTTTGTTTACACCAGACAATGTTTTAGACTGGACTTATTCAAGACAAATAAATGGTTTGTATGAATTAACATATCTAAAAGTCAAAGAAGAGATTGTAGAAAACAATCAATACATTCGTGAATACACACCAACTGAAATCAATGTGTATATGATTAATGGTGAAGAAAAAACAGGTGACCTAATTGAAACTATGCCAAACACTTTAGGCAAGGTTCCTGCTGTATGTGTATATTCACAACGCTCTAACATAAGAGGTGTTGGTATAAGTGCCATAGGCGATATTGCGGATATCCAGAAAGAAATCTATGAGATGACTTCTGAGATTGAACAAATTATCCGTTTAACCAATCATCCAAGTCTCGTTAAAACCGTAGACACAGAAGCAAGTGCAGGAGCAGGATCTATCATTCAAATGCCACAAGGCCTGGATGGCGCACTAAAACCTTACCTACTGCAACCAGATGGTGCAAGTATTGAAGCAGTTCTACAAGCAATTGAAAAGAAAGTTGAATCAATTGATAGAAGTGCATCATTGGCAGGTATCCGCTCAATTGAAAGTCGCAGATTATCAGGCGTAGCACTTACTTCAGAATTTCAAACACTTAATAGTAAATTAAGTGGATTTGCAATGAGTCTTGAACACGCAGAAGAACAAATTTGGAGACTATGGGCAATGTATCAAGGTAAAGTATGGGATGGTGAAGTTGAATATCCAAGAAGTTTCTCAATCCAAGACAAAGCAAATGATATTGCTATGTTAAAGATGGCCAAAGAAGCAAACATTACTGATCCAAGAATCACAAGAGAAATTGACAAACGCATCTATGAAACTATCACAGAAGAGTATATGGAAGACATGGAAGAAGAAGAAATGGAACATCCTACTCTTGATGCAGTTTCAAAAGGACCACACATAAGAGAAATGATTATGGAAGGTTATACTGATGCACAAATTTTACAATTACATCCTGAATTAACAAATCAAGATATTCAGAATGAAAAACAGGCACTTTTACAAGAAGGTGAGTAATGGGTAAACTATTTCCAGATAGAAACTGGGTAGAAGACGAACCTACAGAACAGTATATGCGGGACATTATGCGTCTTTACTTTGAAGAAGTAAATGAACTAAACGCAAAAAAGAATATGGCCGCAGGTGTAAGAGCAAGGAAATATCTGCTTGAATTACACCACCTATGCAAGAAGCGTAGGAGAGAGATATTGGAACAGAAACGCGAATACAAATATCGTGTTCATCCAAGTTGGGAGCGTGAGGGTTATGCTGACGACAACTAATAGCATTAGTGGATTGATTGGCGAAAAAACAAGAAAGCGTTCCTTTAAATTAACCTTAGGAGGGCAAACCATGGCAATGCGTGGCGGTAAAAAGAAAAAGAAAAAGAATACAAGAGGCGGTAAACGCCGCAAATAAAACGGTTTTGTGCTTGGGAGGCATAAATATACACATACTACTATTAGAGGGTAGGTGGTAGAACTCAACCAATTGAAGAGGATATAATATGAACGCGGAAAACACAGCGGTAAAAGAAACTGAACCTACTGCGGTTCAACCTAATGTAACTGATGGTGAAAAGCAGGTAACAGAAACACAGACTAAGGAACAAGACAACTTACTGTCACAAGACGATGTAAATCGCATTGTAGCAGAAAGGGTAGCAAGAGAAAAAGCAAAGTTTGAAAAGAAATATTCAGGCGTTGATTTGGATCTTTATAATGACCTTGTTGAAAAACAAGAACAAGCACGCCAACAAGAAATGGAAAAGCGTGGTGAGTTTGAAAAATTGTTGAAAGAACAGGCGGAGAAATTCACTGGTAAAATCAATCAATATCAAACAGAACTAACTTCCATTAAGGTAGATGGTGCATTGCTTAACGAAGCAAGTGCTAATAAGGCAGTTAATCCACAACAAGTGGTGCAACTACTTAAAGGCCAAGTTAAGTTAAATGAAGCAGGCACTGTTGATGTTGTTGATGCAAATGGACAGGTAAGATACGATGAAAATGGTTCGCCATTAAAAGTATCCGCCCTGGTAAATGAGTTCCTTACTGCAAACCCACACTTTGTAAGTGCAGGACCAACAGGTTCAGGCACAGGACAAGGAGTAGGCAGGCAGACAAATGTGGTAGATACAGATGTTACAAAACTTGATATGAACAATCCTAATCATCGCAAACAATATGCGGAGATTATGAGAGCAAAAGGTGTTCGTATCTAACTGCTATTAAACAAGGAGAACAACAATGGCAATTACAACTTCAACTCTTACACAAGAGTTATACGCTAATGTAGTTCAAGCGGCATTATTCACACTTTCAGAACAAACTGTGATCCGTCCGCTTGTTCGTAACTACGACATGACTGGCACACCAGGCCTAACAGCACAAGTGCCAATTTACCCTGCATTAACTGCGACAGGCGTTGCAGAAAATGTAGACTTAGACACGGCTGGTCCTGCAAGTTTTGACACTTCAAGTGTTGAAATCGTTTGTTCAGAGATTGGCACATTCGTAAACCTAACTGACTTATCAAGAGAGTCTGCTACAACTGATGTTGCGGCGGCAATTGGTAGACAGATTGGTGACGCTATGGCGAAAAAAGTGGACACAGACTTGGCCGCTTTATTCCCAGGTTTCTCACAATCAGTTGGAGCGGCAGGCGATGACATTACAGTAGAAACAATGTTCAAAGCGGCGGCAACACTAAGAGCAAACCAAGCACCTGGACCATATGTTTGTGTGTTACACCCATACCAAGCATTCACACTTAAGAAGCAACTAACACAAGCAGGCAATACTCCTGTAACTGACTTATCAAACATTGGTAATCATGCATTATTGGATGGATTTGTCGCGAGAGTGGCGGGCATAGATGTGTTTGAATCAACTGTGGTATCAGCAGACGCTGGTGACTCAGTATCAGGCACAGGCAACTTCTACGGTGCGGCAATGTCAGCAGACGCATTAGGTTATGTTCTAAAAAGAGCAATGAGAATTGAAGAACAGCGTGATGCTTCTAAAAGATCTACAGAAATCGTAGGTTCTATGGCATATGGCGTTAAAGAAATCTTTGATGCTTACGGCGTAGGTATTGTTGGTAACGCAACATTATCATAATAGATACCATTAGGTAGCATTGAAAGGGGCGGAGAAATTCGCCCTTTTCTCTTGAATATATACTGGATTCTTCTCAATCCGCTAAATACTTGTGTAATAATTTTGGTGGTATGGGAAGGACCTGTAGCACATTGAAAAGGAAG
>Ga0070745_1002347_pt1 | contig 10140 bp, 9 predicted proteins | sample VirMetDEL_Mar_4_FD_77438 | JGI IMG/M metagenome (GOLD analysis project Ga0070745, IMG submission 77438) | Aqueous microbial communities from the Delaware River and Bay under freshwater to marine salinity gradient to study organic matter... | ecosystem: Environmental > Aquatic > Marine > Coastal ...
AAGGCGTCGACGATACTTCGCCCGTCGTAACCTGCGCTGAAGCTCTCGATGGTGAGACCGGGCTGGTCACTCGAACTGTTAATGTCTGCGCTAGCCTCCTCTGCGGACAGTTGAGGTGCTTCTTTGTTGATTTTTTCTGCGTCATCAAGAATTTCGAAGACGCTCTCCGCCGCTGCGACACCGTCGGCCGCCGCATGAAATTGTGCGCCGACCTGTCGAAGCGGCACATAAGCCTCTGGAGTCAGCAGGAGAGCGAAGAGTCCAACGACGAGGGGCAACTCGCCGCTCACGAGGCGAACGCCAATCGAGACGGCAACGAGCGCTACCGACAAACTTCCCGCAAGTTCGAGAACAAAGCTGGACAAAAAAGACACCCTGAGCACAGCCATTGTGCGAGAACGGTAGTCCTCAGTGACAGCCTCGATGCGAGCAGTTTGACGATTCTGGCGGCCGAAAACTTTGAGAGTGGAAAGCCCGGAAACAACTTCGAGAAAACCACTCGCTAGTTTGGTGAGAGCAGTCCACTGCTGCTTCTGTACTGCTTGAGTCGCCCATCCAATGAGAACCATGAAAACGGGGATGATCGGAAGCGTGATGATCACGATAATGCCGGTCGGCAGATCAAGAAGGAGAAGCACACCAACAACAATTGGTGTAGCAATGACGGTCATGATCAATTGCGGCAAATACTTGGTGAAATAGCCGTCGAGGGCATCGAGTCCGGTCGAGACTGTTGTGGTTACACGAGTGGAGTTTGTTGTTGCCAACCAACCGGGCCCGAGAGTTCGCACGGCATCGACCACACGCATCCGGAGTTGGCTCGTGACGTTGGCTCCCCCACGGGCCGCCACAACATCTCCGAGCCAGACGCTCACAGCGCGAACGATGACGCTGATGCCGAATCCGAGCATCGACGGGCCGAGCGCGCTAGGCGCCCGGCCGTCGATGATCCCCACAATCAGGTCGGTAGCAAACCATGCCGAACCGATCATCGCGACAGTCTGAACGAGAGCCGTAATGGCTCCGGCCGCGAAGAACCAGCGTGATGCCGAGGCATATCGCAGCAGTCGAGGATCGACTGGTCCAGACTTCATGACACCGACCTTGATCGAGGGTTGTTTATAACTAGTGGGTGGACGCGGGGATCGAGCTCCGCAAGACGCGCTTGCGGAATATCCAGTAAGTCCACGCCTGGTAGCCGAGAACGAGCGGGAGGCTAAAGGCCGCAACCCACGTCATTACTGTCAGCGTATACGGAGTACTCGAAGCGTTTTCGATTGTAAGACCGAAGGACGGATCGTTGCTCGCGGGCATGACGTTCGGGAACAGAGCTGCAAGGATCGTGCCAACAGCGAAGATGATCGTGAAGACCATGGCCGCGAATGCGCGCCCTTCGAGTCCAGCACGGTTGAGCAACCACGCACCGATGAGGGAAACAGCCGCTAGCCCCGCCAGCCCAACAATCGCCCACAGGTGCGGAGCGTCGAGGTGCTGGAGAATCGTCCACACGAGGAACGTCGCTGCAACCAGAACCGTAATTACACCGGCTTTCGACGCTAGCGCACGGGCGCGCTCTCGGAGCTCTCCGTCGGTCTTGAGCGAAACGAAGATCACGCCGTGTGTGAAAAACAACATGAGCGTCGTGAGTCCGCCGAGCAGACCGTAGGGGTTCAGCAGGGTGAAAAGGGTGCCGGTGAAATTGTGTGCGGCATCCATGGGCACGCCCTGAATGAGGTTGGCGAACGCCACACCCCACAAGAGTGCGGGCACGGCGGAGCCGAACACGATCATTCCGTCAAACCATTTTGTCCACTTGAGACCCTTGCCCTGGTGCCGGTATTCAAATGAGACACCGCGCAGAATCAAAGCAACGAGGATGAGCAAGAGGGCGAGGTAGAAGCCGCTGAACAGCGAGGCGTACCACTCCGGGAAGGCCGCGAACAAGGCCGCGCCAGCCACGATGAGCCACGTCTCGTTGAGGTCCCACACCGGACCGATCGTGTTGATGAGCACGCGGCGGTCAGTGTCGTCCTTGCCGAGGAAGGGAAGGCTCATGCCCACGCCGAAGTCGAATCCGTCGAGCACAAAGTACCCGATGAATAAGAACCCGACGATGAAAAACCACAGGTAATTGAGGTCCATTGTTCTAAATCCTTAGTAGACGGTGGCGAGTCGATTGGTGTCGACTGCCTCGGGGTCAGTGTGGTTCTCCCAATCGTCCGGCCCGGTGATTGCGGCCTTTCTCAGGAGTTTGAACTCAACGACGGCAAGAATTCCGTAGAGGAGAGTGAATACAACAAGCGAAATAAGCACTTGCAATCCAGTGATATTGGGTGAGACTCCATCTGCAGTCTTCATGAGGCTGAACACGATCCAGGGCTGGCGACCCATTTCCGTGAAGGTCCAACCCATGAGGCTCGCGAGCATCGGCAGCGGTGCGCTCCACACAGCAACCTTCCACGCCCAGGGCTTGATCTCCCACTTCGAGTTCTTGCGCGTGATCCACAGTCCAACGAGTGTGACGAGAGCAGCGAGTGCACCCAGCCCAATCATCCAACGGAAGGTCCAATAGGTCACCCAAATGATCGGCGAATAGTCACCCGGCCCAAATTCGAGAGTGTACTGAGCCTGCAGATCGTTGATCCCCTCAACAACACCATCAAAGGTGTGGGTCGAAAGGAACGACAGGAGGTTGGGAATGCGGATCGAAAAGAGCTCAGCAGAGCCGTCTGGAGTGCCCCACGAGAAGATCGAGAACGAAGCATTCGCCGTGGTGTCGTAGAGTGCTTCCGCAGCGGCCATCTTCATGGGCTGAGTGTTGACCATGACAAGTCCGAGCTGGTCGCCCGACAGAACAACGCCACCAAAACCAACAAGGTTGGTGATCGCGCCAAATCGCAACGCTGTGCGCATGGTCACTTCGTGACGATTACGCGCTAGGTGCCAGGCGGCAGTCGCAACAACAACAACGCCCGCGAACATAATCGAGGCAAAGATTGTGTGCGGAAACTGGGTGAGGGCGACAGGATTTGTCAGAACTGCTCCAATATCAACCAGTTCTGCGCGGCCACGGGCTTCATTGAGTTCGAAGCCCACAGGGTTTTGCATAAAAGCGTTGGCCGCGAGGATGAAGTACGCCGACAGGTTTACTGCGAAGGCTGTAATCCAAATTGTCGCCAAGTGAAGCTTCGGTGAGAGTTTGTCCCAACCAAATATCCACAACCCGATGAACGTAGCCTCAAGGAAAAACGCCAAGAGACCTTCCATCGCGAGCGGAGCTCCAAAGACGTCACCGACGAACCGCGAGTAGTCTGACCAGTTCATTCCGAACTGGAACTCTTGCACGATTCCAGTGACGACTCCCATTGCGAAGTTGATGAGGAACATCTTGCCGAACAAGCGAGTGAGGTGAAGGTATTTGATCTTCCCTGTGCGCACCCACGCCGTTTGCAGCAAAGCAACCAGCACAACCATGCCAATCGTGAGCGGCACAAAAATAAAGTGGTAGAGGGTCGTCAGACCAAATTGCCACCTAGAAAGCAGAAGCGGGTCAAGCCATTCTCCCACGTCCATCACCTGTCCTAGAGTTTGAAAAATTGATAAATCGGGCTCTTTTATTCTGGTTTGCTGGGTATCCGCGCACACGGGTCTAAAGTCCCGACTATTGCCCAGCCACGGGCAATAAGGTCGAAGTGTGAACGAATGGCTCAGCGCTCTGCTCGAAGCAGTCCAAGACGTCGACCCGGTGTTGCGAACAACAATCGCTGGTCTCGGGATGCTGCTTGAAACTTCCGTGCTCGTCGGACTCATCATCCCCGGCGACACCATTGTCATAGTCGCAAGTACTGCCGTGGGAAGTTGGGTGGAGTATTTTGCCCTCATCGCCGTGATTATCGCTGGAGCTCTTGCCGGCGAGAGTATAGGTTTTGCGCTTGGCCGGTTCTTCGGTCCGAAAATTCGCAACTCGCGAGTTGGCAGGTGGCTTGGTGAAGAGAAGTGGCTTCGCGCACAGCTATACCTCGATCGCCGCGGCGGAGTAGCGGTGTTCATTTCGAGGTTTTTGCCCGTGCTGCACTCACTCATCCCCCTGACCGTCGGCATGAGCACAATGCGCTACCGAAAGTTCATGGCGTGGACAGTTCCAGCGTGCGTTATTTGGGCCGTCGCTTACGTGTCAGTGGGGGCAGCCGCGGCAGGTGGATATCGACAGCTCTCCGACCAATTGCACTCAGCCGGCTACATCTTCGCGGCCGCTATTGCTCTGTTTATCGGCGTCGTGGCAATCGTCAAGTCAGTATTGTCTCGAGCCGAGTCTCGCTACCTGACTCTCACTGATGATGTGAGTGTGGTTCCGATGGACACCGCATCGGTCTATGAGAACCAGAGCGGCGACGCAGCCGTTGATGGCCACGGGGCAACCGGCGAGCCCGCTAAGGAGAAACAAGGCCCTGTCGAATAAGCCAGTCCCTAGCGATTGTGGCGTCGCCCGGTGCGCGTTCGTTGCTATGGCGAAATACGAGAGCACGCAATGCCTCGGGAGTGACGGCGTCTGATACTGAGTCCAGCACCACGATAAGTGATCGAGACGATCTGTCGGACGTCACTATGGGCATGAGGTTATTGGCTGTGAAAACAGCGCTAGGGTCCTCTAAAACCACAAGACTCCGCGCTTCTATGAATGCCGAAGCGCTATCGAGCACGACGATGTCGATCTCACCTGACTCGAGAGACGCAAGCACCGTTTCAGTATCTGCGCGCGAAAACTCGATGGGGCTCCAGTTATCGATCGAATACTGCTTCGACAATGCAACGCTAGGAGCCCCACCGGGTTCCATACCCTCAGGGGTTGCAATGACGAGCGTTCGGTCAAAATTTGCGAGATCGCGCATTGACGAGACAGAGAACAAAGCGGCGAAGGCTGGGCTCACAACAAATGCGCGCCTGTTCTCCGCTCGAGATGGGTCAAGCCCGACGAGCCCAAGGTCTGAGAGGTTCTTTTTCGCAGCTAGAGAAACATCAATAAATGACTTCTCTGGCGCGGCTGGGGCCATGTGTCTGAGAACGTTACCCGAATAATCCGGCACCACGTCGACAATGTCATTTCCGAGCGCCTGAAGATAGGACGCTCGAGAATCAAGACCAAAGTTGTAGGTCACATCGTAAGAATTTTCGACGAGAACTTGGCCATAGAGTTCGGCGAGGAGCCTCCCTTCGGGAAGTGGAGGGGCCCCGATGGTGATCCCGCCAGCAGAGCCTTCTTCAGCTGTCGCGTCGAAATCGAGAGTGCTCTGACTGCAACCGGTCACTGCGAGAGTGAGCCCAAGAATCAGAATGAGCGATGCCCGGCTAACCGTTCTGTACATCCCCATGTGATTAATCTTTACATGCTAAGTCGTCAAACCCTAAAAGGGGCGGCCACCGTAGTGACCGCCCCGATGAAGGTGGTTCAGATTTTAGATGAAGCCGTTCTCTGTCAACCACGCCGTTGCAATTGCGGGAGTTGCCATTTCATCGTTAACGCTTTGAGCGTTGAGCGCAGACAATCCAGCTGCCGTGAGCTTTGCGTTTACGGCGTTGATCGTGTCAGCGATCGAATCAGCCACGTCTGCTCCAACGAGCGGAACAACGTTCGATGCAAGGAAAAGCCCGAGGGGGTCTTCCAGTGTTACGAGACCATTGGCCGCGATGTTGGGATCGGCGCTGTAGATGTTGCCGACGTCAATAGCGCCCTCAGTGAGCGCCTGAACGGTCAGCGGACCACCGCTGTCGCCGATAGCCGTGAAGCTTACGTTGACGCCGTAGGTTTCCATGAGACCTGCGACTCCGTATGGGCGGTCTTCGAGCTCAGCGTTTCCGCCGAGAACCAGGCCTTCGATGCCAGCGAGGTCAGCAATGCTCGAGACGTTGTTCGCGGTCGCAAATTCCTCAGTGACGTTGTATGAGTCCTGGTCAGTTGCTGGAGACTGATCGAGAACTACGAGAGTGTCCGGCAGTGCGCCGCCAAGCTCGGCGAAGACTTCGTCCGAGGTTGTCGCTTTTGTGTCGGGTGAGTAGAACTGCAGGAGATTTCCTGTGTACTCGGGAATGATGTCGACCGAGCCGTCTTCAAGCTGAGGCAAATAGGCGTCACGCTGGCCGATCTGGAAAACTCGTTCGACGGTGAATCCGTCTGCCTCGAGTGCTTGCGCGTAAATTTCGGCAATGATTTCGTTGGAGTAATACGCCTGCGAACCGACAACGATGGTTCCCATGTCGTCGCCCGTGCTCGATCCTGTGTCCAGAGGGTCACCCGCTGCACACCCTGACAGGGCCAATGACGCCCCGACCACGACTGCGCCCAGCGCGAGTCGGCCCTTTTTCAGTGCTGTGAACATTTTTATCCTTTTCCTCATGAGGTGGGGGTTCCCACCGCCGACTGCGATCGGGACGATCGCGATCGGAGTCGAGTGCGAGTGCTGGCCCTGACGCCGCGTGGCACTGCAAATTTTTGGGCGACGGCTACGAGCCCGTCAATGGTGACCGCAAGAATCGCAATCAGTAGTGCTCCAGCGAGCATTTGGGGAAAGTCTCTGAGCGGCAAGCCCTTAAAGATGTACACCCCGAGCCCACCGAGCCCGACATAGGCTGCGAGGGTTGCCGTCGCAACAATTTGAAGCGCAGCGCTGCGAACCCCACCGAGCAATAGCGGCAGACCCAGCGGTATTTCAACAGACCACAGAATTTGCCACTCGCTCATCCCAACCGCACGCGCTGAGTCGATTGTTGCGCGATCGACAGCCTGGAAACCCGAATATGCACCAGCAAGAATTGACGGGACTCCCAAAACAAGTAAAACAATGACCGCGGCGATTGAGGCTTGGCTGAAGCCAAGGCTGAGCGTCAATACGGTCAACAACCCGAGCGATGGAAGCGCACGCGCGGCCCCGGACAGGCCGACAGCCAACTCTCTGCCTTTTCCCGTATGCCCAATGAAATACCCGATGGGTACCGCGATAACGACAGCAACGATGAGAGAAATGACAGTGAAGTACACGTGCTCCCCCAATCGCGTGAGAATGGCGTTTTGGCCAAGCTGTTGCTCGGGAGCGAAGATCCATTCGATGGCTTCCCAGAAGTAGCTCACGAGACCACAACCTCAGTCGACTCCGTTACAGAGTTTTTCTGCACGCGTTGTGGTCGAGTCCACGGCATGACCACATGCCCGAGAACAACGAGTAGTCGGTCGATAATGAGCGCGATTACTACAGTCCCGACGATTCCGGTGATAATTTCCGCTTCAATGCCGCGCTGAAGTCCGTTGGTGAATAGATAACCGAGACTTTGGACACCAACAAGAATGCCCACCGTGACGAGGCTGACGGTGCTGACAGCTGCGACACGGAGGCCCGCCAGAAGGACAGGGCTCGCGAGCGGAAACTCGACGCCCCAAAAACGACGCCAGCTCGAATAGCCCATCGCCGTTGCTGCTTGTTTGATCCCCGGATCCACGGCGTCAAGCGCATCTGTTGTCGTCTGCACCATAAGCGCAATGACGTAGATAGACAGCACGATAATCACGTTCTCGGCGCTCAGGATACTGATCCCGATGATGGGAGGGAGAATCATGAACAAGGCGATCGACGGAATCGTGTAGAGCAGCCCGACCAGAGTGAGAAGGAGTCCACGAGTAAGTCTGTATCGGTGCGCGACCCAACCTAATGGAATTGCAATCACAAATCCGATAACTATCGGCGGGATACTCAAAGCAACGTGTTGGAGCGACAAACTCCACACTAAATCGAGGTTGTTCAAGAACCAGTTCACGGGGCTGTGGCCCCGTCGACGAGCACACCCGCTGGGCGGCCTTCGCTGTCAATGAGGATCTTGCCGGTCGGTGTGTCTTCGATTCTCAAAGCACGTTTGCCACGATCAAGCCCGATGAAGGTGGCCACAAAGTCGCTAGCGGGATTGGACATGATCTCAGTCGGCGAGCCTGCCTGTGCGATTCGGGCTCCCTTCTCGAGAATCACGACCTGATCACCGAGCAAAAACGCTTCATCAATGTCGTGAGTAACAAATACAACAGTCTTGTCGAGCTCCTGCTGCAAGCGAATGAGTTCTTGTTGCAAATCTGCCCGAACGATGGGGTCAACAGCGCCGAATGGTTCATCCATGAGCAAGATGTTGGGGTCGACCGCGAGACCGCGCGCTACCCCGACACGTTGCTGCTGGCCGCCGGACAACTGACTCGGGTATCGATTCGCTAGAGACCTATCGAGCCCGACAGTGTCGAGCAGTTCGAGCGCCCGTGCGTGGGCCTGCTTCTTTGAAATCCCCGTCAGCAACGGCACCGTCGCAACATTGTCAATGACTTTGCGGTGCGGCAGAAGCCCTGAGTTCTGCATGACGTAGCCAATCCGCCTGCGCAAAGCGACTGGCTCAACGAGAGAGATGTCGTCTCCATCAATCTCGACGGAACCACTAGTCGGGTCAACCATCCTGTTGATCATGCGCAACAGGGTCGTCTTGCCACATCCAGAGGAGCCGACAAAAACTGTCGTCTTTCTCGACGGTATGACCAAATTAAAGTCCTCAACCGCGAGTGTTCCGTCGGCGAAGGTCTTAGAGACCGAGCGAAATTCAATCATGTCTCCGTGGCCCAATCGTCAAATAACATCCAAAAAATGCACGCCAGATAAACAGCTAAACACTATTCGGAGCAAGTTTCATTCCGGATTGGCAAAAATCCGAAACGACGACGGTGGGTGATTCTACGAAGTTGGGGTGCCGAAGTGCGGAGCGAGAATAGAACCGACGAGGTTCTTTGCGGCTTCCAGTATCTGGTCATCGCCGCGATCGTCGAAGAAAAACGCCCGGTTGGCTAGACCATCGGAAACTTCGATCGACATCTCGAATGCAAAACGTGCTTCATCAGTTGTTGGCAATTCAAAACGATCAGTTACAGCATCAAACATTGTCTGAGCGACGATCGAATTGTAGGTCTGTGTAGATTCTCGCGGCTTGAGGTCGAGAACATCGCCGACGCGTAGCGAACGGAAACTTGGCTCATTGCGGAACGCATTGGCAAGGACCTCAAAGCCCGCAGTCAACGCTTCAAACCACGTGTCCTTCTGGGGATCGCGAATCGCGTCCTGCACGTGAGTCACTACTCGCTCAAGGTTGCGGGCGCCCAGCGCCTGAAGAATAGCGATGCGATCTGGGAAGTAGCGATATACAGTTCCGATCGAAGCACCGGCACGTTCCGCGACCATCGCCGTGGTAAGTCGCTCATAGCCATGCTCGTCGACAGCTGCTGCAGCAGCGTCGAGAAGGGCGGCCAGTCGAGCGGTGCTTCTGGCTTGAACTGGCTCGTTGCGCAGCGGTGCAACTGACGCACGCGGGTCGGTGCGGTCGAGAGTCGAGAGCATGGTGTCCTCCAAATCGGTACAACACTCATGTTACCGCGCCCCCGCATCGGGGGCGCACATATTTCAACAGTGTGCCGTCATGACAGACTTGTGTCATGGCGCGCGCTCACAAGGACCCGAACGAATCTCGAGGTGTCTCCACTGACGCTGTTGCGCCACTCATGCACCGAGCAGCGAGAATTGAAGACGCTATCCACAAATGGCGCGAGCGGCGCGGACGCAAGCGCGGCCTCGTCAATACCGTCATTCCTTACACGGGGTATGGTTCGCCCGGCTGGATTCGGGTGTTGTGCAGAGTTGTTCTCACTCGGGGCGAAGGCGCCGTGAACCGAGTCACCAAAGTTCGCGGGTGGAGGAGCTTTTTCAGCATCCCCGTTGACGACGTCGCCGTAACGATTGCCGCGGGTGGAATTGAGTACAGTCTCACCGCGGACAGGGGCGGCGTTATCGATGCTCGACTAGATGTAGCGCTCGATCCAGGATGGCACGACATCACCATCCGGGTAGGTGACGGCGAAACGGTGACAGCACCGATCTTCGTCATTGACCCTCACGGCGAATTTGGGATCATTTCCGATATCGACGACACCGTCATGGTAACCCTCCTCCCCCGCCCATTTTTGGCGGCTTGGAACACTTTTGTGTTGGACGAGCACGCTCGACGCCCCGTTCCGGGCATGGCAGTTCTGTACGAACGACTCGTTAGATCGAGGCCAAACACTCCAGTCATCTA
>Ga0070745_1002351_pt1 | contig 10136 bp, 9 predicted proteins | sample VirMetDEL_Mar_4_FD_77438 | JGI IMG/M metagenome (GOLD analysis project Ga0070745, IMG submission 77438) | Aqueous microbial communities from the Delaware River and Bay under freshwater to marine salinity gradient to study organic matter... | ecosystem: Environmental > Aquatic > Marine > Coastal ...
GATGTTGACCTTGCGGAACATTTCCACGCCTTTCTTCGCGTCCAGCAACGCCAGGTCCTGCGGCGTGGTCACGATCACCGCACCGGCCACCGGGACTTTTTGCGCCAGGGTCAGCTGGATGTCGCCGGTGCCTGGCGGCATGTCGATCACCAGGTAGTCCAAATCGCCCCAGGCGGTCTGGGTCACCAGTTGCAGCAAGGCGCCGGAAACCATCGGCCCGCGCCACACCATCGGCGTGTTGTCGTCGGTCAGGAACGCCATGGACATCACTTCCACACCCAGCGACTCGATGGGCACGAACCACTTCTGGTCCTTGATTTTCGGGCGGGTGCCCTCGGCAATGCCGAACATCACGCCCTGGCTCGGACCGTAGATATCCGCGTCGAGAATCCCCACGCGGGCGCCTTCGCGCGCCAGCGCCAGCGCCAGGTTGGCCGCCGTGGTGGATTTACCCACGCCGCCCTTGCCGGAGGCCACGGCCACCACATTCTTCACGTTGGCCAGGCCGGGGATCTGCGCCTGGGCCTTGTGCGGCGCGATCACGCACTGAATGTCGACCTTGGCGGAACGCACGCCCTCGAGGCCTTCGATGGCCATTTGCAGCATCTGCGCCCAGCCGCTCTTGAACAGACCGGCGGCATAGCCCAGTTCCATCCGGACCGACACCTGGTCGCCCTGGATCTCGATGGCGCGGACACAACCGGCACTGACCGGATCCTGGTTCAAATAGGGGTCGGTGTACTGGCGAAGAACGGCTTCCACCGCTGCGCGATTAACGGCGCTCATGGGCTACTCCCGAAAAAGACTGACTGAAACAGGCGGCTATCCTAACCGTTCCAGCGGCTTAACGGCATGCTTTCGCAGGTTGGGAAGATGCTGAAACAGCGCCACGGGGTGAAATATATTTGCCGGCGCTTTATAGTGGCCGACCTCCGTTTCATCGAGTAGCCGAGCCCCATGTCCGAGCCACGCAAGATCCTCGTCACCAGCGCCCTGCCCTATGCCAATGGTTCCATCCATCTTGGCCATATGCTTGAGTACATCCAGACCGACATGTGGGTGCGCTTCCAGAAGCATCGCGGCAATCAATGCATCTATGTCTGCGCGGACGACGCCCACGGTTCGGCCATCATGTTGCGCGCCGAAAAAGAAGGCATTACCCCGGAACAACTGATCGCCAATGTGCAGGCTGAACACAGCGCCGACTTTGCCGAGTTCCTGGTCGACTTCGACAACTTCCATTCGACCCACGCCGACGAAAACCGCGAGCTGTCTAGCCAGATCTACCTGCGGTTGAAGGACGCCGGGTACATTGCCACGCGTTCGATCACGCAGTATTTCGACCCGGAAAAGAAAATGTTCCTGGCCGACCGCTTCATCAAGGGCACCTGCCCGAAATGCGGCACCGAGGACCAGTACGGCGACAACTGCGAAAAATGCGGTGCCACCTACGCCCCCACCGACCTGAAGAACCCCAAGTCGGCGATCTCCGGCGCCACCCCGGTGCTCAAGGATTCCCAGCACTTCTTCTTCAAGCTCCCGGATTTCCAGCAGATGCTGCAAACCTGGACGCGCAGCGGCACCCTGCAGGACGCCGTCGCCAACAAGATCGCCGAATGGCTGGATGCCGGGCTGCAACAGTGGGACATTCCCCGCGATGCGCCGTACTTCGGCTTTGAGATCCCAGGCGAGCCGGGCAAGTATTTCTACGTGTGGCTGGACGCCCCGATCGGCTACATGGCCAGCTTCAAGAACCTGTGCAAGCGCACGCCGGAGCTGGACTTCGATGCGTTCTGGGGCAAGGACTCCACCGCCGAGCTGTACCATTTCATCGGCAAGGACATCGTCAACTTCCACGCCCTGTTCTGGCCGGCGATGCTCGAAGGTGCGGGCTACCGCAAGCCGACCGGCATCAACGTACACGGCTACCTGACCGTCAACGGCCAGAAGATGTCCAAGTCCCGTGGCACCTTTATCAAGGCGCGCACCTACCTGGATCACCTGTCGCCGGAATACCTGCGCTACTACTACGCGTCCAAGCTGGGCCGTGGCGTCGACGACCTCGACCTGAACCTGGAAGACTTCGTACAGAAGGTCAACTCGGACCTCGTCGGCAAAGTCGTCAACATCGCCAGCCGTTGCGCCGGTTTCATCCACAAGGGCAACGCCGGTGTGCTGGTGGCCGAGAATGCCGCGCCGGAACTGACCGATGCGTTCCTGGCCGCCGCGCCAAGCATCGCCGACGCCTATGAAGCCCGCGACTTTGCCCGCGCCATGCGCGAGATCATGGGCCTGGCCGACCGCGCCAACGCGTGGATCGCCGACAAGGCACCGTGGTCGCTGAACAAGCAGGAAGGCAAGCAGGCGGAAGTCCAGGCCATCTGCGCCACCGGCGTCAACCTGTTCCGCCAGTTGGTCATCTTCCTCAAGCCGGTGCTGCCGTTGCTGGCCGCGGATGCCGAGGCGTTCCTCAACGTCGCGCCGCTGACCTGGAACGACCACGCCAGCTTGCTCAGCAACCATCAATTGAACGAGTTCAAGCCGCTGATGACCCGTATCGACCCGGTAAAAGTCCAGGCCATGAGCGACGCGTCGAAAGAAGACCTGGTCGCCAGCCCGACCGACACCGGCGAATCGAACCCGGCTGGCAACGGTGAACTGGTCAAGGACCCGCTGTCCCCGGAGATCGAGTTCGACGCCTTTGCCGCCGTCGACCTGCGGGTTGCGCTGATTCTCAAGGCCGAAGCCGTGGAAGGTGCCGACAAGCTGCTGCGCCTGACCCTCGACATCGGCGACGAGCAACGCAACGTGTTCTCCGGGATCAAGAGCGCTTATCCGGACCCGTCCAAGCTCAATGGTCGCCTGACCATGATGATCGCCAACCTCAAGCCGCGGAAAATGAAGTTCGGTATTTCCGAAGGCATGGTGATGGCGGCCGGCCCCGGCGGCGAAGAAATCTACCTGCTGAGCCCTGACAGCGGCGCCAAGCCGGGTCAACGCATCAAGTAAGCCCTGCAAAACAGCCCTGTCGTCGCGGCGACAGGGCTTTTCAGCTAGTACCCCCTTCTCGCTTGCCGGATAATCAGGCCCTGTTCGCTTAACCGGCATGCCCATGACCGATATGCTCCTCACCCTTGTCAGCGCCGCCCTGATCAACAACCTCGTGTTGCAGATGCCGTTGGCCGTCGAGCCGATATTGGCCGCGCATTCACGCTCGCGGGTGCATGCATTGGGGATTGCCACCACCGTGTTGATGGCAGTGAGCGGCGTGCTGGCTTATTTGCTGGATCACTACGTGCTGCAACCGTTGGGATTGACTGCACTGCGGCTGTGGGTGTTTTTACCGCTGACCGCGCTGCTGATCCGCCCCGTGCTCGGCGCGCTCATGCGCCTGCGCCCTACGCTGCCGACGGAAGGGTTATGGCCGCTGCTGCTGGGCAACGCCGGGGTACTGGGCGTGGTGTTGCTGGGCATTGAAGACGATGAGGGGCTGACGCACATGGCGGCACTGAGCGTGGGCGCCGGGCTCGGCTTCTGGCTGGTGCTGAGCCTGTTCAGCGACTTGCGCCAGCGCATCGCCGACAACGACATCCCGCTGCCCTTCCGTGGCCTGCCGGTCGAACTGATCAGCGCCGGGCTGATGGCGGTGGCTTTTCTGGGTTTCAACGCAATGATCAAAGCATGAGCCTGATTCAACGTATCGACGCGCTGCTCCCGCAAACCCAATGCGGCAAGTGCGGGCACCCGGGCTGCAAGCCCTACGCCGAAGGGATCGCCCAAGGCGAAGCCATCAATAAGTGCCCGCCCGGCGGGCAGGAAACGATCGGCGCGCTCGCGCAGTTGCTGAACGTGCCGGTACTGGCGCTGGATACCAGCCGCGGCGAAGCGCCACCACAGATTGCTTACATCCGTGAGGCCGAATGCATTGGCTGTACCAAATGCATCCAGGCCTGCCCGGTGGATGCGATTGTCGGCGCGGCCAAATGGATGCACACCGTGATCATCGACGAATGCACCGGTTGCGACCTGTGCGTCGCGCCCTGCCCGGTCGATTGCATCGAGATGCGCCCGCTAGTGGCGGTACTGCCGATTGTCGGCGGCCTGGCGACCAACGACCACGAGCGCCGCGCACGCGGCTTGAAGCGAGACCGCGCACGGCGACGCTTTGAGCAACGCAACGCGCGCCTGCAACGGGAAGAAGAACACAAGCAGGCCGAACGCCTGGCCCGCGCCAAGCGAGCCGCGCCGTTGGCCGCCGTGCCGATCGATGCGGCGCAGGCAGCCCAGGACGCCGCGATCAAGAAAGCCAAGATCAACGTGGCGATGAGCCGTGCACAGTTGCATAAATCCTTGAAGGCATTCGGGCATCCGCCCACCTTTGAACAGCAGTCGCAACTGATCGTGCTGCAACAACAGTTCGAAGCCGCGGAGCAGGCATTGGCCGCTCTGGAGGTGAACCCCGCGCCTGCAACGCCGGCCCCCGCCAACACCGCCGATCTCAAGCGCGCCAAAATCCAACTGGCAATGCGGCGCGCCGAATTGAAGAAAGCCCAGGATCGGAACGCCGACCCACAGCAACTGGCCGAGGCACACGCCAATCTCGACGCAGCACAGCGCCAGGTGGATGCCCATGGCCACGCTTGAGCCTCAACAGGCCCTGCAACGGGTGTTGCTGGCGACACTGCCGGGTGGGCTGGCAATGTTCTGGCTGTTCGGTTGGGGCGTGTTGATCAATCTGTTGCTGGCGACGGGCTGCGCACTGCTGGTCGATGCGGGCGTGCAACGCCTGCGGGGGGCGCGTGGCGGCGATCTGAGCAGCCTGGTCAGCGCGACCCTGCTCGCCCTGGCACTGCCGCCCTATTGCCCCTGGTGGCTGTGCGTGGCGGCCGTGGCCAGTGGACTGCTGCTGGGCAAGCACCTGTACGGCGGCCAGCGCAACCCCTTCAACCCGGCGATGGTTGGGTATGCGTCGATGCTGGTGGCCTTTCCGCAACTCATGACGCACTGGCCGACCACCCACGGCATGGACCTGCTGGCCGGCGCACAACAGGTATTCGGCCTGCACCGCGACGCGCCCGATGCCTGGGCCCAGGCCACGGCACTGGACGCCCTGCGACTGAACAAAAGCCTGACCATCGATGAACTGTTCGCGCGCAACCCGGCATTTGGGCATGTCGGCGGCAAGGGCAGCGAGTGGGTGAACCTGGCGTTTCTGGCCGGCGGTCTGTGGCTGTTGCGCCAGCGGGTATTCAGTTGGCACGCGCCCTTGGGCATGTTGGGTAGCCTGTTTGTGATCAGCCTGCTGTGCTGGAATGGCTCGGGCTCTGACTCCCACGGCTCGCCGCTGTTTCATCTGCTGACGGGCGCCACGCTTCTCGGCGCATTTTTTATCGTCACCGAGCCGGTCTCCGGCCCAAAAAGCCCCAGGGCCCGGCTGCTGTTCGGGGCGGGCGTTGGCCTGCTGACGTATCTGATTCGCACATGGGGCGGTTACCCGGACGGTGTAGCCTTTGCGGTGTTGCTGATGAACCTGGCCGTGCCGGCGCTGGAACGCCTGGTGGCCGCGAAACAGCCGGCGGTCAGCCTATGAAGTCGCACAGAGGCGTACTGCTGGCGTTGCTGATCGCTATCGGCGGCGGCACGCTGATCCTGACCCTTCAGCACCTGACTGCCGATCACGCCGCGCGCCAGGCCCTGGCCTTGAAGCGCCAGGCGTTGCTCGACCTGCTACCCGCCGACCGTTATGACAATCAGCCGCTGGAGCAACCGCTGCCGATCGCTGCGCAGCCGCTGGAGGAGAGCCAACTGCTGGGTGGCTATCGGGTGAGCCTGTCGGGCCAACCCAGCGCGGTGCTGCTGCGGTTGAGCACCAGCGGCTATGCCGGCCCGATCGAACTGCTGATCGCCATTGACCGCGACGGCAAGCTGCTGGGCATCAAGACCCTGGCGCAATCGGAAACCCCAACCCTGGGCGGGCTTATCAGCCAGCCCGGCAACCCTTGGCTGGCCTCATTCAAGGGGCGTTCGCGCACGGACATGCAAGACTCGACCGTCGATCAAATAGCCGGTGCCACCCTCACCTCTCGAGCGGTGATCAGCGCCACCCATGACGCTTTGCGCTATTTCGACGAGCACCGCTCATCCCTGCTGGAGCCCGACGCCCATGACTAGAGCCGTTGGCCTGGCCAATGCAACGCTGCTGGCACCGTTGCTCGGGGTGACTGACACCCTGCCCAAAGCCCTGAGTTTCCTGGCGTTGTCGGCGCTGACCGTGACGCTCTACGGCCTGGTCATGCGCGCGGTACGCTCGCGCCTGAGCGCGTCCCTGCGGCTGGGTGCCAGCTTGATGGTCGCCGCGACACTGGTCAGTTGTGTGCAGCTACTGTTGCAGGCATTTGCGCTGCCGCTGTATCAGCAGTTGGGCATCTACCTTGCGCTGATCAGCGTGCAATGCATCGTCCTGGAACACCATGGTTTCTTTGAGGCGGGCCAGTGCAAGGCGCAGCTACGGTTGGTCGGCCTGTTCGCCGCGCTCATGCTCGTCATGGGGTTGTTACGCGCCAGTGCCGCCACCACATTGATGCCGGCCGGGTTTATCCTGCTTGGGTTATTGCTCGCAGGGTTGCAAGCCTGGGCCCATTTTTCACAATCACGCTGACCGCCAGCAAGGAATCGCCTGCCCCATGAACGCCGCAAAACGCCTGGAAATTTTCCGCAGGCTCCACGAAGACAATCCGGAACCCAAAACCGAACTGGCCTACTCCACGCCGTTTGAGTTGCTGATTGCGGTGATTCTCTCGGCCCAATCCACAGACGTCGGCGTCAACAAGGCCACGGCCAAACTGTATCCCGTGGCGAACACGCCAGCAGCGATCCATGCCTTGGGCGTGGAAGGTTTGTCCGAATACATCAAGACCATCGGCTTGTACAACAGCAAGGCGAAAAATGTCATCGAGACCTGCCGCCTGCTGCTGGAGCGGCATGGCGGTGAAGTGCCGCAAACCCGCGAAGCGCTGGAGGCTTTGCCGGGCGTGGGCCGCAAAACGGCAAACGTTGTGCTCAATACGGCGTTCCGGCAACTGACCATGGCCGTGGACACCCACATTTTCCGGGTGAGCAACCGCACCGGCATTGCCCGCGGCAAGAATGTGGTGGAAGTGGAAAAACAACTGATGAAGTTTGTCCCCAAGCCGTATCTGCTCGATTCGCACCACTGGCTGATCCTTCACGGGCGCTACGTTTGCCAGGCCCGCAAGCCGCGCTGCGGCAGCTGTCGCATCGAAGACCTGTGCGAATACAAGGACAAGACGTCGGACGATTGAGGGATCATAGGTTTTTTCGATCTATCGATTGAAAAAATCTTTTTTACCCGCTCATGGAATATCGTTATAAGGAGCGCCAACGGCAGTCTTAGCCCGGAGTTAACGTTATGAGCACTGGCAAAGAACAACTGGAAGTGGACGATGACCTTGTCGAGTCGGATGACGATGGGCAGGAAGCACCTGTAGAGGTGGCCAAGACCAATCTAAGCAAACGCCGCACCATCGACAACCTTCTGGAAGAGCGACGCTTGCAAAAACAGCTGGCCGATTACGATTTCGACCTCTGATCAGCCGAGAACGGCCGGAAGCCTCCCTCACGGAGGCTTTTTTCTGCCGATTCGCCTGGCTATCCAGCCATGGGGTGGCGCCCTCCTCTAGACCAGGCCATTGCGTTGAGCCAACTCGATCAGATCGACCAGTGAGCGGGCATTGAGCTTGAGCAGCAAGCGTGTCTTATAGGTGCTGACGGTTTTGTTGCTGAGGAACATGCCGTCAGCGATCTCCTTGTTGGTTTTGCCGCGCGCCAGTTGCTGCAACACCATCATCTCGCGTCCCGAAAGGCGCTCGACCATGTCGGCCTCGCTGGCATTGCCCATGGTGGAACGCACCGAATTCAGCGCCTGGTTGGGAAAGTAGCTGTAGCCGGACAGCACCGCCTTGATGGCACTCAGCAATTCCGTCAGGTCCTGCTGCTTGCACACGTACCCGGCCGCCCCCGCCTGCATGCAGCGCATGGAGAAATGGCCCGGCGCCTGGGAAGTCAGGACCAGCACCTTGAACGGTGTGGCCTGTTTGGTGGACGACAGCCGGCAGATAACTTCCAGGCCATCGAGTTTGGGAATTCCAATATCCAGTATGACAATGTCCGGCATATGTTCCCGTGCAAGTTGCAACGCATCGACACCGTTATCGGTCTCGGCAACGACCTCATAACCATGACGCTCCATTAGCATGCGCACAGCAAGACGAATGACGGGATGATCATCCACGATCAGCACTTTATTCATGAGAAAGTCCAATTTCGCTGTTCGAATTATTCAGAGCAAGCACAATAGCCTAGTCGTTTCCTAGTTGGCATAGCGTTCCACCCCAAGCAACAGCAAGCAGAGACCCAACCCACAACGAGATAGGAATTAACCTACAAAAAAACACCAACTCAGATGTTTCGAGTTTTATGGAGCCTTTCAGACCTTTCCGGGCTCGCACATATTTTGAGAGAAATATCCGGTGAATAGGGGGGCAACCGTAAACGCAGCGCACACCCGTTTCAGGAAATGCCCCTTGCATGTCGCGACCGCATGGGCCGACAGGTAAAAAAAGCCTGATGATTTCAGTTCCATTCAACATATTTATTTACACCATAAATTTCCTACAGAACTTTCCGCGACTTACATCTACGCCGCACTTTTGTGAGTGAATTTTCTGTAAGACATAGTTCCTACTCAGGTGTAAATAATTCATTCCTCGGCGGGCCAGGCATCAAACTTTCTGAAACGACGAACCTCGATAGACTTTAAACAAACCTAAACAACTTTAAACATCAGGATCGCCGCGCCTTTTTTACAGGCAAAAAAAATGGCCCCTGAACAAGGGGCCACTTTTCATTTCGACGGGAACACTCAGAACAACTTGCGACCCTTGTTGGCCGCAATACGCATGCGCAGTGCATTCAACTTGATGAAGCCTGCTGCGTCCGCCTGGTTGTAGGCGCCGCCATCTTCTTCGAAGGTGGCGATGTTGGCGTCGAACAGCGACTCATCGGACTTGCGACCGGTGACGATCACGTTGCCCTTGTACAGCTTCAGGCGCACAACGCCGTTCACGTGAGCCTGGGAAGCGTCGATCATCTGTTGCAGCATCAGACGCTCAGGGCTCCACCAGTAGCCGGTGTAGATCAGGCTGGCGTACTTGGGCATCAGCTCGTCTTTGAGGTGAGCCACTTCGCGGTCCAGGGTGATCGACTCGATCGCGCGGTGGGCGCGCAGCATGATGGTGCCGCCTGGGGTTTCGTAGCAGCCACGGGACTTCATGCCCACGTAACGGTTCTCGACGATGTCGAGACGGCCGATACCGTGTTCGCCGCCGATACGGTTCAGGGTCGCCAGTACGGTGGCCGGGGTCATCTCGACGCCGTCCAGCGCGACGATGTCGCCGTTGCGGTAGGTCAGTTCCAGGTACTGCGGCTTGTCGGGAGCGTTCTCCGGGGAGACGGTCCAACGCCACATGTCTTCTTCGTGCTCGGTCCAGGTGTCTTCCAGCACGCCGCCTTCATAGGAGATGTGCAGCAGGTTGGCGTCCATTGAGTACGGGGACTTCTTCTTGCCATGACGCTCGATCGGGATGCCATGCTTTTCAGCGTAATCCATCAGCTTTTCACGGGACAGCAAGTCCCATTCACGCCAAGGGGCAATCACTTTCACGCCCGGCTTGAGGGCATAGGCGCCCAGTTCGAAACGCACCTGGTCGTTGCCTTTGCCGGTGGCGCCATGGGAAATGGCGTCAGCGCCGGTTTCGTTGGCGATTTCGATCAGGCGCTTGGCGATCAGCGGACGTGCGATGGAGGTACCCAGCAGGTACTCGCCTTCGTAGACGGTGTTGGCGCGAAACATCGGGAAAACGAAATCGCGGACGAACTCTTCGCGCAGGTCGTCAATGTAGATCTCTTTGACGCCCATGGCTTGCGCCTTGGCGCGTGCAGGTTCGACCTCTTCGCCCTGACCCAGGTCAGCGGTGAAGGTCACCACTTCACAGTTATAAGTATCCTGCAGCCACTTGAGGATCACCGAAGTGTCCAGGCCGCCGGAATACGCGAGA